>OAVS01000126.1_pt1 | contig 71143 bp, 53 predicted proteins | sample 1550601 | NCBI WGS metagenome assembly OAVS01 (sample SAMEA2580093, study PRJEB22360) | human gut metagenome | biome: human gut; feature: human-associated habitat; material: faeces | place: Denmark | collected 2008/2010
TGATAAGCCGCGATTTGGCCGAACAGCGGCAGGGGTAGCTAAAATAGCCCCGTCCCAAAAAGACTACTCAAAAGAGCTACTTTGCGCTGGTGAGGACGCCGGTGGTGTCGAAGGCCGGGGTAAAGCTCTCGTCTACCGCGCCGCCCTCTTGCCAGAACATCGTCGTAAAGCCAAGGTCATCGGCATGGTCGAGCACCTGCTCGTACTCCTCGCGCGTCACAGCACGCGCCAGGTCGCCGCCCTGCTCGCGCATGAGCGCATTGGGCGTGTACTGGTTCATGACCGAGATCGGCACATCGCCCACCGTCTGCCACACCAGGTCCAGCACGCGACACGAATCGTCTGCATGTCCCGGCAGTACCAGATGGCGCACGATCATGCCGCGCTTCATGAGCCCGTCCTCGTCCACCAGCTCTCCCCCGCGGCGCTCAATTTCGCGCGCCATCTGAGCCAGGCCCGACACGGCCACACGCGGGTAATCCTTAATGTGGGAGAGCGACTGCGCAAGCGCCGCATCGGCATATTTAAAGTCGGTAAGCCACACATCGACCAGATCGCCGAGCGCCGACACGGCACTCGCACGCTCATAACCGCTCGTGTTGTAGACGATTGGGATGACCAGCCCGCGCGCCCGTGCCGCGGCAATCGTAACCGGCAGCAGGTGCGCGTAGTGCGTCGCCGTCACCAGATTAATATTGTTCGCACCCTGGTCCTGCAGCTCCAACATAATCTCGACCAGACGCTCGGGCGAAATCTCAAGCCCAAAATTGCCCGTCGAGATCTCGTGGTTCTGACAATAGACGCATTTGAGCGAGCAGCCGCTAAAGAAGATTGTGCCCGAACCGGCCTCGCCCGAGATAGGCGGCTCCTCCCACATATGAAGCGCGGCGCGGGCCACCTTGAGCGTGTCGTTAGCACCGCATACGCCGTGCGCGCCCTCATCGCGCGCCGCACCGCAGCGGCGCGGACACAAATGGCAGGCGGGCGAAAAAAGTTCGGTCAACGACGTCGGCATAAAAACATGCTCCAAAACAACGATTCAGCAGCTCAAACGCAAAAGGGCCAACCGCACAGACGGCTCGAGCCCAAGGCGCCGTAATCGTCCGACACGATTTTTGTAATGTCAAGACTGGAATCCACAAAGTGCCGCTTTATGATGTAGGTATTCCGCCCCCCGCGGAGCAACTGGGTGAACCGTCGCGTTTATTTAGGGAGCCCACACAGTCGTACCTAGTACAGGTATCCTTCGTTGTTAAGGACGCTGGAACAGTCGATGAGGGCACCCACCTGTTTTAGGTGGGTTCATTTTCGTAACGTGGGGGGTGGTTTTCTTTTGCCGAAAATCACCATTGCAAATCCCGCCAATATTCCCAAAAGGCACCAGGCAGAGCCCCACTATCACTCGAATATCTGGTAAGCGCGTGATTATCGCCCCGTGCAATTCCTCACACCCTCCTTGGTCGAGTATCATGGATCAGCTATACCCTTTGCGGCGTGGCATCCTTTGACCTTTTCCTTCGACGCTTGGCGGTTTATCGATTCATGGCTTCCTCCACGAGCTTCATACCGTACCTATGCGTGGCGGTCGCGGCTTTTATCACGACCTTCCTTACGGTGCCCCTGGTCAAGCGCCTGGCAATCAAGCTCGACGCCGTCGACTATCCTTCCAAGCGCCGCATCAACACCAAGCCCATCCCGCGTTTGGGCGGAACGGCGGTGTTTTTGGGCCTCGTCGTCGCCTGCATTGTTCACATCCTAGGCACCTGGTACCTGGGCTGGCCGCCCGTTTTGGTGCCCCACCCCCGTCTGCACATCAGCTACCCCATACTTGCGCTTTCTTTTACCGTCATCTTTGCGACCGGCGTGATCGACGACGTCTACCAGCTCAAGCCCAAGCAAAAGCTGGCCGGCCAGGCCCTCGCCGCACTTATCGCCTGCGTGGGCGGCCTGCGCATCGGCGTCATCGTCAACCCGTTTGCTCCTGGCGAGATCATGCTCGGCTGGCTCGCCTACCCCATCACCATTGTCTACCTGGTGGCGTTCACCAACATCATCAACCTTATCGACGGCCTCGACGGTCTGGCCACGGGCATCTGCGGCATCGCGTCGTTCACGATGTTTTCGGTCGCCGCGCTCTCGGGCCGCATCGACGCTGCCGCGCTCTCCATCGCGCTCTTTGGCTCTTGCCTCGCCTTCTTGCGCTATAACTTCAACCCTGCGAGCATCTTCTTGGGCGACTCGGGGTCGCTGCTTCTGGGCTTTGCGCTGGGTTCCATCTCACTGCTCAACGTGAGCCGCACCGCTGCGCTTACCTCGCTCATCATCCCGCTCATCGTGGCCGGCGTGCCCATCATCGATACGTTCAGCGCCATCGTGCGCCGCAAGCGCGCCCACATTAGCATCGGGCAGGCCGACAAGGGTCACATCCACCATCGTCTCATTCAAGAGGGCTACAACCAAAAGCAGGCCGTACTGCTCATCTACGCCTGGTGCATTTTGCTTTCGGCCGGCGCCGCCGCCATCAATCAGGTCGAGGTCCCCATGCGCGTGCTCATCTTTACCGTGCTCGCCATTGGCTCGGCGGCCTTCGCCAAGCACCTGCACCTGTTTGAGCCCGTGCTGCGTCACCATTACAACAAGCGCACGCACGAGGACGAGCTGGTAACCCCCGACGACCCCGCTTTTAATCAGGAGGAGCAGGCGGCCGAGGAACGTAAAGAAGAGCGCCACCACAAGCTCTAGGATAAGCTGCCGAGGATATGCCCCGGCGCCGCTGACCAAGCGCAGCCGGGCCGCACCCAGCGCGCAAGCCGCCTCCCCTCCCGCCCCTCCAATAAACGCGTTATCATCTTGACCCATGAATATACGTTAGGAGCAATCATGCCAAACGAGAACAGCTACGAAGTCGCGCTGCAAAAGAGCAACGCCATTCGCGAGGGCCTGGCCAAGACACCCGAGAAGTTCACCATGCTCACCGGCGACCGCCCGACCGGGCGCCTGCACCTGGGTCATTACTTCGGCACCCTCAAGGGCCGTGTTGAACTGCAGAACATGGGCGCCAAGACCAACGTGCTCATCGCCGACTACCAGGTCATCACCGACCGCGACACCACCGAGCATATCCAGGACAACGTGTACAACATGGTCATGGACTACCTTGCCTGCGGTATCGACCCCGACAAGACCATGATCTACGCGCACTCCGCCGTGCCCGCCGCAAACCAGCTCATGCTGCCGTTCCTGTCGCTGGTGTCCGAGGCCGAGCTGGCGCGCAACCCCACGGTTAAGGCCGAGATGGAGGCCTCGGGCCACGAGCTCACCGGCCTTCTGCTCACCTACCCGGTGCACCAGGCCTGCGACATCCTGTTCTGCAAGGGCAATGTGGTGCCCGTCGGCCGCGACCAGCTGCCGCACATCGAGCTCACCCGCACCATCGCCCGCCGCTTTAACAACCGCTACGGCAAGGTGTTCCCCGAGGTCGATGCGCTGCTGTCCGAGACCCCGCTGCTGCCCGGCCTGGACGGTCGCAAGATGAGCAAGAGCTACGGCAACGCCATCAACATCTCGATGACCGCCGAGGAGACGGCCAAGCGCATCAAGAAGAGCCAGACCGATTCCGAGCGCATGATCACGTTCGATCCCGAGAACCGTCCCGGCGTGTCCGGCCTGCTTTCGACGGCCGCCATCTGCACCGGCCGTTCCGAGGTCGAGATTGCCGAGGAGATTGGCATGGGCGGCTCCGGCCAGCTCAAGAAGTACGTGACCGAGGCCGTCAACGAGTACTTCGCGCCGATCCGCGAGCGTCGCCAGCGCTACGAGAACGATCTGGACTATGTGAAGGACGTGTTGCACGAGGGCAACCGTCGCGCCAACGAGATCGCCGAGCAGACCCTGGCCGAGGTTCGGGACGCCATGGGCATGGTGTACTAGACCGATCTGCTGGCTTGAGCTTTCGATTGCTATAGGGCGGACGCTACGGCGTCCGCCTTTTTTGTTGCCCGACCGGTTCGGCTCCGGCCACCGCACTCCCCCCGATAAACAGGAACGGGCCCGCCGGCAGTCAGTTGCCAGCGGGCCCGTTCCCGAAGTACACCGTTGAATCGCACAGAGGGGAGGGATGCGAATCAAACTCAACAGGGCAGGCTTTTTCATCGCCTAATGCCTGCTCCGTTGCTGAATACAATATAGTTCACCGTGGTTTACTTTCTTGCGTCAATATGCGCCGCCACACCTTCTCCATAAGTTAGCCCCGGTAAACCTGCAACGGAAAACCACCACAAAGGGGACAGGCACCTTTGTGGTGGTTTTGGCCACGGCAGAACTGTTAGAGTCCAGCTGGCCAGCGACAGGCGGCCAAGTCGACGTGCATGGGATCGGTAAACGCCACGCCCTCCCCCATTAAGAGCTCGCGCTGAGCATCGGGACCGCCAAAGGCAAAGCCCTCACAGATACGGCCGTCGGCAAACACCACGCGATGACAGGGAATTTGACCAGGGCGTGGGTTGCTATGCAGCGCATACCCCACATAGCGTGCACTTCGCGCGCGACGGGCGAGCAGCGCCACCTGACCGTACGTGGCGACCATCCCCTCGGGGATCTGCTCGACCACCTCATACACCTGCTCAAAAAAGCCCTCAGACGCCATCGCTCGCTCCCTTCTCCGCATTAACAGCATAAAGAAATGATCCCTTGGGGACGGAGGAAAACGGATCATTCGCGGCCTCCGTGCGGTCGATGATCCGTTTTCCTCCGTCCCCAAGGGATCATTTGTTGGCAGGTTGGTTAGTTGGCGGGCTGGAAGAAGGCTACGGCTACGGCACCGGGGCCTACGTGGGTACCGATGGTGGCACCGATGGTGTGAACGGGCAGCTCGCCCTCGGTGTGGCCAGCCCACAGTGCCGCGCTGTCCTCGATATACTTCTTGAGCACCGCATCCGAAAGGCCCGTATAGCCGAGCGCCAGCGGCATGGAAAAGTCGATGCCGCCCGCCTTTTCGACCTTTTGGTTCAGCAGGTTGCGGCCGTTCTTGGAACCGCGTGCCTTGCCCAGCTGCACGATTAGACCGTCCTCGACAGCTACCACAGGCTTTACGTTGAGCAGCGTACCCACGGCGCCGGCAGCAGCAGACAGGCGACCGCCGCGCACCAGGTACTCCAGCGTCTCGAGCAGGCCGATAACCACCACGCGGTCGCGCACGGCCTCGACCGCCGCCGCGATCTGGGCCGCGCTACGGCCCTCGTCCACCAAGCGCAGCGCATACTCAACCAGGATGCGTTCACCCAGGGTGACGTTGTTGCTATCAACCACGTACACATCGCCGCCCGGCGCCTCGGCTAGTGCGGTACGGGCGCTCTGATTGGTGCCCGAGAGCTTAGCGCCCACGGTAATAATCACAGCCTCATCGCCGGCTTCGCGAACCTCGGCGATAGCCTGCGAAAACGCGTACGGGTTGACCTGACCGGTCTTGGGCAGCTCATCGCGCTCCACGAGCATCTCGTAAAAGCGCTGGTGATCGATGTCGATGCCATCCATGAACACATCGGTTCCAAAGGTGACGGACAGCGGCAAAACGGCCAGTGCCGGATGCTCGGCCGGCGACATATCGCTTGCGGAATCGGTAATAATGCGGACGGACATAGCGAATCCTTTCTTGCGCGGACCTCGCGCAGGGAATTTTGACAGCAATGCCCCGGCACGGTATACGCGCTTAAACGGGACGATGCAGTTGTTAATGGGAAGCAAATGCCCAGGCGGCCCTACAGCTCGCGCAAGGTGTTGAGAATCGTACGCAGCGACGCATACATCTGCTCACGCTGCTCCACGCCCATGGCCTTGCCGGTGGTGTCGAGCACTTCACGAATAATGCAATCGGCCTCGTTCATGCTCTCGCCGCCCAACGTGGTCAGGCGAACCGGGGCGCGATACTTAACGGCGGCATCGCCCGAATCGTCGACTTCGACGTAGCCGCCCTCCTCCAGATGCGCCAGCGTGCGCGAGACGGCAGCGCGGGTCACGCCAGCCATGCGGGCGAGGTCGGCACCAGTCAGGCCGTCCTTGCTGCGCTCAAGATAGTACAGGCACATGATGTCGGAGCCCTTAAGGCCCAGCCTTGCGCCCTCAGATGTCTTAATGCGCTGGATCTCCTTGTAGAGTCCGCTGATCAGTCCGACAAAGTCCTCGAAACGTGTCTCGTCGCTCTGTTGCATGGGAGACGACCGCCTTTCGCTTGCATAATGCTAACGGGTAAACATCTTAACCGTACCCAGCGGCCGCCAGCACTGCGCGCCCTATTTGTTAACTCATCAACATAAAAACCACCACAAAGGGGACAGGCACCTTTGTGGTGGTTTTGACCGGCGAGTATGATTTGCAGAAGTTGCTACAGCTCCACGCGGGGATTGTCGCGGGTCACAAGCGTCTTAACGACAACCGTCGCCCCCAGATAGCGCTCAAGCAGCTCGGCTAAGCGATCGATGGCGGCCTGACAGTCCCCCATGCGCTCGGGCTCTACGCACTCAATCGCCAAAAACGCGTCGGCCGAATCGTCGGATAGAGCCGTTCGAACGCCGTCGCGCCAGTTCCAGCAGCGGCACACGGCGCCCGCATCGTCAATGTAGGCGAGCTCGCCGGGCAGCGTCGGGTCGTCCGCTTCCTCGCCAAGCGGCAGGAACGCATCCCCGCCGTCGGTCACCTTCAAGCGAAGGTCTCCCTCAATCGCATGCAGATCCTCGCCTCCCACGGGCAGTGCATAGGACAGCGACACCGTGTTATAGATATCCACCGCGGGCGTAATGTGGCCCACCGGCTTGCCCTTGAGCACGCGCTTGAGCAGGTTCTCGATTGAACAGCGCGCGCCCTTTTTGGTCTTGAACAGACGATAGGCCTCGCGCCATGCCTTGACCGGTGCGTTCTCGCTGATTGTATCGCTGGTCAGATGACGCTCCGCATCGATATTGGCACGGTCGAGCAGCGCCGCTATCGCGTCCACATCCTCTTGAGGTATCTGGGCCGCGGGCTTCATACCCTCCACGACCACAACACCGACCGCCGCCTGAGGAAACAGCTCCCAAAATGAATCCTCGGCAATAAAGCTCTTCATACATGCTCCCTTCACGATTCGCGCCCGAGCGAGGGCACCCAAACAAAAAGCGCCCTTACGACGGCCACCTTCAAAGTCCTACGGTGCCGTCACAAGAGCGCTTGCGCTGCCCCCATCCGGAGAAGGGGGCGATATGTCAGGCGTATTGTAACCCGAGTCATCCGCGCGAGCAAAACCACCACAAAGGTGCCTGTCCCCCTTATGGTGGTTTTGGGTCTGAGGCGACGCTAGTGGCGGAGCCCCAGCAGGCCGCGTCCGCGATGACGGGCGTCGGCGTGCACCTGAGCGTGCGGACCGGCGGCCTTGACGGACTCGGGCAGGTGCGAGTACTTCTTCTCGAAGTTCTCCTCGAACATCACGGCCAGGTTGTGCGCGGCCTCGTCGTAGCGAGCGGTGCTCTGCCAGTACTGGCGCGGCACCAGGATGCCGTCGGGCACGCCATGGCACGTGGTGGGAATGTCGACGTTAAAGATGTCATCGTGCACGAACTCGCTGTCCTCGATGGTGCCGTCGAGAGCGCGGGCCACCAGGGCACGCGTGTAGGCAAGCTCGATGCGATGGCCCACGCCATAACCGCCACCGATCCAGCCAGTGTTGACCAGATAGACGCGGGTGCGACCGTCGGCGATACGCTCGCCGAGCATCTTGGCATAGACCATGGGATCGAGCGGCATAAACGGCTCGCCAAACAGCGAGGAGAACGTGGACGTGGGCTCGGTGACGCCGACCTCGGTGCCAGGAATCTTGGCGGTGAAGCCCGTCACAAAGTGATACATGGCGGCGTCGGCCGTCAGGCGCGAGATGGGCGGCAGCACGCCAAAGGCATCGCAGGTCAAAAACAGCACGACGCTCGGGGTGGTGCCCATGCCCTTGGTCCACGCGTTGGGGATGTGCTCGACGGGATAGGCCACGCGCGTGTTGTGCGTGATCGAGACGTCATCGTAGTTGGGCTTGCGATTCTCGTCGAGCACCACGTTTTCGCAGATGGCGCCAAAGCGAACGGCGTTGAAGATCTCGGGCTCGTGGAACGCGTCCAGGCCCTCGCACTTGGCATAGCAGCCGCCCTCGATGTTAAAGATGCCCATGTCGGACCAGCCGTGCTCGTCATCGCCAATCAGCAGGCGCGTGGGGTTGGCCGAAAGCGTGGTCTTGCCCGTACCGGAGAGGCCAAAGAACACCGCGGTCTCGTGCGTGACGGGATCCATGCTGGCCGAGCAGTGCATAGGCAGCACGTCGTCCTCGACGGGCAGCAGGTAGTTCATGACGCTGAAGATGGACTTTTTGATCTCGCCGGAGTAACCGGTGCCGGCAACCAGGATCACGCGCTCCTGGAAGTTGATGACCACGGCGGCGCTGGAGTTGAGGCCCTTGATGGCGGGGTCGCACTGGTAGCCAGGTGCCGCGAGCACGCAAAAGTCTGGCTCACCGGTGCGCGCAATTTCGCGAGCGAGCGGACGGGCGAGCATTTGCTTAATGAAGAGCGCCTGGCTGGCACGCTCGCAGGCGACGAGCAGGCGACGCGTGTGGTTGCGGTCGGCACCGGCCATACCGCGCGTGACGAACACGTCGCGCTCGTTGAGATAGTCGACGATACCGGCCTTGATGGCCTCGTAGCTCTCGGTCGAAAGCGAGCGGTTGACGGCGCCCCAGGCAATCTTGTCGTGGACATCGGGGGTGTCAACGATAAAACGATCGTTGGGAGAACGACCAGTACGCTCCCCCGTCTCGATCACCAGCGCGCCGTTGGATGCCATGCGGCCTTCTTCGCGGCGGATGGCGTACTCGACAAGCTCCGCAGCGGGTAGATCGACCAGCAGACGAGGCTGATTCTCGGCGGGATCTTCGACCAGCGTAATGCCAAAGTTGGACAGAACTTCTGCAGGGGTAACACCAGGCATGGGGCCTCCTTTAAAAACGCGACACGTGGACGCGGCGCGCACTTTACTCACGTAAAGCCCGTTGTACCCGATATGCAAAAACGTTTTTGCGGCAACGGCGAAGCGCCCGCCCAACGGTCAAAAATCGCAGGCAAGCGGCCTAGTCATTGGGGACACTCTTGAACAGGCAACAACCAAGGAGCGTCCCCGGATGCCGGCACATAAGGAACGTCCTCAAGTGCCGACTACTGAATGGCGCCGCCGAAATTACTGAACAACCTGTTCAAAAACACGAGCAAACGCCGTCGCGTCTATACTAGAGCGCAGCAATAGAAAGGACTCCGCCTTGAGTATCACGCCCCTCGATAGCATCCGCCGCGCCATCGCCCGCCGCAATGGCGTCGCCGACCCCGCCGTAGCGAGCAGCGGCACCGCAAAGGCCCAAGGCGGACGCATCGAGAACGGTCTCTTCCCCGCCTCCCACACCGCCGAGGAGCTCGCACGCATCCAGGAGCTGAGCCAGCGCAACGCCGGCGGCCCCGACAGCGGCCAAGCCACGCGCCGTCGCCGAGAGCGCGATCGCGAGCCCGGCCCCATCCACCGCATGGTCAACGCCTGGTGGAACCGCCTACTCGGCGCCGTCTACGGCGGCGGCTTCTCCACGCAGGAAGCCGAATACGAAGAGCACGCCACCCGCCGCGACTATCTCTGGAATACTCTGGGCACTGCCGTGTGGGGCTTCGCGTTTCCCCTGCTCACCATCGTGTCCACGCAGCTTGTGGGCGCCGAGGAAGCCGGTAAGTTCTCCATCGCCTTTGTCACCGGCACGCTCATCATGATCGCGTGCAACTACGGCGTGCGCAATTTCCAAGTCTCGGATATCGACGAGAAGACGTCCTTTGCCTCCTACCAGCTCAATCGCTGGCTTTGCGGAGCGATCGCGCTGGCCTGCGGCCTTGCATACAGCAGCGCCCGCGGCTATGACGCGCATATGGCGACGATCGGCCTGGGCGTCTACCTGTATAAGGCGATCGACGGTGTGGCGGACGTGTACGAAGGCCGCCTGCAGCAGGCCGATAAACTCTACCTGGCCGGCATGAGCCAAACGCTGCGCTCCGTCGGTGTCATCGTGATCTTTAGCGTGGCGCTGTTCCTTACGCGCAGCATGCCCATCGCGGCCATGGCCATGGGTGTCACCGCCATCGCCTCACTCGTGCTGGTCACCGCGCCGCTGGCCCTGCTCGAGACCGAAAAATCGCGTCGCGTGAGCCTACGCGAAGTCGGCCGCCTCTTTGCACAATGCGCCCCGCTCTTTGGCGCGCTCTTTTTGTTCAACCTTATCGAGAGCATGCCCAAGTTTGTGATGGAAGGCACGCTGGCCTACAAATATCAGCTGTACTTTAATGCCTTGTTCTTTCCGGCGCAGGCCATTTTGCTGAGCATCGGATTTGTCTATAAACCGCAGCTCCTACGTCTGTCGAGCATTTGGGCGAACCCGCGCAAACGCCGCCGTTTTGACTTGATTATTATTGCCGTTATGGCGCTGATCGTGGCCATCACCGGCGTGTGCGCCGCATTTATGGCCGGCCCCGGCATTCCCCTCATGAGCTTTATGTACGGTCTTAACTTTGAGCGCTACCGCACATTGGCGCTGCTGATGGTCGTCGCCGGCGGTGTAACCGCGGCCATCGACTTTATCTACGCCATCATCACAGTGCTACGCCACGCCGGCGACGTTACCAAGATCTATCTGATCTGCTTTGCCGTGAGCGTGGTGCTCCCGGTGATCCTGATCAACCTGCTTGGCCTGATGGGTGCCGTCGTGAGCTACCTGGCTATCATGGCCCTACTGCTGGTGCTGTTGATTGTCGAATACGCCCACATCCGCCAGCGCATAGAACGAGCCCGCAACCCATACGGCGCCTAATTAACTGTCCCCGGTCACCGGAATTTGCGATGGAATCACCTCGGCTGGGGTCTCGTTGCGGACAATATGCATCACGCAAGACTAAGTGAGTAGACTTTTACCGAATCCCCGACCACACCGACAAAGCACAAGTCTGTGACCTGCGGTTTTATTGAGGCAAATATGTTGGGTGCTCGGCATTTCCAAAAAAGTCTACTCACTTAGCCGGCGGGCAGCCAAATGATCATTTAATCCCCGTCCTAGAAAAATCATTTGATGGGCAGAAGGACAAAAGTAGTCAAAAAGTCCGTCCCAAATTAGCTACCCTTTACACGGATTACTCACCGGGAAGAATGTTCGCGTAGAACTCCGCCCCGTCATCCAGACGCAGGATGCCTACGCGGCCGAACTCGGAACCGGTAGCCGCCGCACAGTCGATATCGATACGATCGGGCACGCCGGCGGTGTCCTCGCCGCCCAGGCGCACCATCTGCCCGCGGCCCGACTCCTCATCGAGCCCCGCCAGGCCGCCAACCTCGCAATAGCGCCCCAGCGAAACCGTGGGCGTGTGACCGCTCACCACGACCGGACCCTTGCCCTCGGCAGAAAGCAGCCCCGTCGGGGCATCCCAATAGCCATGGCGAATCCAGAGCAAGTCATCGGACGACTGCACGGCGAGCATTTGCTGCAGCAGCTCGCTATCGGCATCGACCGCTCCCCTGCCGTCGCCGCAATCGACACCATGCTCAAGCAAAAACGCGCGCGCCGCCTCGGTCTGAATGCCGGCGTGCACCAGCAGGTACGGCCGCTCGGCAGTCTCGACCACCGCATAGAGCGGCAGGGCGGCAGCCCAGCGCACCAGTTCCTCGTATGCCTCAAATTCCATATCGTTGAGCTGTTGGCGCGTGGTCCATCCGCCGTTGATATCCCAGGTCTCGGCATCGAGCGGGTCCTGGCCAATGATCGCATCGAGCATAATCTGCTCGTGGTTGCCCTTAAGCACGCGAGCGTTGGGCAGCGACCGCACCAAGTTGATGACACCGACCGGATCGGGACCGCGGTCGATCATGTCGCCCAGCACATACAGCGTGTCGTCGGACGTCAGTGAGATCTTGGAAAGGGCCTCGTCCAGCGCGCGCACGTGCCCGTGAGCATCAGATGTCACATAGATCGCCATGGAACGCCTTTCCCTGCATTACGGCCGAAGCCCGATGCCGCGACTAAAACTTCAAGTTGAACTTAAACGTTACCCATTGTACTCCGTTGCAATAAAGCTGGAAAGTGCCACCGCTGCCAACGGTCACAAGCGGCCGCCCGCACGCCCCGAAAACACCGTGCCACCAGCACCAACGCCCCAACCAGCACCGCCCCCGCCCCCGCCTCGTGTCGATAATGCGAACGCCCGCGGCTCGGCCCCATAAACCCACCATCTTTGGGTACAAATAACCGCAGACAACTGACCGTGCCACGCCAACCACCCAGGAGCGGACACTATCCATGAACCAGATACTTCTCTTTATCGGCCTCGTCATCATTTTGTGCCTGACCATCAAACCCGTCGGCAAAAAGCTCCCCTTCCCCACCCTGCTCATCTTTATCGCGCTCGGCATGCTGCTGGGCGTTAACGGGCCGGCGCACATCGACTTTAGCGACTACGCGCTTACCGAAACCGTCTGCAGTACGGCGCTGCTGTTCATCATGTTCTACGGCGGCTTTAACACCAACATCGACCGCGCCAAGCCTGTCGCCGCGCCCGCGGTACTGCTGAGCACGCTCGGCGTTATCGCCACCGCCGGCATCACGGGCGCCTTTGCGCACTTCGCACTGGGCTTCGACTGGATCGGCGGCCTGCTGCTGGGCTCGGTCGTGGCGTCGACCGATGCGGCGAGCGTCTTTAGCGTGCTGCGCGAGCACAACCTATCGCTGAGGGGCGGCACCGACTCGCTGCTCGAGGTCGAATCGGGCTCCAACGACCCCGTCGCCTACATGCTCACCGCGGTGCTCGCGACCCTTGCGGCGGGCGGCAATATCGACATTCCCGTGCTGCTGGCCAAGCAGATCATCCTGGGCGTGGGGTTGGGCCTTGCCATCGGCTGGTCATCCAGCCGTCTGATTGAGCGCGCACACGCAACGGCCGAGGGCGCGCAGACTATCTTTTTGTTCGCCGTGGCGATCGTTGCCTACGCGCTGCCGAGCTACCTGGGCGGCAACGGCTTTTTGGCTGTATACCTGGCTGGCATTGTGCTGGGCGCGAGCGACATCACCGGCAAGGTCGAGATGGCGCACTTCTTCGATACCCTTACCGAGATGGCCGAGATGACCATCTTCTTTTTGCTCGGCCTGCTCGTCACGCCCGCACGCCTGCCGCAAATGCTGCTACCGGGCCTGGCGCTCATGGCGTTTATGCTCTTCGTGAGCCGCCCCATCGCCGTCGGCCTGCTGTTAGCGCCCTTTAAGACGAACCCTCGCCAGATCGCGCTCGTAAGCTGGGCGGGCCTGCGCGGAGCAGCATCGGTCGTGTTTAGCCTCTTTGCCGTGGTGGTCGGTGTTCCCGGTGGGCACGATCTGTTTGACCTGGTGTTTGTGATTGCCGTGTCGAGCATTGTGGTGCAGGGATCGCTGCTGCCGGCGGTGGCGAAAAAGCTCGACATGATCGATGCGGAAGGCGATGTGCGCCGTACGTTTAATGATTACCGCGACGAGGACGGCATGTCGTTCGTCAAGCTCAAGGTGGGCGCGGGTCATCCGTTTGCCGGACGCTCGCTCGCCGATATTGGCAGCGCGACGGACATGCTCGTGGTCCTGGTGCTGCGCGATGGCGCGCACCCGGTACTGCCAAACGGCGATACCGTCATCGAGGAAGGCGACCTGTTGGTTATGGCCGCGCCAACGTTTGAAGAACGTGCCGAGGTAACGCTGCGCGAAGTCACCGTGACGCCCCACGGTCGCCTGGCAGGACTGCGCCTGCGCGACGTGCCACAAGGCAAGCACCCCTTTATCGTGGTAATGCTCAAACGCGACGGCCAAACCATCATCCCCGACGGCAATACCCTCATATACGCCGGCGACGAAGCCGTCATTGCCACGCTAGCGTCGTAGCCATCCCCACCCATAAGTTGCGGTGAAATAGGGACTGAATAGGCCTTCTAGCAGCCTAAACAGTCCCTATTTCACCGCAACTTATTGAAGGGATGGGGTTGAAGTTCAATCGCGGCTACCAGTCTTCGTCCGCGCCGTAGCCGTCGTCATCGTCATCGTCGTCGACGGCAAAGTCTCGGAGGTCGAGGCCTTCGCGTTCGGCTCGGGCTAGGAGCTCTTGGGGCGACTCGTCCTCGATATCCATCACGTCGAGCATGGCGGCCGGAAAGCTCACGCCCGCCGCAGACCCCACGCGGTCGAGCAGGCTCTCGCGCAGCTGATCTACGTCAACTTCGATCTTCATGGTGAAACCTCCTACCAGGCCAGGACCCCTACTCAGCAGCGCCAAGCTCATCCACGGCAACAACAAAAGCCGCCGCCTGCTTGTCGTCCATCTGCGCAGCCAAACGCCCCACGGGCTCATCGTAGGCGAACTGCACCTTATCGATAAAGCAATCCCAAGCACGCTCATCCACACGCACGGCGGTCTCGCAATACTGGCTGAGCTTTTTGAGTCCATACCAAAACGCATTCACATGGCGCGCAGGATCCTCATCCAGCACACCATCGTAGCGACGCCCGTTAAACTCGCGCATGCGCGCCACGGCAACCTTGAGCGAATCGCCGCCCTCGGCCGAAGCCTCATCCACAAGCTCGGGAATCGGAACCTCACGCCGAACAGTATGCCTGGTTGCACCATCGTACTCGCCCACCAGCACGTCTTCGTCAAGCCGAGAATCGTAGTCGAAATAGCTCGAGCCCGTGCAAATCCCATGCGGCGAGCCCGTGCCAAACGCGCAGAACAACCCGCCGTCGGCAACAACACGACGGTAGGTCTCAAACGACTTCTTAACCTGAGCGAGCAACTCGGAAAGCTCCCCGGCATCGCACGCCGTCTCGATCGCAACGCACGCAGGCTCGGGCAACGATACCGGCTCCACCATGCTCCCCGCAACGCGGGCGGCGCGCTCGGCCCGATACGCCTGCGCCGCCAAGCGCGCTCGCTGCGCAGCGCCGCGCACGTTGGTAAGTTCACGCTCCAACGCCACGTCATCAGCTACATCGCCAGCCAAATCGCCCGTAAACCCGTCAGCGCGCTGCGGGCCTGTCGCACTCAGCTCAGACTCAAACGCCGCTGTGATCATACCCGCAAGGTCCGTCGCGTCGGCGGCGCAGCGCATCTGCTCCAGCTGCGTACACAGCAGGTCGGCATCCAAAGGCACGGCATCCACAACGCGCACGTCACTCAGACGCGCCACGCCCTGCAGCACCATAGCCCCCGCAGCATCGTACGCCGCACGAACCCTGTCCGCCGTATTGGCGCGCAGCTTTACCTCGATAAACGCAAGCGTCTGCTCCAAACGGGCCAGCAGCTCGGCCTTGTCCTCCATACGCAAAAAGGCAGCATAGCGACGCTCCATTCGCAGCGGACCAACAATGCCTGCCTGCTTGCGAGCGTGTGCAAGCGCAGCGCCCTCAACACGACGGATATACCCGTCAACAGCCCGCACGGCAGACTCGCGTGCAGCGTGCTCGGCGGTCTCGATGCCCCTAAGCACGCCCAGCAGCTCGCGGGAGCTCACCTTTCGAACCAACTCCCCGCGATCGTACTGCTCAAGCGCCACCTGGCGCTTGGCTACCGATCCAAAGCCAAACAGCTCGTCGAGCAACTCGCCAACAGAACGCTCGCCCGCCATGGCAAGGCCTCCCTACCCGAACACGCCAACACGCCCGCGGGCCCACGCGCACGCAAACCCGCTCGCCCGCACTCCTACAGATCCAGAGCCTTTTTCGCAGCGTCAACCGGGTCGCCATCCATGTAGAACACCGGGCTCAGGCCCGAGATAATCTCGGACGAAACGCTCTGCAGGCCCGCGATGGCACTCAGCGGCAAAATCACGCGCTTGGCGCCGGCGTTTTTGGCCACGCGCATAATGTCCTCGAGCCCGCGGATCTCATCCATAGAGCCCGACATGCGCAAGATTCCCGGAATCGCCAGCGCAGGCATCACCGGGCGGTTGCACGCCGCAGAGCAAAGTCCCACAAACTCGGCGAGCGAAACTTCCTCGGACAGGCCCTTGCTCTGCAGGTCGTTGTAGAACAGCAGGTAATCCTTGGAGCCAATGTGCATGCCCGGCGCCACGCGGTTCGCCAGGTTCACAAAGTTGTCGAACGCGGCTTCCAGCGTATCGCGCACCGGCTTGTTAAAGGCCACGCCCTCGTACTTAAACTTGCACTCGCCGGCAACGGCCTTGTTTTCCAGCTTGTATACGGCAACCTCGCCGCCCTGCGACCTGCCCACGCCAAATACGTGGCCGGACAGCAGCGGCCCGTCGGGAATCAGCGTGTCCTCGGTCTGCTCGGGCACGCGCACCACGTGAACGTCCTGCGGGTTGTCGGCATCCATATAACCCAGGTTGACGTCGATAAACTCGACGCCCGCCATAATCTTGAGCTGCTCCTTTACACGGCGACGGCCCTCGATGGCGTAGTCCAGCAGCCAGCGCACGTCGTCCTTGTCCATAGCCTCGTCGGGGAACAGCAGCTTGGCCAGGCCGCTAAAGGTCTTGCGCACGGCGATCTCGTCACGCTTGTTAAAGTCGCTGTTAAAGCGGAAATACCGGTCGATATGGTGCGTAAAGTCCTTGCGACGCATCTCCTTGCAAAACTCCGACAGGCAGTCGGTGATCAGGCCATAATGCCCGGTCAGCAGGCTCGAGCGCATCTTGGGAATTTCCCAGCCCGGCAGGTAATAGTGGATACGGTCGAAGAAGGCCGAATCGTTGTTAAACTCCGGCGGGAACGGATCAAACAGGTGCGTGGTCTTAAGGACGTTTTGCACGGTATCGTTGATGTTGCCCTCGAAGACCATGGAGGCGTCGGCGTTAATCTGGTCGCGGCCGCGTGCGTAACTGCCACTCGCCATGTAGTCCTTCATGATCTGCACGGCGTTGGTGTCCTTAAACCGCATGCCGGCGACCTCGTCAAACGTCACACAGTCCCAGTGTCCCACAAGGCCCACGCGGTCGGCGCGCATAGAGTTCATACGGCCGAACAGGTTGGCCGTGGTGGTCTGGCCGCCCGAAAGCAAAATGGCGTAGGGCGAGACCTCTTTGTAGATGTGGCTCTTACCGGTACCGCGGGGACCCAGCTCGCACAGGTTGTAGTTGCGCTCGATGAGCGGCACCATACGCTCGATAAAGTGCAAGCGCTCTTTCTCGGAAAGCTCGCTGGGCTCATAGCCAGCGGAGCGCAGCAGCATGTTGAGCCACTCGTCGCGCGAGAAATACTGGCGCTCTTCGACCATGGCATCCAGGTCCAGGTTGGGCATCTGAATGGGCGTGAGCGACGCCACGCTGAACGGAGAGTCCTCGGGCCCACGCTTCTTACGCTTGGCCTTGGCGCGGCGCGGCACATCGTCGCCAAAGACCTCCATGCCAAACTCGTCTTCCTCATCCAAGGGGTGACGATACTCGATGCTCATGATGCACCAAATACCACCCTGCAGAATCTTGGAATAGTCGCGCACGTACTCGGCCGGCATCACAAACGGCTCGATGGTCAAATTGGCAAACGATGCCACATAGATGTCTTTGTACTCGTCGAGCTTGGCCGTCACCTTGTCGATGATGGTAAAGCGGCCCAGTTCGCGAATCTTGGACTTAATGCGCTCGGACTCGTCGGGACGCACGTAGTTATCAGTGAGGATCCTGCGGATGCGATCCAGGCCCTCTGCCACGGCTTCCTCGTCATCGGTCGAGCAGTACATGCCCAGCAGGTACTCCAGCACAAAGGTGGGCACGTTGGCGCCGCGCTTCATAAAGGCCGTCAGGTCCTTGCGCACGATCTTGCCGCCAAAGTGCTCGAGCAGCTTACCGTCCAACCCGTCCATGTCGTAGCCCTCATCCTCGGGAGCCTCGGCCGCAGCCTGGTCATAGCCATCGGTCGAGGACTCGTCCTCGGCGGCCACCGCAGCCTCAGCGGGCGCGGCAGCAGTCGCCGGCTCTGGGGCAGGCGCAGCGGTCTCGGCCTCCGGAGCCTTCACGGGCGCGGCCTCAGGCATCGCAGCCTCCGCAGGCACATCCACATCAATCGAGGGGACTTCCCACAGATCGTCGTCTTGGCTATCAAACATAGGGCACACTCCTAAAAACCAAAGTCAGCAACAGGGGCAAACGAAACGGCAATGGTGTACGTCTCGCGCCAAACGATCTTGCCCGACTGGGCATCGCGACAAACCAGCAAATGGGACGAACCGGATCCAAATGACACGCCTGTCTTAAGCGTAAAGCGAGCCTCGACCACGCGGTCCTGCGGGTTGGGCGAGGTCATGTCCGCATGCACGCGAGCAACATCGCTCACCTCGTTGCCGGTATCGTCGGTAAACACCAGCTCGTACTCACACGGCAGAACCTTGCCCGTAGCGGCCTCCTCCTGCAGCAACTTAATACCAAACAGCGAGTTGGTAACACGACGGCTCTCGCTCAGCACGCGCAGCTTCGCAGTCTGCGTATCAACGAATTCCTTTGAGGAGGCACTCAGGCGATGATACCCGACCACCGGCACCACAAGCTCCTGCAAGCTCACGCCACCATGCACGTAGCGCTTGGTTCCGCCGGGTCGCTTGTAGTGCACGATCCCGCGTGGAGCCAAGCCAACATAGCCGCCGCCCGGCACCACATGATCCATGTTCATGGCCAAATACGGGCTACCGTCCGCACCGTTAGCGATATCGGCCAAGGCGTCGCCCTGAGCAACCACCGCATGGCGCTTGCCAAATAGCACCGGATCGTCGGGCAGGTCGTTCTTGCCCAGGAACAGGCATTCCGGCAGCTCGTTGGCCGTGTACAAAAAGCCATGGTCGGATGTGATCGTCACGCGGGCGCCCGGAGCGTCGGTGCACACGCGCTTGGCGATCGAGACCAGCTCATCCGCGCTCTCGGCGCATGCATCAAACACGTCGCTTTCGGTGGCGAGCTTCTCCCCCGTCGCGTCGATCTTGTTGTGATACAGGTACACGATCTCGCTGGACTTGAGCAGTTCCTTGCGTTCGGCGGCAGACATGTCCAGATACGCCGCGGCACTCAGGGCACGACCCGTAGGCGCGGCCTTCTGCAGCGCCGCCTGGCGCTCAACCGTAGAACCCGTGGGCATGCCATCGAGCAGCACAGCACCCGTTTCCATGTTGAGCGTCATGGCCTGATGCGGCAACAACGCCGGCATGCCCATCTCGGTAATAGAAGGAAACATCGCCTGCACGCTACCCATGCGCACCTCGCCGCCACGCTCGCGCTCCAAAGCGGCAGCCACGTCCTGTGCCACTTCGTAACGCAGCGCATCGCTAATCAGGACCACCTTGGTCTTGGCACTACCAGCATACGTGGGCAGCGTCTCCCAATAGAACAGGTCTTGGCGGGCGACACCCTCAACATAGCCAGCATCGCGCCACTGCGCCTGAGCGGCATTGGCCCAGCACGCGTTGCTCTCGGTCAGATACCAGTTAACGTAGTTGTTCTCGGCCCACTCGACCGCGCGGCGCTCGGGCTCCTCCAGCAGGTCGACACCACGCAGCTTGCAGCGCTCGTTGGCCTGACGCAGTGCGCGATAGGCCGCATCCATGCGCCACCAATCTGTGGTATAGGCCTCCCACACCTCGGCCGCCTGGGCAATATGGAATCCGCCCGCATGGTCGCGCTTAAAGGCCGCCATGTCGGCCAACGCCAAAAGCACCTGGTAATAGCAGGAGACATCGTCGTACCAGCACAGGTCGCGACGGGCCGCGGCAACACGACGGGCCTCGTCAACGCGGTCGGCTCCCTGCGCCAGCGAGGTGAGCAAGTCGCTCAAAATGGCCTCGTCAACGCACGGGAATACATCGAGCCGCAGCAGATCGTCGGTAGACAGAGCGCCAAACACGTGGCGCAGGCCGCACGCGTCCTGGACCAGCTCGCAAATCTCACGCAGGTCATCAGACGCCGCGGCATCGCCCGCCCACTCGCGGACAACCGCGATGCAATACGGCGCATAGGCAGGCGCAATATGGTTGGAGAGCTTTTGCAGCGCAGAGGCCGGCACCAACGAGGCCGCGGCCGTGAGCAGCACATGGGCGGCAAAATCCTGCAGCGAGTCGCGCTCGAACAGCGCACCCTCAAAGCCCGTACGCTGACGCACAAAGGCAGCAAGGCTGTCGGCGGCCTCAAACTTTTGCACCAGCTCTGACAGCGCCTCCGGGCCACCGTGCAGCAGCTTAGTCAGGCACGCGCGCACAATAAACGGCATGGTGGCAGCACTGGGGTCCGAGCCGTCAAACATGGCGGCCAGCAGGCCCAGCTCAACATCGGCCGCACACGCAGGCGCGGGCATGCACTTGGAAAACTTGGCGACGCGGCCCTTGGCGGCAAAGAACGACTTGTGCGCCTGCAGAGCCTTGCGAATATCCCGTGCGTTCGAAGCCCCCAGCTGATCGGCCAGCAGCGACAGATAGTCCGCCGAGAACTGATCGGCGTACAGCTCAACATCGGCCAGCCAATCGCCCTCAAGGCTACCGCGCCCCTGCTGGCGATACACCAGCATGTCGCTCGTGGTGTCCTCGCGGGCGATAAGGCGCTTGACCTCAAACATATGCCCGTCGCAAGCCTCCACAAAGCGCACCGGACGCGGCAGGCGCTGCTCTACCGCTTCGCCAAATCCGCCCTCGGCAAGCTCGGCAAACGTGGCGGCAAACTCGCCCTCTGCGTCGTGCCACACCACCACGCGGCGCTCACGGCAATCGGGCAACGGCTGCTCAAAGCGCGCTGCCAGCTCTTCAATTACATCGAACTTTGCCATCTAACAATCCCACCGTCATACCGGTCAAAACAATTCGCGTAACGCGTAATCACGTATGCGTTATTTTATCTTTGCCAGCACATCCTGGAACTTGGCATAGTTGACCTTAACGCCGTCGTCCAGGTCGATCTTGATCATCTGGTCGGCCAGGTGATGCAGCTTTTCCTCGTAGGCAACGGTCTCGGTCAGCTGATCCTTGAGCTTTTTGATGCGCTTGGTCAGCGCGACCTTCTCGCCGCGCTCGGCCGTCGCCAGCGCGTCCTCGGCGTCGGCAATCTGCGAGCGATAGCGCTCCTGCTGCTCGTGCACGTAGTCGGTACGGATACGCGCCAACAGATCGGGCGTGTAGCGGTGCATGTACACCAGGGCCATAAAGCCGTTCTTTTTGCCCGAGTCGAACAGCCAGTAGATGGGACGTTTCTTATAGGTCTGGCAGTGGTCCTTAAAGAAGTCCTTCAAAAAGTAGGTGCGGATGACCTCGCGCGAGGTGCCCTTGCCGCCGAGCGCCTCGGCAATAAAGGCTAGGTTCTGCTCGAGCGTTTCCTCGCCGTACACAGTGCGCACAAAGTCAATAAAATAGCGCACGATGTCGTCGTCAAAGTACTCGTCGTCGGTAATGGGCAATACGTTGTCGCCATCGGGCATAAAGGTCACGTGATCGGGGTCGGGCATCTTGGCCAGATAGTCGTTGACCGTGGCACCCTGGTCGGCAAGAACCAGACCGTCCACGTCCAGCGAATAGCGGCCAAACATGCAGCCCACGGCATAGCTTATGAGCGAGGTGATTTCGTCGCGCTTGGTACGCACATACTTGTTGCCCTTGTAGCTCTCGGGAATCTCTTCGGCGGTGTCGAAGATGCGCGCTACCGAGACGTACTTGTCCTCGACCTCGATGGGTACCTCGCCCTCCATGTTGTAGATCTTGGCAAAGATTCGGTTGAGCTCCTCCTCGTTAGCGCGAAGCTGCTCAAAGCGAGCATTGACCTCGGCCTTGCGAGCCTCGTATTTATCCGCGAGCAACGTTGCCATATCTCTATCCCATCCAATCCGAGCCAATTAAAACCCGACCAAACGTAGTTAAGTCAACATAGACAAGTCTACCCGACAGCAAAGCAAATAGCGCCCCGTGCAGAGCATTCTGAGACACCATTTTGAGGGAACGACCATTACAGGCCGGCCCCGCTGCGCAGTCAGTATGTATTAACTTACTCCACCAGCTCCACCATTTGTTGAGCAACAAGTGCGAGCGGTAACCATAACGCCACGACCGCATCAACTGGTTCAAAGCAACACAAACGAATACAGCCCCACCATCTCGCGCCAAAAGCCCGTGGTAAGTCTTAAAACCGCAGGCAGATTGACGAACATGTGTTTGGTCATTATAATTTCTACTTGAATAGACTCCTCGTCTCGTGGTATAAATGGTTTGCGTTCCTTTATGGAGGGCAGTCAAGGGCCGGGGGATCCCCCCGGCATTTTTGTTTTTAGGGAGACTGCATCATGAAGGAACTTTCCGTCTTTGTCGACGAATCAGGCAACTACGGAGGGCAAAGCGCTAAATACTATCTCGTCACCCTCGTCTTCCATGACCAGTCGACATCAGTTGTTGAGATCATCGAGGGCTACGAGCGCACGCTTAGAGAGCGTGGACTTCCGGATATTCCCCTGCATATGAATCCCCTGATGCACGGCAACGAATCCTACGGAGCCATGGATACTCGCTTGCGTAACCGGCTTTTGGCGAGCTTTGCGACCTTTGCCAACAAAATGTCCATCACGTACATGACGCTTGGCTACCAAAGAAATAAATTCAAAAGCGACGCAGCAATGTTCGCAAAGATGCGTCGTGACTTGATCCTCTTTTTGTTCGATAGGCTTCAATCTTTTCAAGGTTATGACGTTGTCAAGATCTATTACGACGATGGACAAAACGAGGTAACAGCTGTCCTCCACACAGCATTCGAGTACGTTCTTGGAAAACAAGCTGTTGTATACAAAGAGTGTGATCCAAAGCACTTCAGACTTCAGCAAATTGCTGACTATATTTGCGAAATCGAACTGGCAGACATTAAATACGGAAACTCCGAGCAATCAAATACCGAGCAAATCTTCTTTGGAAACTATCGCGATTTCAAGAAGAATCACCTTAGAAAGATTCGAGCCAAACGTCTCGCGTAGGCCCAGCGCGCAGCTTCTGTTATAAAGATATCGGTACCCTCGAATAGAGGGACCTCCAAGAGCCGGGGGCTTCCCCCCGGCATTTTTTATGCGTAAAGTCGTCGCGACTCCTACTTCGCTTCCTTCGGGGCGTTTTCGAGTGTGTCGGCAATCGCCTCTATGCCCTCTCCCTGGCCCAGAATGAAGCACTTCCAGTCGATGTCCTGAGTGTGGGCAAACTCATCGGCACGCGAGGCACTAAAGAGCATCATGCGGCTCTTCTTCCACAACAGGGCGGGATGCAGCTTAAAGTCGGTGCTCTCAATACAAACTACCGCGTCTTTGCGAGGCATCTCGAGCTTACTGCTCTTGACCAACTCTTTCAGCTTTTGGATGTCGGTGATCTCCTGACCCACAGAACAGCTGTTGAGCAGGTCCTTCCACACGCGGAAGTACGGCTTGCCCTCATAGGAAGCCCCTTCAGCCACGACGGATGTCGATAGGCCGACAGGCCGCTTAGCAACCGCATGCCTAACCTTGGGAGCCGCCTTGGCAGACTCGTCCGCCGGCTTCTCATCGATGCCCAGAACCTGAGCAACGTAGTCGTCATTGCCCAGGAAATACTCCTCGACCACGTCCCATCGCTCGGAATCGCTCATCGTGGAGCAGAAGAAGCCCCTAATATCCTTGGACGAATACTCATGGCGATCGTTAAGCTCGCGCAGCACGCCGTTGGAATATCTGCTGTCCGAAGCCAACGCTTTGACCTTCGAAGCGTCGTTGAGACGAATGAAGATTTCCGGATTGTCGCCGCCCTTTACCGTGTACGTGGCAAGCTTGAGAATCTCCAGGATCTCGGCCAGCGCATAGCGGGCGTCGAGAGCCTTGTTGTCCAAATAGCGCCTGCAATGTTTGCTACCCTCGGGAGGCTGCAACCTTCCCAGCGTCTGGGTCAGATTGCTCATGGCTGCCTGAAGCTCGCGCCCGATAACGCCATAGCGAACATCCTGCACGCGGCTATAAGTATTCCTCGAAGACTTATTGAATCGTTTGATGCATTTAAAGGATCGGTCGGATCCAAAGTGCCCGCCACCATCGACGGGACGAACAAACGCATTCAGCAGCGCAGACGGCTTCTTAACCTCCAAAGACGTTCCCTCAAGCTGATGGGTGAGCTCTTTTGTAAACTCCTTCTCCGAAAAATCGCCCTCACGCGCAAGGCTCATAAACGTCTTGCGCAGCGCCTCGGCAAACGCAGACAGCGTCGACGTGGCCTCATCAAACGTCATGGAGTAATTAATGTCGAGCGCAAGGCGGTTCGAAAGCGCAGGCTCCCCCGTCGGCGAACAAATCTTGCCCGTGAACAGCTGGCGTTTAAAATCGGCAAAGGTCAGCTCGCTAAACTCGTTTGCCCACATGTCGCCAACGTTGAGCTCATAGATCGCGCCCATGTCCGAGATCTTAACGGCATGCTGCCCCGCGCGATTCTCGTAGCGCGTATGGGCCTCGCTGATCTTTCGCAAATACTTGCCGTAGGACATGGTAAAGCTACGCTCGGCAGCCTGCTCAATGCAAACAAACTGCTTGGTATACGACACCTTGGGGCGCACGACGATAACCGGGAAGTTGAACTTGTCCTCGAGGTCGCGCGAGATCATCATCAGGGCCGATTTAACGCGATTGGTCTTGCGGTCCTCATCCTTCTCGTTCGTAAACAGATAGGAAAACGTATTGGGCGATACCAGGAAGTTCTGGCTGCGGTCTTTTTGCGGCGCAGAAGCATAAACCTCGTACAGCTTGGCCATGATCTCCTTAAGCTGCCACTGGCTAAACTTAGAGAGCGCATACAGCGTCTCGGAATAGCGAACATCTTGCATAAAGAAGTCGATGCAGGCCTTGGCCCCCAAGCCGCGCTTGCGACCGCCACGACCAATTTCCTGAATATAGTCGGACAGATTGCCCGTCGGCGCATAGTGGTACACGGCATCGATGTCATCGATATCGATGCCCATGCCAAACGCTTTGGTGCTCACGAGCACCCTGCAGCTGCCCGACGCAAACGCGTCTTGAACGATCTTCTTGTACGCGGCATCTTTGCCGCCGTGATAGCCCAAGACTTTAGAATTAGAAACGCTGCGTTGATCGATGATCGCATTGACATGGCTCTGATATGGGCAATAGACAATGGCATGACGGTTGTCGTGCACGGCCTTATCAATCCACTGCTCAGCGAGGTCGGTTTTTACCTCCTCGATGGGACCGGGCAGCTCGCTTTTGCTTCTCCAGACAATGTCGAAGGAGATGTCGTTACGACGAGGATTGCCCAGGAACGTCTTGCAGTTGCCGAGCTCCAGGTCGGCAACCGTATGCGAAACGACATCATCACGCCCGCCGTAGACAGCCGTGGCGGTAAGGCAGAAGATCGGAAAGCTCATACCGTTTTTGCGGAGCTTAGACAGATACGGCCCCAGATACCAGTAGTCCGGGCGGAAATCTTTACCCCAAGAGGTAACGGTGTGGACCTCGTCAATAACGACAAGGCCGAGCTCGCGGCCGTTGAGAATTGCCTGAATCGAGGACTCCAGTAAGAGTTCCGGAGACAGGTAGATGATGGAGGCCTCGCCGCTTTTAACACGGTCGAGGGATTCAAGCCGCTCGCCATAGGGAATGTCCGAGTTAATGGCAACGACATTCTTAACGCCACGTTTCCGCAAGTTGGCAACCTGATCGATCATCAAGGCCTTCAGCGGCTCAATAACCAGCGTGACCAATTGATATTTCCGAGCAAGATACAGCGCCGGAATCTGGAACAGAATGGACTTGCCCGCACCCGTGGGCGCCGTTACAAACACATTCCTGTAATCGACGGAGCCCGCATGGGCAGCCTCGGCCTGCTTTACGACAAACTCGGAGATAGCACCCTGAGACACCGTTTCCATCTCGTTGTCAAAGTCGGGGTTCTTGTAAAAACGAAGATTCCTAAACGAGGCGTCCTTGCCCCAGTAATGCTGAAGCACCGAAAGCAGACGACCCGACTCCTCGACCTTTTCCTCTTGGTCTTGCTGTGCCACAAAGGAAACGGATAGACCCAGCGCACGGGCAACAGAAGCGACCGCCTCCAGAGCGGACCTATAGCTCTCAAGTTCCCGAGCGTTCACCAAAACACAAGCAGGGCCAGCCGTGCCATCTAGCAAGCCTAGACGGCATTCCAAAAACGCAGTCGACGAAACAGGGACGACGCCCTCAGAAATTGCCGAAGCATCACCCAGCGCAAAAGAAGCACGGTCAAACAGATCGATGACTTCCCACTCAGAAAACTCATCGGGAATAATCGGCGTTACAAGATGCGCATTTCCAACCTTTACCGACTTGGCATAGTACTTAGAAAGCCCCGTCGTATCGGGCGTCATATCGTCAAAAGATGACTCAAAGTCATTGAGCAGATCCGGATCAACAGGAGAAGGAACGCCCTCGCCACCAAGGAACAGGTTGTTCCGCACAACAACGATCTTGCCATCGAACAGTTCCTTAATCGTCCCGCGCAGCTCAAGAAGCTGCTCAAACAGCATCAAAACGGGGCCATCTGCCGAAAGAATCTGAGCCACGGCCATCCTCTTTTGGCGGGCAAAATCAGACGGAGAAAAGAACGGAGCGGCATCGCTGGCTACGGCCCCGGGAATCGAGCACTCATTGCGCGCAACGGATTCTGCGAGACGAGGGGACAGGCCGCAGAAGGCGAATATCGTCGGTTGCGAACAATCCCTCAAGAGCTCGTCGATTTTACTATCGAGTGTCCAACTATTGCCATCGTAGTACTCGGTCATTTTCTCCTCCTCCAACCAAACACCGCTATCAACTTAGCCCACCAATCTCGCCATTTGTTGAGCAACAAAGGCGAGCGGTAGGTATTGGGCTATGGCCGTTAGGGATTGAATAAATGAAGCACAACAAGAAAGCGACACCCGAGTCGAATCAGCTCCGCACTCGCAGAAAGTCACACCACATGCCGTCCCAAAAGCATACAGAGAATGGCGCACAAACCGAACAATTCAAATTGAAGGACATAGCGGTGGCGCTTCGTCATTGGCAGACCGTCATCAGCGCAATCCAATTAGCCAACAATAATCAGGCTGAGTATCGTTCATCACTCGCTGTCGGAGAGAGGGCCTGTCGCAACGGACTCAAACTCGATACCACAGCGCTTCACCATGTAATCAAAGTGAGCAGCCTGGTTATTTGCTTCAAAAATGCAACGCATAACATTTAGATAGTGAAGTAAGTAGTCACCAGAATCGGTGCATTCGGCATCATCGGTCAACAGATGAGAACCAGAGTGCGTCCACAAAAGCAATGATCTTCCCAAAGGACGATCGGATGGAGGCAGCCTGGAGATTGTTTCCTCAAGATTCAATCCATTGACAAAATTGAAATATGTTTCAAGGATTCGACGAATGCTATTGCGGACGGACGTTGACCGATTTCCCGCACGAAGCTCCTGCCACAGCGCCTCGTAACCCGTACTTACTGGATTATCCGAACCAAAGGCCTCGACAATGGAGCTGCTAGCCGTTTTTCTAATTACGAAATACGCGCTGTTCGCTAGAGAGTAACCAGCCGAGGGGTATGTAATCTCGTGATGGAAACTGGCATTGTGCGTTAATACAAACAGTTGGCTTACGTCGGCATTGTCCTTCCGCCGCGCTTCGGAAGCCAGGTCTCGCACTAAAGAACTAACAAAGTAAAGAACGTTCGCATCTAGGCTGGAAATAGGATCATCAATAAATACAACTGGATGATCGGACGACCTGCTCTCGACGTAGCTTAGGAAATACAAGAAGGTAACGATGGTTTTTTCGCCCTCGCTAAGAGTTTCATTCGCACGTTCGCCACTGCGACGAATAAATGCATAGTCTTTTCCATCGTTAGCTTCATCGAGAGAAAAATTATCAAAGCACAAGTCCCTAAGAATTCGATTGATACGCTCAATAGTAGGCTTTGAACTAGTGAGCCGAGACATCAACTCCTCCCGCTCGGCATTCTTTTTTTCAATCGCATTAGAACAGCTGAAAAGTTTAGATTCGAGCCCTTTTTTGGCGCCGTTGTAAGCACGCTCAGCTTTTAGGAATTGTCTCTTTTCTGCATCCAACCTTGTTACGCATTGCCAACGAATGCAGGAATTAGTCTCTTCTTTAAACTCATTAAAATGAAGAGCGCGTTCGTTGTGCACGACAATTTGTTCATTTAGCCTTTCAAGCGAAATAGTCAAGTTCTCACGAGCATCAATCGTATCTTCAATAATTACCGAGCTTCCCAAATCATTTTGTTTAGCTTTCATGCGCTCAAGATTAGTCGAAGCTAAAGCATCAAAATCAATCAAATCATTACTCACCTGAATAATGTCGAAGCCCTGATTTCGATAAATGGATAGATCTTCCCTCAGCTGACGTATTTCGCTGAGAGAAGTTTCATAAATAGAAACAGCATCAGCCAGCAATCTCTGGGCTCCTCGGTAATCATCATCAAAATAGTTTTCAATACTCCTAGCAAGGATCTCGCTCGTTTGTTGCTGGCAAAAAGGACATGTTGCCCGTTCTTTTAGTCGAAAGTACCGCAAGCCTCTTTCAACCCAACCGGCATTATTGAGCTCATGGATTAGTTTTGCTGTATCGACATCGCCGCTCCCTACAACGGGACGTGAAAAAGCCTCGCAAGATTCAGCTTGTTCAAACGATTCAAAATCTGGAATAGTAATCGGTTGAAGCTGTTGCAAGGGTACTCCTGATGCTTTTTTGGCAAGGGATTCCAAATCATCATTAGCAAGTGGCTTAAAGTCTCTTGGCGCGTCTAACGTCAGAATTCGCTGAAAAAATGATTCTTTTTTAGAAAGGCATCCACGAAAAGCAATCTTCTGAGCGTCAGAAAGGGAGTTGCGCACATCCCAGCACTTCTGCTTAAACAACTCCTCGGCATCGCTATATTTAGACTCCTCCTCCTTTAAAACCTCCTCATAACCTTCTATCAGTTTTTCAAGATTATTGATTTCTTCTCCCAAAGCGCTAACGCTCTGTTTAATTTCAATATTGTCTTCACCCAAAGTGAAAACGCCCGGTACACTGCCGTTTTGAAATATGCCATTAATGTAGTGCTGGTTGTACACCAGAACCGGGCGTGATGGGCCCGACCACTCTACGCGAGACTCGTCGCCCGCCATTCCGGTTCGTAAATACTCGCTAATAGTAGTTTTTCCACTGCCATTGGAGCCAAAAATATAATTAACAGATTTCAGGTTATCCAGCGACGCGTTATCGCTGCCATATGGCCCCAAGCCGGAAATATTAATACGAGATATCATTCAAACCACCTATAACAAAGGATGACGGTTGAAGTCTAGGGAAGTTTCAAACGAATCATAATCCGCTTTGGACAACGTAATACACTCGTCCGTTTCAGCCAAAGCTCCTTCAGCGGAGTTCAAAAAATCAGGAAGAGTCTTCATTATTCCGCATTTATAGTTAAGCGTAGGCATTAACAAATCGGCAATTGCTTTAGCGAAAGACGAATTAAGGAAGCCGATTGCCTCCTTGCATTTCTCCCCAACAACAACTTGACCGCCAGCATCAAATAGGCAGCCGCTGGGGAAAAAGCGAATCCCGAGATTTCCGCTTGAAACGGCCGTCCACGTTCCGCCCTCTTTAAACCATAGGCCTTGACTTGGCCAGACACATCCCGGCAGCTCCCTCATTTCACTTCGGTGAAGATCATTGAACGCAATAACCCACTCCAAATTTCCGTACCATTTTCTAAACTCACCGCCTTTGCAGTAGGGAACATAAGACCCTTTGGAATCCACATCAGCAAGAGACGCTGCGTTCGTCACTATCTCACTATCCGACGCTTCCCACCAATAACGCAAGAAACGTGCATTGTCCGCGGTATGAATTCCCTCCCTAAATGCCAAAGACTCGCCCAGACTCGGACAGTCACTGAAAGCGTACACGATACCGTCGCTGGCCCAATAGGCGATAGGGGTGCCGGGGATCTGCCTGAAGGTCTCGGCGTCGCGGCGGTAGAACCAGCCGCAGTCGGGGTTGCCGATCGCCTCGAGGGCCTTCTGGCGCTTGGCTTCGCTGCCGTTGATGTCGACGAGGCGCACGTAGGCGCCCTCGCATGCCGCGCGGCCGTTGTAGACGACATCGGCCGTGACGTTGACGACCTCGCCGCCGATGGCGTCGAACGCGCGGGGGCCAAGGTGCAGCATGGAGAGGATCGACTTGCTCCCGATGAGCGAGGAGCGCATCTTCTCGAAGCTGCCCAGGAACATCCAGCTCTGCATGGTGATCATGGCCGCGTAGCCGCGGTCCTTTGCCAGGCTGAAGCCGCGCTCGATGAAGCACGTGCACAGGTCGCTCTTCACGTCGGGGTAGCTCTTCTTGACCCACCTGGACATGAAGGGGCCGAAGCTGGAGCTGCCCATGTAGGGCGGGTTGGCCACCACGCAGTCGTGGCGGCGGGAAAGCACCTCGCAGGTATCGAGGGCGCGCCGGAGCCTCTCCCTCGAGCTGCTGCCGAACAGGCCGCCGTCGCCGGCGAGCGCCACCGCCTCGCGGATCGCGGCGAGGTCGCCCTCGGCCGGGGCGAGCAGCGAGCCCACCTCGTCCAGGTGCGCCAGGGCGTCGACCAGGTCCTTCTTCTTTGCCAGGACGCTGCCCTGCGGCACGTCGCCCTCCCCCAGCGCCACCGGCGCGAGAACGGCGATGTCGGCCCGCACGCCGCGGCCGAAGAAGCGGCGGTCCAGCCCGCGGGCGCACATGGCCAGCGCCAGGCGCGCGATCTGGGCGGCGCGGGGGTCGATCTCCATGCCGTGCAGGTTCTTCGACAGGACGAGCCCGGGGATCTCGCGCTCGCGGTAGCCGCGCTCCAGGTACATCTTGGCCAGCAGCTCGAAGGCGTAGACCAGGATGTGGCCCGAGCCGCAGGCCGGGTCGCACAGGGAGATGTCCTCGGGGCCGGCGATCCTGATGAAGTCCTCGTGCTCCGCATCGGGCTCGATGTAGTACTCCATCTCGCCGCGAAGCGGGCTCGCGGGGTTGTTGAGCATCCACAGGCGCCCCAGCGAGTTCTGCACCATGTAGCGCACGATCCAGTCGGGCGTGAACAGCTGGGTGGCCGGGCCTATGGTGTCGGGGGTCTCCTTGGCCTTGGAGGCGAAGAAGGCGTCCTTGACCTCGGAGTTGTAGTACTGGTACATCCAGCCCAGGACCTGGACGTCGGCCCAGTCGGCCTCGTCGATGTCGCCCACCATGCGGCCGATGACGCCGTCGGGGTCCATGAGGTTGGCCGGCAGCAGCAGCGCCATGCAGGCGTCCACGGGCTGGAACACGCCGGGCAGGCACCCTGAGAGCTCGGCGCACTGGGCCAGGAACAGGTAGCGGAACAGCGGCCCGTCCTCGCCGGCCTGCTTGAGCTCGGCGACGCGCACCGGGTCGGCGCCCTCGATCTCCACGTCGAGCGCCTCGTCCGCGGCCTGGCTGCCCAGCTCCCAGGAGCCGTCCGCCGCGGGGCGGGTGAACATGCGCACGCGGCTGGGCAGGAAGTCGTGGACCTCCATGTAGCGCACGGCGGCGATGCGGTTGAACCAGGTGTAGGCGGCGCGGTCGCGCAGGCGGGCGAAGCCCTCCTCGGCGCCGGCGCGCAGCAGGGCGTCGCGCCACCCGGTCTCCTCCGGGGACAGGGCGCGCCCGCCCACCGCCGCGGCGCCGGCGGGCTCGGCGCCCTCGGCCACGCCGTAGAGCCTCATGCGGGCCTCGACGCCGGCGATGAGCTCGTTGCGGGCCCAGATGCAGTAGTTCTTGATGGCGGTATCGTTCATGGCGGTCTGCCCTTCCCCGGTGGTTCTTGGTTAGCTCAGGCGGATGGCGTCGTTGCCCTGCAGCTCGGCAAGCAAGCGCACGCGGAGCTGGGCAAGATAGGCGTCGATGTCGCTTTCGCTCTCCAGCTTTTTGCGCTCACCCAGGTCGGCCAGGCGCAGCTTTTTAATCCTGGGCGCGGGTACGGGCTTTACGGTCGTCGGGGCGTCCTTGTCGTTGTCCTTGATCGTGGTAACGATCTCACCGGTCGGCGTGACCTCTTTGTGGCGGCTCTCACGCTGCTGGCGGGCCTTCTCCTCATCGATTGCGGTATCAATCTTCTCGCACGCACGGTCGCAATACTCAATCAGCTGCTGCTTGAGCGCGGCAAGCTCGCTCGCCTTGGTGGCGGCGTGAGCACGGCTCTCAAACGAGTTAGCCATGCGGCCGGCGTTCTCGATAGCGCGCTCGGCAAGCTTGGCATAGCCGTCCTGGCTCTGGGCATATTCGTGTACCTGGGCCATCTGCGCGGCGATGTCGTCCAGCGTCTCCTTGCGCTTGGCATCGACCATCTGCTTGTGAGCCACCATGACCGGCTCCATCAGATCGTGGAGCTCGCGAACCTCGCGGTACGGATGCGGGTTCTTCAGAATCTGCACAACGCGCTTGTTGGCCTCAACCGCCTGCGCGTCGGAATCCATATAGAAGCCCTCGTCCTTCATAAGGCCCATAAACTCAACGGCCTTATCAAAGACGGGCTTTTGGCTCTCAAAGAAGAACGTGACCTGGTCGTAGTCCTCTTTCCAGTCGTCCAGATCGTCCTGCGCCTTTACAAAGGCGTTGAACAGCGTCTGAGCGTCGTTCTGGTTGTCCAGCAGGCGCGTGGTCAGCTTAATGCCGTCCTCCAGCACCTTTAGGCCCGGATACGGATAGGCCGGGGCCAAGCCCGTAAAGTTGTTGTTCGTGAGCTCCACGCACTCGTTCTTAAAGCCTGTAAGCGTTTCGACCACCGTGGCGGTGAGCTCGTCCTCGTTGGTAATGTCGCGCTTGGCATCGAAGGTCTCGCGCAGCACCCTGTTGACCTTCTTGATGAGTTCATCGCTCATCTTAACGCGCTCGCGCACCTGAGCCTTGTCGGCGTCCTTGCGCAGGAAGGCAACCATACGCGAATCGGCAGGGGCAACATTGGCGCCGGCAGCTGTAATGGTTGCGCGCTGCGAAACCACCAGCTGCGCCACCACGTTGGCAATGTCGATTTCGCGCCAACCATAGGGAGCGTTTTGGAACTTGCGCTGCAGGTCACCCATGGTCGTATTCAGCGACAGGCGCGTCTGGGCATGCAAAAAGTCCGCGACCTCCTTCTCGGCGCGGGCATTCTGGGAGCTCTGGCCGTCGAGCGCCATCTGGTTGGCACCGCGCAGCGTGGCGCGAATGTCCTCGTCGGCCTTGGCGGGGTCGGCGATGTAGTCGGCCTTGGTAAAGATAGCATCCGTCAGCTTTGACAAGGCCTGGTCAAACACGTCGGCGGGCTTGGTGGCGCGAACGTTAACCATGGAGCCGTTCACAGCTACGCGGGCGTGCAGCACGGCCTCCTCCAGCAGTTTGGCTGCCTCGCGCTCAACGAAAGTAGCCTCTTTCATCTTTGCCTGGATAATCTGCTGGGTCGAAGGCGCCAGGGCCTCGGTGTTGATGGTCTTGCGATACTTGCGGATCTTAGCCACATTCTGCAGGTCGTCAAAGTAGTCGATGTCGTCTGCCAGCACCACCAGCGCGATATTGGCCGACTTGACGGCGAGCTCGGCGTCGTCGGCACGCGAAAGGTCATCGGCCACCGTGACTACATTGAGTTTCATGCCACCCTGAGCCACACCATAGGCAGAATCGTCTACATAGCGGTCGAAGGGAAAGTCGTTGGCGCCCACGCGCAGCTTGGTAGCCGTATAGATGCCGCTAAAGAGCGACTTTTTAATTCCCTCGATAATCAGGGCAGCATCCACCGGCGTCTCGCTAATGGCGCGCGAGATATCCTGCTCCTCGTCGGTGAGGAAGTTGTACGCATCGCCCTGACGCGCCACGTAGTTCTCGCGCACCAGACGGTCGAGCGATTCCTTAACACGGTCCTTAAGGGCGGCCTTGTCCACGTCCATGACGTCGACCATAAGGATGGAGATGTTCTCGACGTTGGACTTGATGTAGTCGATATAGCGGATCAGATACAGCAGCTTTAGGACCTTAACGTCCTCGGCCTTAAGGCCATGGCCGTCCTCGGCCGCACGCTCGGCACGCGTGACCACCTGAATCACACCGTGCTCCAGATCCTTGGCAATGGTATCGAAGAAGCGCCAGAACGGCACCAGGGCGCCAACCTCTTGGTCTTGGATGGCCTGGGCCGATTCCTGGAAGGCCGAGAGCATGGAGCGCTCGCCCGTGGACATGTGCTTGGCCTTAACGCCGTGCTTGCGCACCTCGGTCATAACGTCGGGCAGCACCTTAAACTGATAGCCCACAAACGGGTAGCTGGCGGTAAAGTCGCTGCGGCTGGCGTAGCCGATCAGGTCGCTGCGCGAACCGTCAAAGGAAAACACGTTTTTGAGCACGGTGCTCTGGGCCTCGTAGTCCTGCTGGAGCTTTGCCTCGGCGACGTCGTTCTTTTGCAGCACGCGGCGCTGGATGACCTCGTCAACGCTGGAGCTCGAGAGCGAAAGGCGCGTGTTAAAGCGACCCTGAATCTTGGAGAAGTCATCGCCCACGATCATGGCGACCTCGTCGATGGCCTCCTGACTGGTCACCATAACCCACACGCGACCACCGCAACGGCTGCCCAGCTCCTCGACGAGCGTCTGCAGCGACAGCATAAGACTCGTGCTCATGTCGGCATCGGAGCCAATAAACTGACCCACCTCGTCGGCCATAAACAGCAGGCGGAACTCGCCACCGCACTCCTCGGCGCGCTTGTCGGCATACTGCTTGACCATCTTGGCAAAGGTGTCGGCAGCGATGGCATCGTCCTCGGTGCCATCGAACCAGTGGCGCGCAGCCTGCTCACTCATGCCCAGGACCTCTTGCAGGGCCTCGACGATGTCATCCTCAAAGTAGCTATAGCTCTCGCGGTCCTCGAGCCAGTTGCCGCCGCCAATGCGCTCGTAGGCAGCACGGAACTCCTGCGTCTTACCCTTGCTGTCGATATGCTGCTCCAGGCGCGCCAGCTTAAGGTCCTCGCCAAAAAAGCCCAGGTGCTCAAAGAACACACGCTCAAAAGCGCGCAGCAGGGCCGTACGCGAGGTGTCGCCCTCTTTCCACTGGCCGCCCTTGCTGTCGATGTTAAACAGGATCGCCTCGGTGGGAACCTCGCAGCAACGACGAACCCTGGCGGCTACGATGGGGTCGGAAATCTTGCCATCAAAGTAATCGACGGCGGGCTTGCCGGCGATCTCATCGTTTTGCAGCAGATACGAGAGCATCTTGAGGAAGTGCGATTTACCGGAGCCAAAGAAGCCGCTAATCCACACGCCCATGTTGTCGGTGGGAACGTCGAGCGCCTTATCGTACGCCTCGAAGAAGTGCGCAAAATGACCCTGCAGCTCGCGCGTCACCACGTACTCGTCGAGCTCCTGGCGCACCGATTCGTCGCTGGCGTCTTGCACCTTGACGACGCCGTTGATGGAACGGTTGATGTCCTTGGAAAACAGGTCTTGGATAATCATCTGTCGCTCCTAAGAGATATCGAACGCGCGGTAGTAGTTGCTGGCGTTCTCTTTGTTGAACAACTTGAGCTGGCGGCCGTCAAAGCTGCCGGGATACATGACGACAACGGGCACGGTGCCAAAATCGGCAAGCATGTCGTTGAGCAGGTTGTGCACGCGCAGTAGCGGAAAGACCTCGCCCACGCCAGTGAGCAAGATCACGTCTCCAGGCTGGTGAGGCTGGGTATGCTCCAGGAGGTATTGGGCAAAGCTCTTGGAGCTGCAGGGCTTCTGGAGCTCTTTGATCTGGGCCTCCGAGCCAACCTTTGCTTCACGCCGGGGTATCGCACGAAGGATGCGGCGCTGCTCGCAGATATCGAGCATCACGTCGTACAGGTTAAAGACCTGCAAATTGCACGGCAGCTTGCCGGACTGGGCATCTGCCATGAGCTCGTCCACGTAGGCGCGGCACTCAAACTCCAGCGAAGGATCGTAGCAAAACGTGTAGAAGCCGATCTCGTTGCCAATGCCCTTATTGGCCAAGAAGTCCTGGTCTTGCAGACGCTCGCGCAGCGCTTCGCGGCGATGGTCAAAGTCCTCATGGATGCGCTCGGCGCGGTTGCGCGGGCGAATGTGCGGCTGGTTTATTGTCATGGGCTACATCACCTGCCCGGTGAGCGCGGCCAGAGCGTCCATGTCGCCGAGGTCGCGGATGGCCTGTTCTACATCGGGGTCGAGCAGCAGGGGTTGGAGCGCGTCGGTGCGCTGCGATGCCTTAAAACCGGCGCCACGCAAGATCTGGCGCAGGGTGCTTTTTATACGGCCCAGCGTGGCGTCTGACCATTTGGCGGCCTCGGCATGCTCAACCTGAAAACGGGTGACAAACGCGTTGAGGTCAACGTCGGTAAAGGTGTAGTCGAAGCTGGCCATGCGCTCGCCGATCTCCACCTGGATGAGCTCGCGAACCATGGTGTAGCGACACATCATGGCAAATAGGTTTGCCTGGGCCGCCTGATCGGGCATGCCGTTGGCGATCAGGTCCATAATGCGCATGACCGCTTGGTCGGCAGCATCTTTGTCGATACCGCGGGCAGTGCACTGCGCCTCGTCGAGCGCCACGGCATCAAAGCGGCGCAGGCACACGCTGGCGCGATTGGCCAGCATGCGCTCGGTGGGATACTGAAACAGGTTGTCGTGCTTAACGCGTGCGATGATGTCGTCATCGCTCACACCGTCCAAGCGCAGCGCGGCGACGATGCGCATCTCGGGCAGCAAAAACTGCTCGCGCGTGAGCACGCCTCCCAGCGATATTTTGTCGGTGTTATCCACAGGACACACTCCAAGGGTTCGGGCCTTTTTATTCGCATCGGGTCGATGCAAACATGCCTTTCAATCATACCGTTTAAGTACCGGGTCGTGAGGTCTAGAGAGGATAAACGAGGGACACGCTCCCACAGACGGCAACAAATGAGAGGTGGGGCGCTTTGGCTGCGCGGCAAACGGATCGAAGTCAAATTTATTGCGCAACAAAGCCTCTGAAGCCTTGAGGTAAATATGGAGCCAAAGGCAACTGGCGCAGCGCCGCGCTGCCCCTATGCGGGAACGCGAAGATCGCATCCAGTGCGCCATCACGCGTGGCTACGATGGCCTCGTAAACGGCCGCATTCGACCCTGGAAACAAGCAAAGGCAGAGGCGGATCGGATGCGAGCCATCAGGTAAGGTCGCCCCTCCCCCATGTAACCATCCTGTAAATCATAGCAGCGCACTCGAGTTTTACCGTGATGCGGTCGCGCCCGGCGCTCCACTGTGCTAAAGTATCCCGAACGTTCAAACGACTACGAGGGAGACTAGAAGATGGCACGTGTGCACAACTTCTCAGCTGGCCCGGCCGCGCTGCCTACAAGCGTGCTCGCCGAGATCGCCGACGAGATGATGGACTACCGCGGTTGCGGCATGTCCGTGCTCGAGATGAGCCATCGATCTAGCATGTACCAGCAGATCATCGACGACGCCAAGGCAACCCTGCGCCGCCTGCTGAGCATCCCCGACAACTACCGTGTCCTGTTTTTGCAGGGCGGCGCCACGCTGCAGTTTGCGGGCATCCCCATGAACCTCATGCGCCGCGGCCGCGCCGGCTACGTCGTGACCGGCAACTTTGCCAACAAGGCGTACAAGGAGGCCGCCAAGTACGGCAAGGTCGTGCTGCTCGCGAGCTCCGAGGACACCAACTTCGACCGCATCCCCACCATGTCCGACGTCAACGCGCGCATTGCCGCCGAGGCCGCGGGCGACGGGCTCGACTACGTCTACATCTGCCAGAACAACACCATCTTTGGCACCATGTACCACGAGCTGCCCACTTGCGGCGACGTACCGCTGGTCGCCGATGTCTCGAGCTGCTTTCTGTCGCAGCCGCTCGACGTTGAGCGCTACGGGCTCATTTACGCCGGCGCGCAGAAAAACGCCGGCGCCGCGGGCGTGACCGTGGTCATCGTGCGCGACGATCTCATCGCCGACGGTCCGGCCTTTGTACAGACGCCGCAGTACCTGGACCTTAAGACCCAGGCCGCCAAGGGCTCCATGCTCAACACGCCCAACACCTTTGGCATCTACGTGTGCGGCAAGGTGTTCCGTTGGGTTGAGCAGACCGGCGGACTTGCCGCCATGGCCGAGCGCAACTGGGCCAAAGCCAACCTGCTCTACGACCTGCTCGAGAACAGCAAACTATTCCACGGCACCGCGCAGGCAGACAGTCGCTCCATCGCCAACGTCACATTCCGCACCGGCGACGCCGAACTCGACGCGGCCTTTGTTGCAGGCGCGGCCGAGCACCAGATTCAAAACGTCAAGGGCCATCGCCTGGTGGGCGGCATGCGCGCCAGCGTCTACAACGCCGTAACCATGGAAGACGTGCAGGCCCTGGCCTCGTACATGAAGGACTTCGAAGCACAGCATAGTTTGATTCCGCGATCTAACTAGCCCGCAACCCGCGGGCCGACCAGCCACTTCAAACCACCTGTTTAAACCAAACCTGCTAAGGAGTTTTTCATGCGCAAGATTAAGACCATCGACGACATCACTAAAGACGGCAAAGTCGAGTTTGGCGAGGGCTACGAGTTTGTGAGCACCGCCGAGGAGGCCGACGCTATCCTGATGCGCTCCACCGACCTGCACGGCTACGAGCTGCCCGAGGGCATCCGCGCCATCGCCCGCTGCGGCGCCGGCGTCAACAACATCCCCGTCGAGGAGTACGCCAAGAAGGGCGTCGTCGTCTTTAACTCCCCCGGCGCCAACAGCAACGCCGTCAAGGAACTCGTCCTGGGCATGCTAGTGCTCTCGAGCCGCGGCGTGGTGCAGTCGATGAACTGGGTGCGCGACAACGCCGACGACCCCGAGATTCAGGTCGACGCCGAAAAGGCCAAGAAGGCCTTTGTGGGCCGCGAGCTCAAGGGCAAGCGCATCGGCGTCATCGGTCTGGGTAACGTGGGCTCCAAGGTCGCCAACGCCTGCGTCGACCTGGGCATGGACGTCTACGGCTACGATCCGTTCATTTCCGTCGAGCACGCGTGGGTGCTGAGCCGCGAGGTGCAGCGTGTGGGCACGCTCGAGGATCTGTGCCGCGGCTGCGACTACCTCACCGTGCACGTACCCAGCAAGGCCGACACCATCGGCATGATCAGCACCGAGCAGATTAACCTGCTGGCGCCCGACGCCGTGCTCATCAACTACGCGCGCGAAACCATCATTGACGAGGACGCCGTCGACGCTGCCCTGCGTGAGGGCAAGCTGAGCTGGTTTAGCTGCGACTTTGCCACGCCCAAGACCGTCAAGATGCCCAATACGTTTATCACCACGCACTCGGGCGCCGGCACTGGCGAGGCCGAGGCCAACTGCGCCGACATGGCCATCAGCGAGCTCAAGGATTACCTGGAGAACGGCAACATCGCGCACAGCGTCAACTACCCCGCCTGCAGCATGGGCAAGGCGCGCGCCGCAAGCCGCATTGCCTGCCTGCACGCCAACGTGCCCAACATGATCGGCCAAATCACGGCCATCCTGGCCAAGGACAATGCCAACGTGCAGCGTATGACCAACGAGTCCGCTGGCGAGAACGCCTACACCATGTTCGACACCGACGAGCACCTGGACAGCAGCACCATCGAGGCGCTCAAGCAAATTCCATCGATGTATCGCGTGCGCGTGATCAAATAGCGCCGGCGCCAAGCTTGCCAGGCAGACCATGAAGCCCATTCGGCCCCCGTTTTCACGAAACGGGGGCCGATTTCGTTGCTCCGGCTGGTTTTGAAAATGCTACCCATAATAAGTTTTTTCGGATAATCGACAGTGAGGCCCTAGTCGCTAAGCACAACTGCTTTTACAAACAGCTTTATCAGGGGTTTTAGTAGGTAAAAATCGATCTCTATATGCCAAACTAAAGTTGACTGTCCATTTTCCGAAATAACTTGCTCTAGGTAGCACTTTTCAAGCCAATTCCAAGGAGCAATTGAAGGCTATTCGCAACTAAAACCCTAGCTTCCGCGACCGTTTTCCACCCGCGCGGCTACATTCCCGCCCAATCGATAAAAATCTCCTCACGAAGTCGCCGTTCGAGCTCCTGCTGCCGCGACGTCTTGTCTTTCAACGGCACATCGAGATAGGACATGATGAGTTCCATCACCACGCGGAAGGCATCGGAGTCGACTAGCTGACCATAGGTCATCAGAACGACGGGATATCCCATCGTCTGAAGGGCTGTCGTTCGATCGGAGTCCGAGATCTTGGATTCTATGGATCCGTGAATGGCTTTACCTTGACATTCAACCAGGCACTCCCGGCTGCCGTCCTTATTTGACAGCAAGATATCGGCGTAGCGCCTATCAAGCCCCGAAATCAGGCGGGCGCTGCGCGTCATGCGAATCTCAACATTATTGGTAAGGCGCAGCCCTTCGCCGCCGCGCAGCCTCGAAAGGCCAAACAGCATCGAAGCTTGGACCTCAAGCGGCGATGCCACAATCCCCGTAATGCATTTCGCGGCACGCGTGAACGATTTAGCACCGCGGAGCCCCTGGATCTTATTGGCGAACTCCGTAAGTTCAGAGAGCTCGATCAAGGGAGGCCGTTTCCACAAGTCCGTTGGATTCCCCGAGGCGTCCCTTACGTTTTCCCAGCCCAACCGCGCGTCACCCCACCGGTCCCCATATGCCTGCTCAAGCGCCAACTTTACTTGAGGTGCAATCTTGCACACGGCAAAGGTGCCGCACATCTCATACATGCACATGATCAGACGCTCGTTTGAGACCGAGGAAGCCAGGGTCAGCAGCGTAAAGAGCGGGAACGCGGCATCAAGGCCAAACTCTGTCTGCCGCACGGAGCCAAACGGCCTCTCCCCATTCCAAACATGCCTGACAATGCGATCGCCCTTACGTCCGCAGCTGCCCTGTGCCAACACGTGTAACGGGGTGCCCAGGAAATGTTTGACGAGCGGATGCTCACAAAGACGTTCCCTGCGCGGATCGTCCACAGAATCGGGCAGGTCCGGCATTATTGCCAAAACCTGTGGAGGTATCCGGTGATACCGAAAGGCAGATATGTCGCACAGCATGTCGTCCATGAAAGGTACGTACCCACCGCGTCGTTTGTAAACCCGCCCGGACGGCAAACGCGATGGCTCGGCCTGCGAACGGTAAATGCTGCTACGTGCACGTCGCGAATCTGCAGGTGACTTACAATCGGTTTGCAAAGCAAACTGATTCTAAGGTTTCATATGGTTGATGATGACGAGGGCGGCTATCGCCCCTTTGTCGTGCCCGACCACGCCAAGGTCTGGGTCGACATGCGCCTGACGCCGCCGACCGATACGGCCGCCGCGATCAACATGGTCGAGCAGGCCACTGCCACCGCCGAGGCCGCGGTTCCCGGTTGCCATGGCAGTTTCGCCGTGACGGGCGATCGCCCCGCCATCGAGCGCGACCCGAACTCTCCCCTTCTAGCTGCGCTCAAGCGCGCCGCCGATGACGTGATGGACGCGGACACGACCGTCGGCTTCTTTACCGGCTACACCGACACCGCCGTCATTGCCGGCAAGACGGGTAACCGCAATTGCATGAGCTACGGCCCCGGCTCGTTGGTGCTCGCGCATAAGCCCAACGAGCCGGGGCCCATGCCGATATCGTTCGCTGCCAGAACGTGCTCATCGCGCTTGTTGACAACACGCTCTGGGACGCAAGCGTCCAAGTTGGGGCATAATAAGCCGCGAACAAACCGACTCGCGCGTTAGGACCGCCCATGAAAGCACTTCCGTTTCCCTGCATTCGCCCAGCTCAGGACCGCGTGCTCGAAGCGCTGCCGCAGATGGGCGGTATCCTGAGCAGCAACGACGCCCTGCGCGACGCCATCGCCGACGGGCTTATGCTCAAAGATCCGGGCGCGGCGTATTACGCGTACGAATGCTCCGGAGAGCCGGGGCGCGTGACGGGCGTTGTGGCGATTTGCCCGGTCGGCGTGCTGGCGTGCGACGACGCGCCCTCCGCGGGTACAGCTGCAGCCGCCCGTGCAATCGCCGCGCTTAAGGTGCAGCCCCGCCCTGTAACGCTCGTCTACGAAGCATCACCCGTCATGGATATCATCCTCGGCGCCGCCAAAGAGGGCGCGTCGCTCTATGCCGTCACCGACCCCGCCGGCATTACGCACCGCGTGTGGGAGGTCAAGCGCGAGGACGCCGTTGCCGCCATCCGCGCTATGCTCGAACAAGCACCGGAGCCGGCACAGGCCGACGACCCCGCCTATGCTGCCGCGCTAGCAGGGGCGGCGCAGCTCCTGGCAGACGAGGCCCGCACAGCCGGCACCTACACGGGCAAAGAGCCGTTCAACTTTACCGTTGCCGCGTTATTCCCCGCCGCACAGGCCGCCGGCGGCGCACCGCAGGTTCCAACGGGCCTGCTCACCCACCAGATCGCACGGTTCTAACAGGGCGTAAACGCCCAGTACAAAGACTCGGCCGCTCAACAAACAAGGGGCGGGGATACATGCGCATGCATCCCCGCCCCCTTCACATCGAGCAATGATGTCGGCAATCCACGTCGCCACGCCCAGGCTACCCGCGCTGCGGACCCGTTGCCGCCACCAGCGGCTCAAGACCCAGCTCGCGCGCATAATCTTCCTGCGTAAAGACTTCGACGAGGTCAAACGTATCGGCTGCATCGTCAAATGCAAAATGCAGCACCGAGCAGTTGCCCGGCACACGGTCGCGCTCGTCTGCCGCCGCGCCCTTCACGTAATCCATAAACTCCTTGATAGCCGAGCCATGGCTTACCGCGAGCACGCACGAATGATCCGGGCGTCGCATAAGATCGGTCAACGTCGCCACCATGCGCTCGCGCACCTGCATCTGCCCCTCGCCGCCGAACTGGCGGTAAAAGTCACGCCACGGACGCCCAGGCATCAGCATCACGCGCTCGGCCTCGAAGTCACCAAAGAACCACTCACGCAGGCCATCAAGGCGCTCGTAGACAAGGCCCGGCCACAGGCTGGCGATAGTCTGCTCGGTGCGGTGCAGCGTCGAGGTGTAGGCGTGGTCGGGCTCAATGCCGCGCGCACGCAAGAACATGCCGGCGCGCGCCGCCTGGTCGCATCCCAGCTGCGTGAGCGGCGAGTCGCTCCAGCCCTGGATAATGCGCTTAAGGTTGAATATCGTCTGTCCATGACGGACCAGATACAGATCTTTATTCATAGGGGGTCCTTTCGTTTGCTACCAACCCAAGAGCGAAAACGCCCCATCGAAATAACCAAAATGAAGCACGGCGCCGTTGTCGGGCTGTTCTCCCCCGCCGGCCACATACTCAAGAAACTCCTGGCAGGCTGAGCCGTGGGAAACGGCCAGCACGCAGTTGTGCTGCGGTCGGGCCATAATACGAGACAACGCCGCGACCATACGTGCGCGAAGCTCACTTTCCGACTCGCCACCAAAGGCCACCGGATAATCGCCCCATGGTTGCGCCGGCATCTCGCGGTTTGATGTGCCCTCCAGCGAGCCCAGGCGCCACTCGCACAGGTCGTCGACCGGCTCTATGGGAAGGCCCTCACCAACAATAAGCTCGGCCGTGTGGCGTGCCCGACCCAACGGAGACGAATACGCATGGTCAAAGGAGATGCCACGCGCCTCAAACGCCGCGCGCGTCGCCAGTGCCTGCTCGCGCCCGCGCGCCGTAAGCGGCGAATCGTGCCAGCCCTGCAAAATGTTCTGCACATTGAGCTCGGTCTGCCCATGCCGCACCAAATACAGATCGGCCACATGCCCTCCCCTCGTACCACCACAAAGGGGACGGGCACCTTTGTGGCGGTTTACCGCCGAATCACGCCGCGGCGACGCTCAACTACACCAGTACGTCGGCGAGTGGACGCTTAGGTACGTGGTGTACCTGTGCCTCGTCACGCCAGTAATTAATAGAGCCGTCGGGGTTGGAATCAATTGCATCGATCACCTGTGTCTCGGCGGGAACGCCAAAGACCATGATCAGCTTGACCTCGTACTTGTCGCCGTCAAGTCCCATGACATCAATCGCACGAGGCGGAAAGGCCTTGAACATGCACGCCGCCACCTCGGGCGTAGCGCTGCGGGCGGCGAGCATCATCGTCTGCGCGGCGATACCAGCATCTGCCTCGGTGATTGGCGCGGCAGGCTTGCCCGGAGCGGGACGCTCGGCAAGGATCGCGATATAGCCGGTCGGGCGCTCGCCCTCAACAGGACCCGACCAATCCTTGAGCGCACCAGCCCATGCGAGCTTTTCAAATAAGCTCGAACACTCCTCGGCGTCGCACACCACATGAAAGCGTAGGCGCTGAGCGTTGGCGCCGCAGGGAGCCAGGTGCGCCAGCTCTGCCAGCTCGAGCAAAAACTCGCGCGGCACGCGCATGGACTCGTCAAAGCGACGGCATGTGCGGGCACGACGGACCAGCGCGTCAAACGATTCCAGACCGAGCTTTTCGCAGCCCTGCTTTGCCATCGATTCGACACTCGACGGTGCCTCGGGAACTGCTTCGTTCATAGGAACCCCCAATACAAGCCAATTGTTCTTAGGAAAATCTAACCTAAAACGCAGGCAATAACGAACAGAGCTGCAATGTTCTACACCTGTTGAATAGAAAAACGCGACATGGGGAACAACGAGAACAAATCGGGACCTTTGGGTTACACTTCGCCCTCCCCGACCCATACGCCGGTGCCTTTAGGCGATACTTGTTGTAGCAACTGCGGCATACGCCGCAAAAACAACAATGACGGCAAACGCCGCGCGGAAAGGAGACCTCATGGGCATCTTTAAGAACGACGACCAGCAGTCGAATCTGTTTGGATTTGACGAGAAAAGCATGGCAGGCAAGGCAATCAAGGCCGTGCGCTGGATCTACGCCGTCACGGGCGTCATCGCGCTGCTTGCCGGCATCGCGCTGCTGTTTGCGCCCGCCAAGTCCCTCGTCTTTTTGACGACCGTCCTGGGCTTCTACTTTATAATCACGGCAGCCATTAGGCTGTTCACCGCCATTTTTGAGCCGCTGCTGCCCGCCGGCTGGCGCGTGACGAGCATCATCTCCAACCTGCTCATCATTCTGGGCGGCGTCATAATCCTGCGCAATCAGGCCTTCTCGACCGCGACGCTCACCACGCTCGTGGTGGTCGTGGCCGGCTTTGGCTGGATCGTCGAAGGTGTCATGTCCATTCTGGAGTCCGAGCTTTCGTCTAACCGCGCCCTCGCCATCCTGAGCGGCGCGCTCTCCATCATCGCCGGCATGTTCGTGTTTATCTATCCGCTGTGGTCGGCAAAGATGCTCGTCATCTTTAGCGGCGCCGCGCTCCTGGTGTTTGGCGTGACGCTCATTATTCGTGCTATCCGCTTTGGCAAGCTGGTGCACTAGATGCCGCGAACGCTGTTTATTGATGCCGACGCCTGCCCGGTTACGCGCGAGTCGATCGACTGCGCGCGGCGGGCGGGCGTTGCCGTGGTTATCGCCGGCAACAGCACGCAGAACCCGGAGCGGCACATTCGCCGCGACGACCCGCGCGATGCCGAGCACGCGCGACGCGGCTTTTGGGTCACCACGCTCGATGTGAGCGTGGGCGCCGATAGTGCCGACTTTGCCATTGTCGAACGTCTGCAGGCGGGCGACGTGGTCGTGACGCAGGACATTGGCCTGGCGAGCATGGTACTCGGCCGCGATGCCTCCGCCATCGGCGTGCGCGGGCGCGTGTACGACAAGGCGACCATCGACATGCAGCTGTTTATTCGTCACGAAGAAAAGAAGGTGCGCCGCGCTGGCGGTCGCACCCGCGGGCCAGCAGCCTTCACCAGCGAAGACCGCGCCCGCTTTAAGCGCAACCTCACCGAGCTGCTGCGCTAACCAAGGCAGATTTTTGGGAGATGCCTAAAAATCTGCCTTTTTGTTTTGGACGGTGTGAGCGCTCAGGATCCGTGGCTCAACAAAAAACGGGCTTCAAAATGCCATGCGTCGCCGCATTGTGCAGGCGCCGTGCATGGCTATTTTGAAGCCCGTTTTGTTAGGACTACTTAGAGGCCAAAGGCAGATAGGACGAGGCCCCAGCCAGCGCCGATGACGTACATCATGACCAGGAACACGGCGTTTTCGCGGGCGCTGCGGTTGGTGCGGAACAGCACCAGGTAGCCCACGCCGGCGGAAATGAGCGTGCCGGCAAGCATCGGCGCCAGTTGCAGCGCGCCTTCCAGATACAGCTGCGTAATGACCACGCTCGCCGAGCAGTTGGGGATCAGGCCGACAAGCGCCGAACCCAGGACGGCGAGCGTCTCGTTGCCACGCAGGAACTGCTCGATCGCGGACTCGCCAAAGGTCTCGAGCACGGCGACCAGAATCAGCGTCACTAGGAAAATGAATACCGAGACCTGCACGGTATGCGAGATGGCGCTGCGGATAATCGACAGGACGGGCGCACCTTCGTGTGAGTGGGAGTGACCGTGGTCATGATGGTGTTCATGCTCGCCCTCATGACCGTGATCGTGGCCATGTCCATGTTCGTGCTCGTCTTCGTCGTCATCACAACCGCAATGGTCGCGCTCACACAGCTCATGGATGTGGTCGGCGCTCACGCCCGCCTCGGCCACCTCGTCGATGATGTCACCGCCGCTGTGGTCGTCATGCGCGCAGTTAACGTGCGCCGGATTGACAGTGGTCCCCAACACGGTACGACGAATCGCCGCATGCGCGCGGGCGTTGCGACGCAGGCCACGAATGGCAGCATCCACGATAAAGCCCGTGACCAGCGCGATCAGCGCTTTCGAAGCCAAAAGCATCGCCATAGTCTGCACGGGAACCTGCTCGGCAAGTAGCAGCGGCAGCATCTCGTCGGAGGTCGAGAGAAACACCGCCACCAGGGTTCCCAGCGTCACGACGCGACCGGCGTATAGCGTTGCCGCCATGGCCGAAAAGCCGCACTGCGGCACTATGCCCAGCAACGAGCCGACCACGGGGCCAGCGGCGCCGGCACGCTTGATGGTACCGTTGACGCGATCGCCTGCCACATGCTCGAGCGTCTCGAGGACCAGATATGTCACCAACAAGAACGGCACCAGCGAGAGCGTGTCCTTGCCGGCGTCGAGCAGAATATCAATCAGCAAATCCATGACGGATGGAACCTTTCGTGTCTTTCGGCAGCATTGTAAAAGTCCTAGCGGTCAACTAGGGTATTGTAATTGTCCAAGGCGCGATGCCAATAGTTGCCCATGGTAAACTATCATCTCGCCATAACTCGACAAACCCGAGCCGCACAACGCGGCCCGTCCAAGGAGCAGTTATATGAACGTTTCGCAAGCACTCGAATACGAGCGCCAACCGTTTATCCCCATGTTTATCTATGGCGATCACGGCACCATGGAATCCGAGCGTCAGAAAGGCGAAGAGGCCCTTAAGGTGCTCGAGACCGAGTACTTTACCGCCGAGGACGACCCCGGCTTCGACTTTGCCACCGTGCGCGACCTGGCCGACCGCAACCGCGACCTGTGCGACCAGATTGGCGAGGCGCGTCTGCGCAACGTGACGCCCGCGACGCTTTCGCGCGGCCTGTCCGACGCCGACACCTGCGCCGCCATCGGCAAGATGCAAAAGCGCACCGCCGCGTCCGTCATGCGCGAGATCCGCGGCGACCGCGACGCGCTCGGCGTCGCCTACGCCCGCAAGCCCATTCAGGGCACGGTGCTCGGCATCGACATCGAGACCACCGGCCGCGCACCCGAGCGCGGCTACATCATCAACGTGGGCTGGGAGATCATGGAGCTCACCAGCGACGCCGTCCCGCACGACGCCGAGGCACACTACTGCGGTCTGCCCAATATCTACCGCGGCGAGGATGTGCCGTTGTCGAATATCCACCACATCACCTGGGACGACATCGACGGCAAAACGCCCTTCCGCGAGAACAAGGAGCTGCAAAAGCAGCTGCTCAAGCTTATGAAGAAGTACCCGTACATGGCGCACAACGCCGCCTTTGAGGACAGCTGGTTCAAGATCCACCTGGACGGTTACGCCGAAGCACGCCGTGCGGGTAAGATTATCGTCATCGACTCGCGCCAGATCTGCCGCAGCCTGGACGCCGATGTGCGCTCGCTCCCCCGCGAGTCCGCGCCCGCCGCGCTCGAGAACTGGGCACGCCGTCGCGGCACCCTCGCCGCCGACGCCAACGAGCAGCACCTGGGCCTCGACGACACCGACCTCATGCTCCGTACCGTCCAGGCCGAGTTCAACCTCAAGAACCTATTTGCCAAGTAGATTGCCATGCAGAGGTGCCATCCGCGAGCGATACTCGCCAGACGATAGCGCCCCACGCAATAGCGACACGCCGAGACGCTCCTCTCAAGCGACGCAATGCGGGCCGATATCCAAGTGGATATCGACCCGTTTTTTCGGCACCGCACACGCGGCCCCCGGCCATCGGAGCCTAGCCGCCGCACAACTAAGTACAACTAAGAACTTCGTTTGCGCATGTTCAAGCCAAATTACACATCATTTTTGACGCCGCTTTTGAATCAAAACGGCGCTGACCGGCATCAGTTGTGGAGGCCTGCGTAGCCAGCGAGCTGCGACAATGTTCCAAATGGCATCTTTCTCCATCATTGGCGTCAAACTCTTGGACAGCTTTCGTTATGTCGCAACATTTTGCCTTGGCGTTTATCGCGAACCCCGCCGCCTGGTCTGCCATGCTAGCTGTATGAGTATCGTGCTTTCACATAACACGGCAAAAGCGGTCTACCAAGCCGCATACTCGGTATCCGCAATTGGCACCGAGCCCTGCAGCCCTGCCAAAATCTACGGGGCGCGCCCCAGCAAGGAACTGCTCGACTCTGCCGCCGACTGGCTCGCCAGGCACAATATCGCCCTCGATGACGACGCCCCGCTCGATACGACGGTGTTCGAGCGCGCAAACGTGCGCAACATACCGGGCTGCAAATGCCACGTATCGTCTAAGCGTTTCTCGGGCTCGCGCTTTATCGAACTCGCTGACGGCATCTATATAGTCGGCGTCGAACTCTGCGCGCTTCAGGCCGCAACCTATCTTCCCTTTCGCGAACTTGTGGAGTACTACTTCGAACTGTGTGGCGCCTATTCCCTTGGGCGCGATGCGTCGACAGCCTACACCGAGCGCTTCGCGCTCACTTCGACCTCGAGCCTCAAGCACTTTTTTAACTCCCTCACCGACTGCAAGGGGCTTGAGCTTGCCCGAAAAGCCATCCGGTGCGTGCGGGACGGATGCCGCTCGCCGATGGAAACGGCGTTTGTTATGATGCTCACGTTACCCAGACGCGAGGGCGGGCTGGGCATTAGCGAAATCGAGACCGACTACGAAGTAAAGGTCACAGCTGCCGCAAAAGACCTCACGCGGCGCGAAAAGTTCTATATGGATGCATATCTTAAGCGGTCCCGAACCGACATCGAATACAACGGATTTCAGCACGATGCCGAAGAAGACCGCGCCATTGACGAAGAGCGCAAGAACGCGCTGGCGTCCATGGGCTACGGAATCATTTCCGTCAGTCGCTATTCCTTTATGCACGCCAGCGCCTTCGCCAGGGTCATGGAGGCGATCCAGCGAAAGGAGGGCATTCGCCCATCGCGCCTACCCAAAGATTTTGCAATTAAGCAAGAAGAGCTGCGACGATTTGTGCTCAGGAGATTTATCGAGGAAAAGAAGCGTATTGATGAGCTCCTCTGTCAAGATGCAGAGCAGCGTAGTGTACTTGAGCTCGAACACGCCGTGCTCGAAGGCATCTCGCTGAACGACCCGACAATTAACGATGCCCCAGCCATCGACGACATGCAAGTCATCGAGTTGGATTGCCCGGAGTTCGCTCAAACAAGCACTTCCACGCCCGAAGGCAGGGTGTACGGGGCCAGAACAGAGGCGGACTGACGGGGTGGGTACCCAGGCGACGTGCAAAAACGGGAGTTTTCAGCAAAGCCGGGTATCCAAGGAGCTTCGAATTGATCTATTTTGCACCGATGCCGCTGATTTTGATGTATGTTAGGCAACAACTGGGGAACATCAGTCGGCACTTACACTCCAGTAAAGCCCTGCGGCGGCAAATGCCGCCGCATTATGCAATAAATAACCCCTCGTCAATGCTGAAAACTCCCGTTTTTGCACGTCGCTAAGGTACCCACGTTGGCATCGGCGGCCTTATCCGCGATCATCGATGCCTTTAGCCGCCACCAGGGCCATTCGATAGCAAAATATTTCGTGAATTATATTGACATATGAACATGCGCTCATATACTCGGAAGTAAGTTATATGAGCGCATGTTCATATGAAAGGATATTGCAATGAGCGATCACGCTGATGAAATAAAGTCCAGCATCGACACCACCATCGTGCCCGACATCCCCACCACCTGCTCGCCCGAGGACCTTCCCGACGAGGAGCTGCTGTACGACCTTGCCGACCTGTTCAAGGTCTTCAGCGACACCACGCGCATCAAGATCCTTTACGCCCTCATGGGCCGCGAACTCTGCGTGGCAGACATCGCCGAAGCGACCGCGACCTCGCAGTCTGCGGTGTCACACCAGTTGCGCACGCTCAAGCAGTCACACCTGGTCAAATTCCGGCGCGACGGGCGTAATATCCTCTACTCGCTCGCCGACGACCATGTCTACACCATGCTCAACCAAGGCATGAGCCACATCTGCGAATAGCGACCAACCACGGTACCAGCGCGGCCTGCACCCAAGCCGCAAATACAGGGAAAGGAACCCGCCATGAAAAAGCAGTTTAAACTCGACGAGATCGACTGCGCCAACTGCGCGCGCGAGCTTCAGGACGAACTTGCCAAGCTCGATGGCGTCAAGTCCGTTTCGGTCAACTTTATGACCCAGAAGTTGACGCTCGAAGCCGACGACGCCGAGTTCGACGAGGTCCTCGATCGCGTCGTGGAGTTTACCGCCGACGCCGAGCCCGACTGCGAGATCATTCTCTAGTCCAGGTTTACGCTAACCTGCAAGGCCGCGCTTGCCGCGGCTTTTGCTCGCGAAATTATATGAGCGAGTGTTCATACATTCAAATGGGAGGATTGAATCATGGCAACCGCCGATCCCAAGAAGAAAAAGAAGAAGCGCAAGAAGAAAGAGTCCCTTGAGCATAAGCGCAACCGTATCCTGGTAGCGCTAGGCATTTTTGCGGTGGTGTACGCCCTCGACGAGCTCGGCCCCCTCGCCGCCGCATTCGGCACCCCGGGCGACATCTACGCCAGCTTTGTGCTGTTCCTCGTGCCGTTTTTGATTGCCGGCTACGACGTACTGCAAAAGGCATTCAATAACATCCGCCGCGGCAAGGCCTTCGACGAAAGTTTCCTTATGGCCGTCGCGACCATCGGCGCGTTTGCCATGGTGCTCTTCCCCGACACCGACCCGCACATGGCCGAAGGCGCCGCCGTCATGCTGTTCTATCAGGTCGGCGAGCTGTTCCAGGCATATGCCGTGGGCAAAAGCCGCAAGTCGATCAGCGCCATGATGGACATCGCGCCCGATTATGCCAACGTCGAGCAACCCGACGGCACACTCGAGCAGGTCTCCCCCGATGACATCGCCGTCGGCACCGTCATCGTCGTCAAGCCCGGCGAGCGCGTGCCCATCGACGGCGTCATCGTCGAAGGCGAGACGCAGCTCGATACCGCCGCCCTTACCGGCGAGTCGGTCCCCCGCCCGGCCAAAACCGGAGACGATATCATCAGCGGCTGCATCAACATGACGGGTCTCATCCACGTGCGCACCACCAAGCCCTTTGGCGAGTCCACCGTCGCACGCGTCCTGGAACTCGTGGAAAACGCCAGCGAAAAGAAGGCGCGTACCGAGAACTTCATCACGCGCTTCGCCCGCGTTTACACGCCCGCTGTCACCGGCGCGGCCGCGGTGCTCGCACTCGGCGGCGGCCTGGTCACCGGCGCCTGGTCCGATTGGATCCTGCGCGGCCTGACCTTCCTGGTCGTCAGCTGCCCGTGCGCACTCGTGATTAGCGTGCCGCTGAGCTTCTTTGGCGGCATCGGCGGCGCATCCAAGCTGGGCGTCCTCATCAAGGGCTCCAACTACCTCGAGACGCTCGCCGATGTGGATACCGTCGTCTTTGACAAGACCGGCACGCTCACCAACGGCACGTTTTCGGTCGTGGCGGTACACCCCGAGGCCGACTATACCGAGCAGTCACTGCTCGAAGTCGCGGCCCTTGCCGAGTCGTTTTCCGATCACCCCATCGCGCAGTCGGTACGCACCGCCTTCCAGGGCGAGCTCGATCCCAAACGCGTAAGCGACTCCACCAATGACGCGGGCCATGGCGTGACGGCGAATATCGACGGCAAGCGCGTCATCGTCGGCAATGCCAAGATGCTTGCTGTGGCCGGTATCGAAGCGCCCAATTGCGAGATCGTCGGCACCATCCTCCACGTGCTGGTCGATGATACGTACGCCGGCCACATCGTAATTGCCGACACCATAAAGACCGATGCCGAGCAAACGATTCGCGACCTGCACGCCGCCGGCGTCAAGCGCACCGTCATGCTCACGGGCGACCGTGAGGAGGTTGCGGCGTCTGTAGCCAAGCAACTCGGTCTCGACGAGTTCCACGCGCAGCTGTTACCGGGTGATAAGGTCGAGCGTGTCGAGGCGCTGCTTGCAGCAGAATCGGGCAAGGGCAAGCTCGCCTTTGTAGGCGACGGCATCAACGATGCGCCCGTGCTCACCCGTGCAGACGTTGGCATTGCCATGGGCGCCATGGGTTCGGACGCCGCAATTGAGGCCGCCGACGTGGTGCTGATGGACGACAAGCCTTCCAACATCTCCCGCGCGATCCGCGTGGCGCGCAAGACCATGACGATTGTTTGGCAGAACATCATCTTTGCGCTGGGCATTAAGCTGCTGATCCTGGTGCTCGCGGCGCTCGGCATCGCCAACATGTGGCTTGCCGTCTTTGGCGACGTGGGCGTGGCGATCATCGCCATCCTGAACGCCATGCGCGCGATGGGTGTCAAGAACCTGTAGCATTCGTGGTCCCTCCGGCCGGGGCCGGGCTTGGTTTTGAAAACGTCCTCGACCAATGAAGTGCCCCCGTTCTGCTCCTTCGGAGCTACGAACGGGGGCACTTCTGGTCTGCGGGGTGTCTTCAAAACCAAGCCCGGCCCCGGCCTGCGGTAACGTTGCTGATGGTTCTTGGGCATCGCTTGCTGGCGAGGTTTCTTTGCTGAAATAGACTTAGCCGAAAGGGCCGCTGATCCCGATCGCTGGTTCGCGCTTTGCGTGAACTCCGCGCTACTGTGGGTCAGTTAGGCTTCTGTTGTTGAACCCGCTACATCTTCCCGGCCCAACATCGCCCGTAGCTTCTCAAAGCTCTCCTCGCTCAGGCAATGCTCCATGTGGCAGCCCTCTTGCGAGGCAACCTCGGGCGCAACGCCTGCGTCCTCGAGCAGCCCTACAAAAAAGCAATGGCGCTCCCACATTTGGCGGGCAACCTCAAGACCGCGTTCCGTCAGATGCACATCGCGTTTACCCATTTCGACATAGCCGTTGCTCTCCAAGGCCGCCATGGCCTTGGAGACGCTTGCCTTGGTTACGCCCAGGTATTCGGCAACGTCAATCGAGCGAACGACGCCCTGGCGCTCCGAGAGCACATAAATAGATTCGAGATAGTCTTCTCCGGATTCACGCAGGGCCATGGGCCGCCTTTCGCGATGGCTTCTAGTTAACCTTTGGATACTTTTGCTTGAATTACTTTACCGCAAAAGTTGCCCATGTCTTACTACGTTGTTGAAAAAGTTAACCGTGTTTCACAAAATGAGCGGGGTAAGTAAGGCGACACGGCACGCAACGCGCAAGGAGTGTCCCCGACTGCCGGCAGAAAAGGAACGTCCCCAAATGCCGAATTCGCAGCTACAGCAGGCCAAAGTGCTTCGCGGCGTTGTAGATCCCGTCGTCGTCCACGGCGGTCGTCACATAGGTCGCCGCAGCTTTCACCGTGTCCTGCGCGTTACCCATGGCCACGCTCGTGCCCACGGCGGAAAACATCGACAGGTCGTTCTCGCCGTCGCCAAAAGCAATCGCTTCGCTCGCGTCGATGCCCAGGCGCTCCAGCGTCGCCGCCACGCCCAAGTCCTTGCCGCCGTTGGCCGGAATAATGTCGCAGAACAAATCGCACCAGCGCGTAGTGAGCGAATGCGACACCGCATCGGTCACGATATGCTCGTCGGCCGGGTCCACAAAGGCGCAAAACTGGTAGACCGGCGCGTCAAAGGCGTGCTCAAACGGCTCCTCGTGGTAGACGATTCCCGCGTTACTGCCAGCCGTCACCACACGCTTGGACAGACGGTTCACAAACGAATTCTCGCCCTGCATGCACAGTGAGTCGTAGCGCCCCTGCGCCACCTGGTCCACAATCACCGCAACGTCTTCCGGGTCGATCGGACAGCTGCGGTAGACGCCCTTGGCATCAAAACAGTGCTGGCCCGAAAGCGTAATGTACGCATCCCAACCCAAGTCGAACAGCCAATCCGGCATCTGATAGGTCGGGCGACCCGTGGCGATTATGCACGCAATCCCCTGCTCGCGAAAGCTGTCGAGCACCTGTTGCGCCGACGCCGGAATCCGATGGGTCTTAAAGCTCAGCAACGTGCCGTCGATATCGAAAAATGCGGCCTTGATCATCCTCGACTACTCCTCGCCCTCGAGCTTCTCGCTCGCCTCGAGCCACGCCATCTCCAACTCGTCCATGGCGGCGTGGGCCTCGTCAATCTTTGCCTGCTGCTCGCCCAGCGCCGTGTAGTTGGTGGGGTCGACCTGGGCCATCGCAGCCTCGGCCTCCTCCACGCGGGCGCGCTGCGTCTCCATTTTGCGCTCGAGCGAGCTCACCTCGCGGCGGAGCTTCTGGCGCTCGGCGTTGGAAAGGCCATTGGGCTGGCCACTCGACTTGGGCTTTTCGGCCGCAGCCGCCGCGGCACCGGTGTCAAACGTGCCGGTCTTGGCGCTCGGCGCACCCACGGGCTCGCCCTCGGCGGTGGCGTTACACAGGCGCAGGTACTGGTCGACGCCGCCGGGCATATGCGTCAGGTGACCGTCGAGCAGCGCCCACTGTTGGTCGGTCACGCGCTCCATCAAGAAGCGGTCGTGTGTCACCAGGATCAGCGTGCCGGGCCAGCCGTCGAGCAGGTCCTCGACAATCGCGAGCATATCGGTATCCAGGTCGTTACCAGGCTCGTCCAAGATAAGCACGTTGGGCTCGTCCAGGATCGTCAGCAACAGCGACAGGCGACGGCGCTGGCCGCCCGAAAGATCGCCGATGCGGCTCCAGAGCTGCTGGGTCGTAAAGCCCAGACGCTCGCAGAGCTTCTCGGGCGAAGTCTCCTTGCCGTCGATGACGTAGTACTTCTTATAGTTGCCGAGCACCTCGCGGATCGTGTCGCCCATGTAGGGTTCAAGCTCCTCGAGCTGCTGCGACAGCACGCCAAAGCGCACCGTCTGGCCAATCTTCACGCGACCGCGCAGGGGCGCGATCTTGCCCTGGATCACGTCGAGCAAGGTCGACTTGCCGGCGCCGTTCTCGCCCAAAAGACCATAGCGGTCGCCCGCGCCGATAAGCCAAGTCACGTCCGAGAGCACCTGCTTGGGCGCGCCATCGGTATCCGCATAGCCGGCGTCCACGTCGACCACGTCGATAACCTGCTTGCCCAGGCGGCTCACCGCCAGGCGCTTGAGCTCCAGCTCGTCGCGCACAGGCGGTACGTCGGCGATAAGCTCGCGAGCGGCATCCACGCGAAACTTGGGCTTGGTGGAGCGCGCCTGGGCGCCGCGGCTCAGCCACGCGAGCTCCTTGCGCGCCATGTTGCGACGGCGTTCCTCGGTAACGGCGGCCATGCGGTCGCGCTCCACGCGCTGCAGGATGTAGGCCGAGTAACCGCCCTCGAAGGGATCGACCTGTCCGTCGTGGACTTCCCACATGCTGGTGCAGACCTCGTCCAAGAACCAGCGGTCGTGCGTGACCACGAGCATGGCGCCCTGACCGCGCTGCCAGCGGGCCTTTAAGTGACGCGCGAGCCAGTTGATGGTGCGCATGTCCAGGTGGTTCGTAGGCTCGTCGAGCATAAGCACGTCGTAGTCGCCGATCAGCAGGCGCGCAAGGTCCACGCGACGGCGCTGGCCGCCCGAAAGCTCGCCTACCGTGCCCTCCCAGGGCACATCGCTAATAAGACCGGCCAGAATCTGGCGCGTACGCGGGCTCGAGGCCCACTCGTACTCAGGCGTGTCACCGACGACGGCATGATGCACGGTGTCGGTATCAGCCAGGTTGTCCTTTTGGCCGAGCAATCCGATCGTGGTGTCGCGGCGGTGCGTCACGCGGCCGTCATCGGGCTCCAGCGTGCCGGCGAGCACGCTCAGCAGTGTCGACTTGCCGTCGCCGTTTTTACCGACGATACCAATGCGGTCGCCCTCACCCACGCCGAGCGTCACGCTATCGAAAATATGCTTGGTGGGAAACTCTAGGCTGACGGAATCGCATCCCAAAAGAATCGCCATATGCCCTGCTCCTTCGTAGAAATTCAACGTTGTCCATGATAGCAGCGAAAAGGCGGGCCGCACACGACACAAAAAGGCGGGCCATCTCCCGCAAGAGATGACCCGCCTCTCCAATCAGTCCCGCGGCAACCGTGGCCGCCGCGGGCCTCAAGCATGTCCCGGACTAGGAGAACATGCCAGTGAGGTAATCATTCAGCCGCTTATCCTTGGGCCGTTGGAAAATCTCGTCGGTCTCGTCGTACTCGACCATATCGCCCATGTAGAAGAACGCCGTGCGGTTGGACACGCGCGACGCCTGCTCCATGTTGTGCGTCACGATAACGATGGCACGGTCGGCAACGATCGACGACATGAGGTCCTCGATCGCCAGCGTCGAGATGGGGTCGAGCGCCGAGCAGGGCTCGTCAAACAGGATCACGTCGGGATTGAGTGCCAGCGTGCGCGCGATGCACAGACGCTGCTGCTGGCCGCCCGAAAGCGCATAGGCGCTTTTGTCGAGCTTGTCCTTGACCTCATCCCACAGTGCCGCACCACGCAGGCTCTCCTCGACCATGCGGTCGAGCTCGTCACGATCGGTAATGCCGTGGCGTTTGGGTGCAAACGTGATGTTGTCGCGAATGGACTTGCGGAAAGGATTGGGCTGTTGGAACACCATGCCAATGGAACGACGCAGCTCGTAGGTGTTTTCGGTCTTGGTGTTCACGTTGCGTCCGCGGTAGTTGATCTCGCCCTCCACGCGGCAGCCGCGAATCTCGCGATTCATGAGGTTGAGGCTGCGCAAAAAAGTCGACTTACCGCAGCCCGAAGGCCCGATGAGCGCCGTGATCTCGCCCTTGTGAAAGTCGAGTGATGTATTGTGCAGCGCATGGTGGTCGCCATAGTACACGTTGACGTCCTTGGTGGAGAGCACGACCTCGTCGCTCACGGCCTTGCCGCTCACGCGCACGCGCTTCTCGCTCTCTCCCACACTCGACAGGAAGTCTTGAGTGTCGGACGATGCCGCTTCGGTTGCGGGCGTTGCTTTCATCTCGCTCATTCGGCCGTCATCTTCCTTGCCAGTTGCTTGCCCACGATACGGGCGACTACGTTAAACAGCAGCACGCAGATCATCAGCAGCGCCGCGGTGCCCCAGACGATCTGCTGGGCCTCGGGGCTGCCCTCGCCATAGATCTTGTAGATGTGCACGGCGAGCGACTCGCCGGGACGGAACACGTTCCAGGCGCAGGTGGGGCTCGACAGGTTAAAACTCAAGAAGTTCAGACGCACCGGCGAGCTCATGCCCGAGGTAAAGAGCAGTGCCGCGGCCTCGCCAAACACGCGGCCGGCCGAAAGCACGATGCCGGTCACGATGGCGGGCATGGCCTCGGGGATCAGAATGTGCAGCGTAGCCTCCCAGCGAGTAAGGCCCATGGCCAGGCACGCATCGCGCTGGGCCTGCGGCACGTCCTCGAGCGCCTGCTGAATCACGCGCACCAGGATGGGGATGTTGAACATGGTGAGCGCGACGGCGCCGGAGATGATGGAGTACTTCCAGCCCAGCTGCACCGAGAACACCAGGAATCCGAACATGCCGACGACGATGGAAGGCAGCGAGGACAGCGTCTCGATGGCGGTGGAGGCGATGCCGCGGATGGGTCCGTCCGGCGCGTACTCAACCAGGAAGACCGCGCCGCCCAGGCTGATGGGCACCGAGATACCTAGGGTGATCAGCAGCAGATAGAACGAGTCGAACAGCTGATAGAGCACGCCACCCTGGGTCCCGTTGGCGCGCGCGGGCTGCGTGAGAAAGCCCGGCTGGAACAGCGTCGAGATGCCCTCGAACAGGATATAGGTCACCATGGAGACAACGATGAGCATGACGATGGCGACGATCGCCGTCAGCACGCCCGTGGCGATGCGGTCCTGCTTTTGGACGCGCCCGAACCTCGCCTCGTCGATATGGATGCGCGTGCTAGCCACGAGCCTTCGCCCCCTTGCGGCCGATAAGGTGGATGATCAGGATGAAGATGAGGCTCATGCCCATCAGCAGCAGGCCGAGTGCCCACAGAACATCGTCCTGGGCCGAGCCCTCGGCATAGACCGCCATAGACGTGGTGAGCGTGGTGGTGATGGTCGAGGCCGGCGACAGCAGCGACGCCGGCATGGCTTCGATGCCGCCGATAACCATGCGCACGGCTAGCGTCTCGCCAAAGGCGCGGGTCATGCCAAGGATGACCGCGGTCATGAGCGACGGCATGGCAGACTTGAGCACCACGTGCCAGATGGTCTGCCAGCGGGTGTAGCCCAGCGCGAGCGAGCCCTGACGGTAGCTGTCGGGCACGGCGCGCAGGCCATCGACCGAAAGCGTGGTCATGGTCGGCAGGATCATGACGGCCAGCACGATGGCGCCGGGCAAGATGCCTAGACCCGTGCTCACGTGGAAAACGCTCTTCATAAGGCCGACGACCACGTGAAAGCCGATCAGGCCAAAGACGACCGAGGGAATGCCGGTCAAAAGCTCAATAAGCGGTTGAAAGATCTTGGAACCAAACTTAGGGCTAATCTCGACTGCAAAGATGGCAGAGCCGATGGCGATGGGCAGTGCGATGAGCGTGGAGAGCACCATGACCGCAAACGAGGTGACAATCAGGGGCAGGGCGCCGGTGTAGGGCAGGCCGCTTTCGGCTGTGTTAGCCAGGTCCCACTTGGTGCCGGTAAAGAACTCGACGACCGAAACGCCGTCCTTGAAAAAAGCCGAGAGGCCCTTCTGGGCGACCATAAAGATGAGCGCGGCAACGACAAGCGTCACGAGCGCTACGCACGCGCCCGTGACGCCCAAGCCCACGTTCTCAAGGTCGCGCTTTGGCAGCTGTTTTGCCATTGCAAACCTTTCCGGGGCGATTACTTATTTAGCGGAGACCTTGCCGCTGGCATCCTTAACGACCTTCATGGCAGAGACGGGGATGAAGCCCTGCTCCTCGACGAGCTTGCCCTGGACGTCGTCGGAAAGCATGAACTCCAGGAAGGCCTTGGTGGCCTCGTCGGCGTCCTTAGCGCAGTACATGTGCTCGGTAGCCCAGATCTTAAAGGAGTCGTCGGTGACGTTTGCGCTCTTGGGCTCCACGCCCTCGACCTTGATGGCGTTGAACTTGGAGTCATCGAAGTGCGAGAAGTCCAGGTAGGAGATGGCGTTGTCGGTGCTGCCCATCTGAGTCTGGACATCGCCGGACTTGTCGAGCTCGGCGTCGCCCTTAAAGTCGACGGCCTCGTCGCCAAAGACGGCTGCCTCGAAGGTGGCGCGGGTACCGGAGCCGGCCTTGCGGTTGAGCACGACGATGGTGGCGTCGTCGCCGCCGACCTCCTTCCAGTTGGTGATCTGGCCGGAGAAGATGCCCTTGAGCTGCTCAAGGGACAGGTCGTCGACCGTCACGTTCTTGGAGACGACGGGACCCATGCCCACAACGGCGACCTCGTGGTCGACGAGGTTCTTGACCTGGTCGGCCTCGAGCTTGGTCTCGGCGAAGACGTCGGAGTTACCGATGGTAACGGTACCGGCGGCGACAGCGGTCAGGCCCTTGCCCGAACCGTTGCCCGAACCGGAGACGGAGACGTCCGGGTTGGCGTCCATGAACTTCTCGGCAGCGGTCTCGACGAGAGCCTGGAACGAGGAGGCACCGTCGTAGGTCACCTCGCCGGAGACGGACTCGGCAGCAGCGGCGCTACCCTTGTCAGCGGCGTTGGAAGCGCCTGCGCCACCGCAACCAACGAGACCGAGGCCGACGATGCTGGCAAGACCACCAGCGAGGCCGAGAAACTGACGACGAGAATAAGCCTGATCGAGCATGATCTTCCTTTCATACATGCGACTCGCGGGCACCCCGCCCGCTTTGCTGTTTGGAAAGATACGGCCCCGACCGGGCAGCGCCCGCGCCAACTGCGGTTTCTTACGGGCATCTGATAGACCCTTACCGCAAGCGCGGCTCGGCTTTACAAACGAATAACAAACCCGCCGCCAAACATGACCCGCCTTTTACACCAATAAAAACAAAGTTGCGGTGAAATAGTTCCTGTTTGGCCATCAAAAGGCCCATTCTAGGAACTATTCCACCGCAACTTAGATTGGGAAACCGCGTAATCTTAAAGTTCGAGCTCGTTGAGGCGCAGGATTGCCACGATGTAAATCTTGAGTGCTTGCTTGAGCTGCTCCTCGTTGGCGCACTCGTTGGGGCCGTGCATCTGGCCGCCCCATGCGGGCAGCTCCAGGCCGGTCTCCTCGGGGCCAAACGATACGGCGCGGGCAAAGTTGCGCGCGTACGTGCCGCCGCCCATGGCAAAGGGCTCGGCATGCTTGCCCGTAAACTCGTTATAGGTATCGATAAGCGCCTTCACGGCCGGATCGTCGGCAGAGACCGAGAACGGCACTTTTGCACGACCCACACGGTACGTCACGCCAAAGCGTCCCACGAGCGGCTCGAGCTGCTCGCAAATGGTATCGGCACTGGTGCTATCGGGGAAACGCACGTCAATGACCTGCTCGATGTGACCATCCACCACACGGATGACGCCGGGGTTGCAGGTGAGCGGGCCAAACGCGGGGCTCGTCGCATCGATACCCAGGCCGCGGCCATAGGCGTCCGCATGCACAAAGGCCAGAAACTTGACAAACTCGTGCTCGGCAGGCGTCAGTAGGCGCTCGTCACGGGCGCCAAACGCGTCTTCTGCCTCGCGCAGATACGCCACGATGAGGCCGACGGCATTGATCGTTCCTTCGGGCATCGAGGCATGACCGCCAATGCCGTGGGCGAAAATCTGCGCATGCCCGTTATCGAGCGTCGTGATCTCCAGGCGGTCGGCGTTCTCAACGGGTGCCGGAAGCTCATCGGCGGCAATCGCGAGCTCGCAGATAGACTGCGACGGAATGGCGTTGCTCGCCTCGGCACCGCTCCACGATACGATGCGCCCACCGTCGATCTTGGGGCTCACAAACGTCGCCCCAAACTGGCCCTTCTCGGCATTGCAGACCGGGAACTCGGCATCGGGCGTAAACAGAAAGTCGGGGTTCGCGTGGTTCTCCAGATAATGGTGAACGTCGGACATGCCCACTTCCTCATCGCAGCCCAACAGCGCGCGGAAGGTATAGCGCGGCACAATGCCGTGCTTGAGCAGGTAGGCGCCGGCGTAGAGCGACAACACCGCCGGGCCCTTGTCGTCGATCACGCCGCGGCCGAGCAGCCAGCCCTCGCGACGCTCCATCGCAAACGGGTCGGTGTTCCAACCGGGGCCGGCGGGCACCACGTCCACATGGCAGATAGTCGCGAGCTGCTTATCGCCGCGACCCGGAATATCGGCGATTCCCACAAAGCCCTCGTCATCGCTCGTCTGGTAGCCGAGCTTTTGCGCGATACCGAGTGCGCAATCGAGCGCATCACGAACCGGGCGGCCAAACGGCGCACCGGGCTCCGCATCGGCAGCAACGGCCACAGACGGATAGCTCACCAGCTGCTCGATATCAGCGACGACATCTTCCCAGACCTCGTCGACATACTCGGCAACGCTCTGCTCCACCTGATTCATGGACGACCTCCTTACCAATGAGCAGCGGGCACGCCCGCCCCTCACATCACGTCATTAGATAGCGAAAAGTTTAGCAAGCTCGGCCACCGAGTGCACCACCGCATCGGCACCCGCCGCCTCGTGCTCGCCCGGCGCCGCCGCGCCCGAATAGATGCCGACGCACGGCACGCCCATCGCGTGCGCGCCCTCCACATCGTTAAAGCGATCGCCGATCATCACGGCGTCGTCGGCCGTCGCGCCCAGAGCCGCCAGCGCATCGCGGACCGAATCCGCCTTGATCTCGCGTCCCTGCGGCGGATTCATGCCGACCACCGCCTCAAACTGAGAAAGCCCGAGCTCACGTACCATGTCGATGCACTTTGCCTCCATGCGCGACGTCGCCACGGCCATACGTTTGCCCTGGGCGACCAACCCATCCAGCAGCTCGGGGATCCCATCGAACACGGGGTACTCTTCCGGTCCCAGCTCATCAAAAAAGGCGCGGTACTCGTCGGCCACCACAAGCGACTCCTCGCGGGAAAAGCCGTAAAAGTCGTGAAAGCTCTTCCACAGGGGCGGCCCGATCATGCGGCGCAGATCACCCATCTGCGCCTCCGAAAACCCACGCGCAGTCAGCGTCTTGCGCGTCGAGGTCATCACCGCCCGACCCGTATCGGCCACCGTGCCATCGAAATCGAACAGCACGACCGGCCGTTTGCCTATCTCCAACGCCCCCATCGGCATTCCTCTTCCCCAGTTGACGATTTCCACACCGACACTTCAAACTGTTGACTATTCAACAATTGAACCTAGTAATGTGGAACGACTCTACTATACTTGTCGCACTTTGCTCTCAGAAGGCGGCGTGCAAGCGCCCCAACGAAAGGTGCAATTATGTCTTTTGCCATCATAACCGACTCCACGTCGGACATCTCCCCCGCCCGCGCCCAAGAGCTCGGCATTTACGTGATTCCGCTGCATGTGATTATCGAGGGCGAGGACCTGCTCGACCAGGTGCAGATTACCGCCCAGGAGTACGTCGCGCGCATGGCCGGCTCCGAGCAGCTGCCGCACACCTCGCAGCCGAGCGCCGGTGAGTTCAAGGAGCTCTTCGATCGCGTGCTCGCCGACGGCCACGACAGCGCCATCTTTATCTCGCTGTGCAGCGAGTGGTCTGCCTGCTACGCCAACGCGTGCCAGGTTGCCGATACCCACGAGCTCGACGTGCGCTGCATCGACTCGCGCACCGGCTCGGCTGCCGAGGGCCTGCTGGTGGAGTACGCGCTGGCCATGCGCGAGGACGGCCGCAGCCTGGACGAGACCGAGGCGCAGATCCGAGCGACGCTGCCCGACGCCCACCTGCTGCTGATTCCCCGCACGCTCGAGAACCTCGTTAAGAACGGCCGCGCGCCCAAACTCGCCGGCCAGCTCACGCAGATGCTCAACATTCGCCTGGCCGTTTCGCCGGAGTGGAAATCGGGCGAGATCAAGGCCATCAAAAAGGGCCGCGGCGCCAAGCGCATCGTTGCCAACACCATGGCCGATTGCCTCGCATTTTTGACCGAGCATCCGGGCTCCAGTGTGCGTGTGCTCACGACCGGCGCCGCCGAGGAGCAGGAGCTCGTCAGCCATGCACTCGCAGGCCAAGATTACGTAGACGCCGGCACCGGCCCCATCGGCTGCACCATCGCCACCCACGTAGGCGTCGACGCCATCGCCATCAGCTACTGCCCCCGCTACCGGCCCATCCACTAGGGGCACCTTTACCACTTGCGGTGGAATAGGGACTGTTTTTGGCTTATCAGCCGCAAATCAATCCCTATTCCACCGCAACTTAGAAGCAGTTCATTTGGGACGGGGCTAAAAAGAGTGGCATGCAACGTTACGCACCGGTCTTTTTAGCCCCGTCCCATTTTAGCTACCCTACATCAACCCACTTAGGGCAATGTCGACGGCCTCGTTGAGGTCGTCGGTGATGTGGACGAGGTCTGGATCGAGCGGGCTGATCATACCGGCGTCCATCACCGGGCCGTTGAGCCAGTCGAACAGGCCCTGCCAGTACTCGGTGCCCACCAGCACGAGCGGCATGCGCTTGACCTTGTGTGTCTGCACCAGCGTGAGCACCTCGAACATTTCGTCGAGCGTACCAAAACCTCCGGGAAACACGATGGCGCCCGAGCTGTATTTGACGAACATGGTCTTGCGCACAAAGAAGTAACGGAAGTCCATGCCGAGGTTCACGTATTTATTGAGCCCATGCTCGTGCGGCAATTCAATGCCCAGGCCAACTGACTTGCCGTTGACACTCGCCGCTCCCCTGTTGGCCGCTTCCATGATGCCGGGGCCGCCACCGGTGATGACCGCCACGCCGCGCTGGGCGATTTTGCGGCCGACCGTGCGCGCCGCCTTATAGAGCGGATCGGTCTTGGGCGTGCGGGCGCTGCCGAAGATGGTCACAGCGGGCCCGAGCTCGGCAAGTGCGCCAAAGCCATCGACAAACTCGGCCTGGATGCGCAGCACGCGCCACGGATCAGCATGCAGCCAGTCGGTCGACTCCTCGGGCGCCAGCAGGTTGGCGTAGGTGTTGTCCTTAGGAATCATGGGGCCGCGCATAACCACGGGGCCGCGGCGGTACGTCTCGTCGTAGGCAGGCTCGCCCTCGACATTCTCATTCTTAATCACGGGTACTCCTATCGAGAAAAAGAAAAACGGGCGGGGTCGACGCCATGCGCCAAACACCCGCCCGAACATCAACCATTCGGTATGGTACCCACCATGCATCAAGTGCTTGCAAGCTATCGGTCATCGATCGCAGCTCTTAGTAATCCACCGCCGCAGGGCTGTTCATCCAGTCGCTCACGAACGCGCCGTAACGGCCCTCGATAATGGCCTGGCGGGCACGCTGCATAAGGTTGAGCAGGTAGTAGATGTTGTGCATCGACAGCAGAATGCCGCCGAGCATCTCCTTCTGCGTGACCATGTGGCGAATGAGCGCGCGGCTGTAACCGCCCGCGCACACCGGGCAGGTGCAAGTGGGATCGATGGGGCCGTCGTCGTGCGCAAAACGCGCGTTGCGGAAGTTGAGGCGACCCTCGCTCGAAAACGCCGTGCCCATGCGGCCGGTGCGCGTCGGCAGCACACAATCGAACATGTCGATGCCCACACCCACGCCGCGCACGAGAGTGGTGGGGTTGCCGACGCCCATCAGGTAGCGCGGCTTGTGCTTGGGCATGTACTCGCTCACAAGCGGCGCCAGCGTCTCGAACATGGTCTCGTGGTCCTCGCCCACCGAATAGCCGCCGATGCCGTAACCCGGGAAGTCACCGCATTCCTCCAGATGGCGCAGCGAGCGCAGGCGCAGGTCCAGGTGCATGCCGCCTTGGACGATGCCAAAGAGCGCCTGGTCATCGCGGGTATGCGCCTTATAGCAGCGCTCGGCCCACATACTCGACAGCTCAACGGCGCGCTCAACGTAGGCGCGCGTGGCGGGATAGCCCGGGCACTGGTCCAGCTGCATGCAGATATCGGACCCGAGCTTCATGGCGATTTCCATGTTGTCCTCGGGCGTCCAGAACACGTGGCGGCCGTCGTAGTCGTTGACGATAAAGCGCACGCCCTCGTCGGTGAGCTTGACGGCGTCGTTGTGGCTGAACACCTGGAAGCCGCCCGAATCGGTAAGAATGGGGCCGTGCCAGTTCATAAACTTGTGCAGGCCGCCCAGCTCGGCAATGGTGTCCTCGCCGGGACGCATGGACAGGTGATAGGTGTTGGCAAGCACGATCTGGGCGCCGAGCTGTTTGACGGTCTCGGTAGGAATACCCTTGACGTTTGCCTTGGTGCCCACGGGCATAAAGATTGGCGTCTCGATATCGCCGTGCGGGGTGTGCAGTACGCCGGCACGCGCGTGCGTCGTCGGGTCCTCGGCGATCAGGTCGAATTTAAAAAGGCTCTGGTCCATAAACTGGAACTCCTTGGTTGCGGTTCATACGCAAACCATTATACGGGCAACCCGCAAATAGCACCGACTCGACAGAAACTGGTGCAAAGGGGACAGCAAACGAGCGTGGATTTTCGGACGCCTATCTCATGAGAGTGGATAATCTCCCACTTTTGCCCGAAACACAGACCAAAAACGGGAGATTATCCACTCTCGTTCGGCGGGTACTCATTTAAGTACGTCCCCAATGAGTGGAGCTATTTACCAGCCACGCCAACGCCGATGTTTTGGCAACGCCGATGTCTTGGGAATGTCAGCGAGCGGTCGCCAGGGCGAACAAATTGGCATGAAAAGAGGGCGGCATAGACCTTCTGGTCATGCCGCCCTCTTTGAATGACAGGTTGTCGCCCTGGCGACCGCGCAGCGTCGGCCCGTTACGGCGTTTGGCAAAACGCCGTAACTCCTACGGACGCTGTCCCATGCCACCCTCGAGGGTGACGGTCTCGCCATTCATGTACTTAAAGTCGGGACCGCAGAGCTGAACGACCACGCGGCCGATCTCCTTCTCGACGTCGCCGTAGTGGCCTGCCGGCGGCATGTGGACGTTGGCCTTAAACGCCTCGGGATAGGCATCCTGGAAGTTCTCGAGCGCAGCAGTCCAAGCAAGCGGGCACACGATGTTGACGTTGATGCCGTCCTTGCCCCACTCGTTGGCTGCAACGCGAGTCAGACCGCGGATGCCCTCCTTGGCAGCGGCATAGCTGCACTGGCCGTAGTTGCCAAACAGGCCGGCGCCCGAGGCAAAGTTGACCACGGAGCCCTTGGTCTCCTTCAGGTGCGGATAGGCCTTCTGCATGTACAGATAGGTGGCATACAGACCGGAATAAATGGCCAGGTTAAACTGATCCATGGTGTGGTCGGCGATGGTCACGCCCGAGGCGCTGGCCTGAGCATTGTTGACGACGGCGTCGATGCGGCCGAACTCCTCAATGGCCTTGTCGATGACGTTCTGAACAACGGCCTCGTTGTCCTGACCAGCCGAGACATCGGCCTGAACAGGCAGAACCTTGATGCCGTACTCGGCCTCGAGGGACTCCTTGGCAGCCTCGAGCTTGGCAACGTTGCGGCCGGTAATGACGAGGTTTGCGCCCTCCTTGGCAAAAGCGATATCAATGCCGTAGCCGATGGAGCCAGCGGAGCCGTCCTTAAGCGTGGCCTTGCCGCCGCCGGTAACGATTACGGTCTTACCAGTGAAAAGTCCCATACGAAGTCCTTTCGAATCGCGACGGGCACGCCCGCCGACTGCGCGTATCCAACTTCACGCGCCAAAAGCTGAAATGCAACTTTAGCGGGTTCAAGTGAAAAATAAAGACCGCACCAGGCGAACGGCGCAACGTCATTCGGCGAAGGGAATGTCAAGCGTAAACTGAATTTAGAGGACGAATTTTTGCTATCCAAGCGAGTCGTCGAACACGTTTTGAAACTTTGCTGCGGGGCGCGGGATGTCGGCGCGAGACTTTATCATAGGGTGACAAACAACGATGAGGAGCACATGCCTATGACAGACGAGCTGGACCCCCAGACTCAACAGCATATTGATGATTCAGCAGACGTCGCCGCAGATACTGACGCTGCGACCTGCAATGATACCGACGTCGACGACGCCACTCTGGATAACGGCGCTGCGACGGAAATCCCTACGGCCGAAGATGCCGACGAGCAAAACGACGATTCGGACGCTCAGGACAACGCCCCCGAAAAGGAAGCCGCCCCGCAAGCAGAAGGCCCTATCGAGGTGTCTTCGGAAGAAGAGCTCGATGCCGTCATGGACTCCATGATGGATGCCGTCAAAGCGATGAAAAACGCCGTGGCCGACGCCGATATTGACGCCGAGGAAGAGGAGGCCGCCGAGGCCGCCTCGACCTTCGTGCCTGGCGAGACCCCCGTTGCCGACCAAGGCAGCACTCTGCCCTCGTTCCTGCAGCTCGAGCACCCTACCATTGGCGCCGATGCAGTCGACCCGCACGCTGCCGGCTTTTCCGTGGTCGAGGGCGGCACCGGCAGCATCGCCACGTCACAGGCGCCCGATGCGGGCACGGCAAACGCCGCCCACCCGACCGCCCTGCACACCCCAGCAGCCAGCCGCGATCTGGGAGGCGCCGTCTCAAACACCGCCAGCGCCGTGGGCGCCTTTATCGCCCAGGGTGCCTCGGCCATGCGCGAGATGAACGCCGCAAAGAAGGCACTCGCGGACGCCCGTGCCCACCTGGCCGAACTTGAGCAGCGCATCGCCGATCAAGGCGAGGAACTCGAGACGCGTCAGGATATCGCAGGCCGCTACGACCAAATCGTCGCCGAGCAGCGCCAGACTATCGACACGGCACAAAAGGCCGCCGCGGCGGCAGAAATCGGCCGCGATACCCATGCTGCCAAGGCAACAGAGCTCAAGGCGCAGCTCGAGCAAATAAAAGAAGAGGACGATGCCACCGAGCGGCGTCTCAAAGCCGCACTCGATGCCGTGGAGGCGCGCGAAGCCAGCTCGCGCGAGACCGGTAACCGCCTCGTTCGCCGCCTCGAGGATTCCAAGCGCATCCGCGACAAGGTGCAGGCCGAGCGCGACGCCGGCGTTGCCGCAGTACAGCAAACCGTCGACGCCACGCGTGCTCAACTCGAAACGCTGCGCCACGAGTATGCCGAGCTGCAGCGCAATCCTTCGGCGAATCCCGCCAATTACACGGTGCGCACCAGCGAGCTTTCGATGCAGATCTCCGACACGGCCGATGCCCTGCGCAAAGCCGAGGAAGATGTCCCGAACATCACCGCCGATCTTGAGCACTCGCTCGCGGCCGCCGAGCACGCCGTCGAGCAGGCGCAAGCCCCCATCGCCGACGCCAAGCGAGCCCATCAGGCCGTGACGGCCGAGGCCGATGCCGCGCGCGACGAGCTGCAGACCGCAAAAGCCGCCGCCGCAACGCGCCAGCGCGAGCTGCGCGAGAAAATCGCCGCCGAGGACAAGGCACGTCGAGAGCAAGAGCAGGCTATTGCCAATGCCCAGGCGGATGTAGCGCATGCGCAGTCGATCATCGAGCAGGCGACCGAGGTGCACGACCATCCCGAGATTACCGAATCGCTCGCAGGCTCCTTGGCCCGCGATAAGGCCGAGCACGCCGAAACCGAGCGCGAAGTGGCTCAACTCGAAGCCGCCGAGGACGACGTGCGCGAGCGTACCCGCGACTCACGCATCAAATTCACCGGCGCCATCGTCTGCATTGTCGCCGTAGTCCTCGTGATCGTCCTGATCGGGCTCTTCGCGGGCAAGTAAACTAGCTGCCAAAAAACACTCAAGGCAGTTGCGGTGAGATAGTTCCTGTTTAGCCATCAAAAAGGCCAATTCAAGAACTATCTCACCGCAACTTTTTGATTGGTACAAGGTAGTCATTGGGGACGTTCTTAAACGACTAGTCGAACAAGAACGTCCCCAATGACTACACCTTTTGGCAGGTTGAATCACGGCAACGCCAATGTTTAGGCGAAGTCAGCGAAAACGCCCCTAAGCGAGCAAGGTGACGTGAAAGAGGAGGGCATTGACCTTCTGGTCATGCCCGACGATTGAACGTCAGATTGCCGCTTAGGGGCGTTTGCAGCGTCGACTAGTTACGCGGTTCGTAGAACCGCGTAACTACAAGATGAGCATGGCGTCGCCAAAGCTGAAGAAGCGGTAACGCTCTTCGATAGCAGCAGCGTAGGCATCCATGATCTGGTCGCGGGTGGCAAGTGCGCTCACGAGCATCATGAGCGTGGAGCGCGGTACATGGAAGTTCGTGATCAGAGCGTCGACCACGTGATAGGTCGAGCCGGGCATGAGGTAGAGCTGCGTTGTCGCGTTCTCGTGCACCACGATGTCACCGCGGCCGAGCGTGTCAGCGCCGTCCTCGCGGCCCTCAAAATAGCGCGCCGTCACAGCCGGATCGGACACCGGCGCCTCCGCATCGAACGCACTCTCGAGCGAACGCACTGCGGTGGTGCCGACGGCGATTACGCGGTGCCCCTCGGCCTTCGCCTTATGCACGGCGTCGACAACTTCCTGCGACACGTGGTAGCGCTCGGTGTGCATGACGTGCTGCGTAGGGTCGTCCTCCTCAACCAAGCGGAAGGTGTCGATGCCCACCTCGAGCTCAACGGCGGCAAACTTCGCACCCTTGGCCTCGATAGCGGCCATGAGCTCGGGGGTAAAGTGTAGGCCCGCCGTGGGAGCGGCAGCCGAGTGCTCCTCCTTCATGGCGTAAACGGTCTGGTACTTCTCGGGATCTCCCTCGTAATCGGTAATGTAGGGCGGCAGCGGCACGTGGCCGGCAGCATGGATGGCCTCGTCGAGCGTGCGCGGGTCGCCGGCGGCATTGCACCCGGCCGGCTCAAAGCGCACCAGGCGGCCACCGCGGCTATCAGTGACAAAGTCGACAACCTCGGCTGTCAGCACCACGGGAGCCCCCTCGGGCGCATGGGCGCCACCGGCGCGATACTCAATCTGAGCGCCGGGCTTCAGACGCTTGCCCGGCTTGACCAGGCACTCCCAAACGTGACCCAGCGGGTCAACATCTTCGCGGCGCTTGAGCAGCAGCGTCTCGACCACGCCACCCGAGCCGGCTTTGCGACCGATCAGGCGGGCCGGCATCACGCGCGTCTTGTTGATGACGAGCACATCGCCTGGCTCGATATAGTCGATGATATCGCGGAAGATACGGTGCTCAACGGTACCGCCGTGCTCCAGCGGCGTTCCCGCCTGGGAGCCCTTGCGATCCACCACCAGCAGACGGCAGGAGTCACGCGGCTCGGCAGGCGCCTGGGCGATCAGTTCCTCAGGAAGGTTGTAGTCAAAATCATCGGTACGCATAGACACGTCGGATTCTCCTTATATAGCTAAAGTCCGCTCTACATCCTAGCAGGCTGACGTCCCAAATGAACTACTTTTTGGCGGCTTTGCGCTCGTCGCGGATGCGGGCTCGATCCATGGCCGCCTCGACGGCCGAGAATCGGCAGGCGCAATAATTCTGCCCATAACTGCCCAGCTGGGAGGT
>OAVS01000162.1_pt1 | contig 60285 bp, 59 predicted proteins | sample 1550601 | NCBI WGS metagenome assembly OAVS01 (sample SAMEA2580093, study PRJEB22360) | human gut metagenome | biome: human gut; feature: human-associated habitat; material: faeces | place: Denmark | collected 2008/2010
CCTGCACTTCCTCATGCTCCGAGGGTTCGGCTGTCCAGAACTTGATATACGATTGCGCACTCATATCCTTATGTTTTTTTATTCTTCTTCACTCGTCAGATTGGTTTGCAGCATGGCGGTCAGGGTCCGTTCCTCATTCATGCGTGACTCCACGAACAGTACCGTGTCTTGGCTGTCCAGATGCTTACGCACGTAGGCTCGCAGGTAGGCTTTGAAAGCCTGTACCTTCGTACGGTATTCCTCTAAAGGGAGGGCAAAGATGTCTTGCTCTCCCAATCGTTCCAATCCGTATTTTTCCAATTCTGCCTCAAATGACTTTTTTGATTGGTCATTGGAGATTGTATAAATTATTAATGTTTTATATTGTTTCATAAACTCATCTTTTTATTTTAAAATCCTTCAGCTCACCAATATTTAAGCTTACTACTTTTTCATTAAATTCTTCTTCATTCAAAGGACCTAAACAATTTTGATCTTCAAAAAAATCACTACAAACATTTTTAACTATATAAAATTCTGTAATATTTGTATCAAACTTTAATCTTGAATGAGCGTTTAAAAAAGGATGTTTTTTAACGATAAGATATTGATTATTATATTGAACACTATAAATTCCATAAGCAACAATTGCCGGGTATGAATCAGATTGAATTTCATAATACACCAAACACAAATCATCCAAAGAGTCTGTTGTTGTTAAATAAAAATTCCCAATTATATTTTTATTATACATATTATTACAACTATTTAAAAGAAAAAATAAAGTCAGTACAAGCAGTTTCATATTTGTATTTTTATCTATATAGTTGATAATTAATCGGTTCATCCCATTCGTAAAATTGCTCCATATTGCTCATATATTTGAATGTTTCCCTATCCCATTCCCATTCGGGCATTTGAGGGAGATCCACTGTTTCTAATATGGCATTAAGGCTCGAACCTATATGATATAAAAATGAATTAAAACTAGTTTTATTCCATACGACAAAATGCAGGTTATTACCATCACTACAGGTTATATCAATTTTACAAGAACCAACAAACTGTTCTATTGGATCTAAACCAGCATGAAATAATCCTGTTAGTCCAAAAGTACCTCGCCCTGAGGTATATGTTAATCCTTTTATATAACCAACTCTTTTAGCTTTTGCATAAAAATCTTTTCGTATCCTATCAACAGCTTTACTATTTTTCATACAAAGAGCTACTTTATCATTAGAAAATCGCCTAGTTTCATTTCCTTCTCCCAAAAACCAATCTTTAGTCATGCTCCCTGCTATTTTTACCAACGAATACCATTCTGCAATTTCCACTTTACATTCGTTAGACAATTCAATAAAATCATCTAATATTATCTTATATTTTCTGCATATATATTCATACAATTCTAATGAATATTCTTTTATCTGATATAAGATATATTTTATATCATCTTTTATATTTTTATCATTTATATTTACAACAAAAGGCATTGACTGAAGATATGGCTCATAAATTATTGAGTCGTTAGGATAATTTTCAAAATAGCCATTTTTTTGAATCACAAAATAATCATCTCCTATTTTTCCCGAATATGGCTGACCTATCATTTTTAAGAAGATGTAATCATCTATTTCTACCATATTTCAATTATTTAATCCAACAATTATCAAACTCTACTCCATTAAGCATGATTTTTTCAGGCGATAAAATCAAAGTTGTTGTAAGTCCACCACCTATAGCTTCTATATTTCTATGTAACTTAATACAATAAGCATTCGTAAACGCCACCTCAAATATCACCCCGGACGTACCGGTCTTGAACAGCACTGCCCCGTTCTTTTTTACCCACGGTTTCACAGCCCATCCGTAGATGTTGCTTCTCACCGTCTGCGAAAGGGTTATCATGATTCGCCCCCCTCGCACTTCGCCTTCCGGTTGGTTCTTTAGGTTATCGACAGGCTGGTGAAAACCTATTCTGAACTGTTCCACTGCATATTCGTCGCCGTCAACGCTGAATATGACATTCACGTTGCTGTCCACTTGCGGAAAATTAAAAAGTCCCATAACGCTGCTGTTTTTAAAACACCCACTGATTTTCAAACTCTTCTGTACCGAATGCCAGTTTCTGTGCCTGTACGGTCAGTTTGGTCGCAATATAGCTTTTGCCCTGCCGGATATAGCTGATTTCCATATCCACACAGGTCGCTTTCTCAAAGAGTATCTTTTCGAGTGTGGAGCCTTGGTTGTCATGAACTACGATGGCTCCGCTCTGGTATTTACGGGCATCCAGCATCCACTGGATCATGTCACGATTGGGAAGATGGGGATAGGTCACATAAAATGTGCCGCCTTTTACCTCGGTCTGTACCTGTCCTTTTATATCTATCCCTTGGGCAAATCCGAATTCGCAGCCGATGAGCTGGTAGCTGTCCTTGTACATGTCGGTCAGTGAGGAGGCAGCCAGGTTGCCTATCTTTAAGAATACGGTATATCCAAACATACGATACTTGATTATTGGTGAATATTCCAGGTTAATTCATTCTGTTCGTCCAGACCTACCTCCAGGCTTTTTCCTTTGCCCAGCTCCTCGTTGATGATAAGCCGTGAAATCGGGCGGCGCAGGTAGTTACGGATGACCCCGGCAACTTGGCGGGCACCGTATTTGGGAGTGAAGCCTTTGTGGGCGAGCATTTTCCGGGCATCATCGCTGATGGTGATGCCGATACCCTGCTTGTCCAGAAGTTTTCTGACTCCGTTGAACTGTATATCGAATATTTTCAAGAGTATCTCTTCACGGATGGGGGAGAACGGAACGATTTCAGACAGGCGTGCCAGAAACTCCGGTCGGAAATACTGCCCCATTACCTCCATGATCTGGGTGGTGGGCGGAACATTCCCGGATTCAAGTTGACTGGTCAGCCATTCACTGCCCACATTGGAGGTAAACAGCACGATGGAGTTGGAAAAATCCCCCTCTTTGCCTAAACGGTCATGCAGCTTCCCCTCGTCCATTATTTGCAGGAAAATGTCATATACGGACGGATGCGCTTTCTCTATCTCGTCAAAGAGGACTACGGCGTATGGCTGTTGGCGTATTTTATTGACTAACATACCGCCTTCCTCATAGCCCACATATCCCGGAGGTGCTCCGTAAAGCAGGGCTGCGGAATGTTCCTCCTTGAATTCGGACATGTCAAAGCGGATCATGGATTTCTCGTCATTGAACAGGGCTTCCGCCAGTGCTTTGGCGAGTTCGGTCTTGCCGGTACCGGTCGGTCCCAACAGGAAGAAGGAGCCGATGGGCTGTCCCGGTTTGTTCATGCCGCTACGGGATTCAAGGATGGCGTCCGTCAGCGTTTTCAAAGCCTGGTCCTGTCCGACGACGCGTCGCCGCAGATACTCTTCCATATTGAGTAGCCGTTCTTTCTCCTGTGATTGTATCTTGCCGATAGGAATGCCTGTCTTGCTGGCGACAACGGCGGCCACCTCGTAGATGCCTACCTCCTCTATTTTCTTTTCGGCAAATTGAAGGATGGCGTTCAATGCGTTTCGCAGATAAGCGGCGAGTTCTTCATACTCCTGTAATTCATGGATATCCGCCTCGTCAGGGATGACACCTAAAAGGATAGGGCTTAATTTGTTGTGCATTAGGAAAAGCAGCGTTTTCAGCTCTTCCGTCTTTTCATGGGTCTCTTTCTCTCCCTTTTCTATCTCATCCAATCCGGACAGCAAAGCCTCCGTGTCCTTTTTCCCTGTTTCATTGACCATCTTGATGGCGGAAAGCGTCATATCCAGCAGACCGATGGCGGAGTCCGGCAGACGGCGGTCTTTCACGTACCGCTTGGCAAGACGTACACATTCGGCTACGGCATCGTCGCAGATCCTTACCTGATGGTAGTCCACATATTGTTTCTGCACGGAGTGCAGCATTTGGATGGCGGACTTTATGTCCGGCTCGCTTATCTGCACGGTTTCGAAACGACGGCTGAAAGCATGGTCCGGCTCAATGATCTTGCGGTATTCGTCAATGGTGGTGGCGCCGATGATGGTCAGGTCGCCGTGCGACAGTTCGGGTTTCAAGACATTTCCCGCACCGGAATTTCCTTGTCGGTTGTCCAGCAGTACGTGGATTTCGTCAATAAACAGGATGGCATTGTCGATATCCCGCAATTCTTTCAGGATGTTTTTCAGGCGGTCCTCAATCTCTCCTTTATAGGTGGCTCCGGCAATCAGGGAGGCGTTGTCTAACTCGAAGACACGGGCTTCAGCCAGGAACGAAGGCACCTTATGGTTGACAATATCCCAGGCTAACCCGTAAACCAGTGCTGTTTTTCCCACACCGGCATCGCCGACTATCAGGACATTGGACTTGCTCCGGCTTCCCAGTATCTCCATGACCATACGGTTCTCACGGTCGCGGTTGATGACCGGATGCAGCCTGTTTGCCGTAGCCGCGGTAAGGTCCACGCAATACTTTGCCAGGAAAGAGGACGAGGCGGAGGCCGGAACATAGGCATCCGCCGTGGCGGCAGGAGAACATACCGGCTGTCCGTTACCTATATATATGGAATGGATATCCTTTTCCAGAATGGGGAAAGACCTGAGCTGGTCACTGGAAAAAGCGACACCGGGCTTTGTCAGTGCCAATAGCACGCAGATGGGATTGATGTCGAACAGCCCGAACTGGATTCGTGCGTCATCGGCGGCTCGGAAAACGGAGTCGATCTGCTCCGATGGCTTGATCTCAGACAACCGGGTGGATTTCGGGCATTGCTCGATGTACACGTCCGCCCACTCCTCCAGATAACCTAAATCCTTACCTATACTTATTATAAAATCTCGCAGCCCTACATCCTTATGAAGTAGAGCCTTCAACAAATGCGAGGGGGTATAACACTCGTTCGCATTTTCACGAGCCACTGCAAGTGCTATGTTAAGCGCAATTTTTACAGAATCATCAAGATTGATGAAACCAACTCCTGTTTCCATAATCGTAAGATTTAAAAATTGCGCAGGAGAACATTGCAAATATAAGGCAAAAAAAATAATTCGGCTATTGTTGGCAGCCTTTTTTTTATGCTTATGGGCATATTTTCGGTAAAAACAAGAAAAAATCATCAAAAGTTCTTTGTAGTTTTCAGAAAATGCCATATATTGGGCGCAGAAATTGAAGGACAAAGACAGGGTAACAACAGACCGCCTCTGACCGGATATTTCAAAATCAATTTATTGTTTAATTTAAAACTTTGAGACTATGGCATTTAAAGCGTCATTTAAGTTCTCGGACTCAAGAGAGTTTGATGTATTGAACTGGAGAGTCAAGTTCAATCGTGATGTGGACCCCAAAGGTCGTCCGGCATCTGACATTTATGGTGGCACAATCTATGTGGAAGTCGAATCGACTCCCGATACCATTGTGCTGGATAAAATGTTCAAGCAGTACCAGCCTGTAAACGGAAACATCGTCTTCAAGAAAGCGGATGAGGATGCCAAAATGAAGGAACTGGTGTTCGAAAACGGTTACGTGGTAGAGTATGAGGAGGCACTGAATGTGGCTAACGCCTATCCGATGACAGTCAAGTTCGCCATTTCCGCACAGACCGTGAAAATGGACGAGGCTACGTTTACACAGGATTGGCCGGAAAACAACTAACGGTTGTTTCCTAATCAAAGTTTTAAGGTGCCGGAATATACCAATTCCGGTTATTTCGGCACCAAAAAACATACCGACCAGTCGGATTATTTATTTAAAATCATAGTTTAAGATAGTATGGGAGCAAGTTTTCTGAATTTGGTGGCTACTAAAGTGACCGTGAAAGGAGAAGAGCAGAAGTTCGTTTCATTGTGTCTCCGTCAGGGTTTTAACCGGCATCACACCTTTACCGTGGTGGTGAATTATCTGTCGCCTAACAATACGTTCCAACAAACCCCGGAAAAATTCATCGGTTACATCGGGGAGACCGCCAGCATTTCGTTTGCCCACAAGCAGACGGGTGAAAGTTATGATTTCGAGGGTGTCATCACTCGGGTGGAAATGGTTGGAAGCATGGGTGAGACAGGCGGAGTGGCCATTCATGGAGCAAGCCCTACGATACTCTATGAGAACAACAGGACACTCGACTCATGGATGGACCAGTCCCTTTCCACCATAATAAAGGAGGCGACACAGGAATATGGAAAGGTCAACCTGGTTTCCAACCCCAAGTATGCGACGCCTATACCTTATATGGCGCAGTATAATGAGAGTGTCTTTGACTTCATGAACCGCCTCTCGGCACTCTATGGGGAGTGGTTCTATTATGATGGGACAAAAGTGTATTTCGGAAAGCCGGAGAAGGACAATACGGAGAAAATCGTTTACGACATGGATCTGGAAGAAGTGCGTTTGGTTGCCAACCTGATACCGGGAAAATCTGCAAGATACGATTATGTAGCGCAGGAGAACAAACAGCATAATGCAGATACGCCCGCCAAACCGGATGGTATGAACGATCTTCAGTCCATTGCACACGGTTGCTCCGAAAAGGCATACGCCGCAAAAACAACCTCGGCAGCCAATCCTCATATAACGGACAAGGCTGGATTGGACGAGCAGATGAAAGTCGTCAGAAACGAATCTGGAGCCAATCTGTTGAATATAAAGGGCATAGGAAAGACTTGCCGGATCAGGATCGGCGAAATCATTGATGTCTCTTTCCCTGACAGGATGGGTCTGTCTCCTTTAGGAAAGTTCCGCATTGTCGAAGTCGTGCACGAGGTACGCCGTGACGGACACTATACGAACTCCTTCGTCGGTATTCCGGACGGTACGGTACATATCCCTGTCCCCGATGTGAGGCTTCCGCTGGCGTTGCCGGAACTGGCTACGGTAAGGAAGAACGATGATGAGAAGGGGCAGGGACGCGTGAAAGTGGCTTTCGACTGGCAGAAGAATGATAAGACAACCAATTGGATCAGGGTGCAGAGTCCGAATGCGGGAGTAAGCGATGCGGTTTCCAAAAATCGCGGATGGGTATTTGTCCCGGAAGTCGGAGACCAGGTCATGGTCGGCTATGAGCACGGCAATCCGGATCGCCCTTATGTAACGGGAGCTATGTTCCATTCCGCTTCGGGAAAAGGTGGCGATGAGAACAACAAGACCAAAAGCATCATCACACGCAGCGGTAACGCCATCGTTTTCGATGATGAGACGGGAAGTATCGTCATTACTGACCGGACGGGAAAGCAGCTGATTCTGCTGGACGGCACGGATGCCATTACCGTCATGGCGAAAAAAAGCGTTACCATTACCAACGAGGATGAATCGGTCATCATAATGGACGAAAAGTCGATAGGCTTGCAGGCGGATACCATTTCCATTGAAGGCAGGAAAAGCGTGACGTTGTTGTCCGGCAACGAGAACATGGTACTCAGCAGCGAGAAGAATATAATCAGTGGAAGCGGTACCAATATAAAAATGGAAGCGGCCAAAGAATATGACCTGACCACCCGGACTGGAACGCTCAACGGTACGAACCTCGTAATAGAAGGCACGGCGGATGTGGCGGTTTCGGGAGGAATGGTAAAAATCAATTCGTAATCCGGTTGGTTATGGGAGCATCTGCATCTGTTATACAGGAATATTACAAAGCGGTCGATTACTGGGCGGACATAGCCGGTAACAGGGACTGGAAACTGTCTGTATGGATTGTCGGTCAGAATGATGTGGACCTGGTGGACAGGTTTCTGGAAATAGAACGTTCTCCGGTAGGACGGTTCGACGATATATTCTTTCGTTTTGATACTCCGTATAAGGGGGATGACGAGGAATACGCCGAACAGCTCTGGCAGGAATATGCGGGCTGGTTCTCGGAAAAGGTTGAGGAGAAGTATGATATTCTCAGGGCTCTGCGGCACGACGGGCTGTTGAGGGAAGAATATACTCCCGATGTGTCGGTTGAACATACGGCGGGCAACTTGTGGAGAGAGATGTTGCGTTTCAAGGCATGTATCTCCCGATTGGATGATGCCTTTTTCTGTCTGTACTTTCCTCCGGAACAGGAAAGGGGGTGCTCCCGGACAGGATGGTTCGGCAATGTGCTGAAAGAGGGCGTCCCGCAGGGAATCCGGATGACAACCATTGATTTGAGAGGGAACAGGAATGTCAAGCTGGACGAGTCCCGGGAGGTGGTTTGCATACGCCCCCGGTTCGATATGGCGGCGGCATTGCATAACCGGATGGCACGGTCGGATAGCGGTAATGACCTGATTGCGCCTGAAAACCGGTTCAAGCAGCAGGTGACGGTTGTCATGGATTGTACACAAAAGCAGGATTGGAAATTATTGGACAGGGAAATCCGAAAACTATTGGATATTTCCAAAGAAATGAAGGATACGAATATCCGGACTTCCGCTCTGTTCATAGCGTCTGAGGCGTGTTACGCGATCCGGGAATACAGGCATAGCATGAAGTACAGCGATGCGACCATCAAAGAGGCGGAGAAGGCGATGGAAAGTGGCGAAGCGGCAGGATACAGTTATTGGAAAATGGCCGTATCCATGAAAGCGGCGATTCTGACAGCCGGGAAAAGACGGGAGGAGGCGGTTGCCTTGTATGAAGGGATGGCACGGAAAGCCATCACGCAAAAAGACCCCTATTATGTCATGGAAGGCTACCGCATGTGTGGTTTCCTGCGCTACGAGGATGGGAAGATGGAACAGGCTTTCGAATATTTTTTGCTCGCCCTGTCCGGGGGGAGTTACCTTTCCGGGGAAATCAGGCGGAGTTCCACGTTCACTTACGCGGCACATCTGGCTCTTCACACAGGAAGACAGGTACGTTCCCCGCTTGATGTCTCGATTTTGGAAGGACAGCTCCGGGAGTGGCTCGGGGACGACTGGAAGGAATTGGTGGACAATCCGGACATGCAGCTGGCGAAGGCCAGAAGAAAAGGGGGTATTTTCAATTGACAGAGATTTAATTAACATATATTTTTAATTTAAAATTGAATAAGTATGGACCTTGGAAATTATGGAATCGGCGGAAACGAGGTGAAGATTGACGCTTCCGAAGGTATTGCGGAAATTCCACAAAACCGAACGTTATTGGTGGAACAGTTGACAAAAGACGAACCGGTGGCTCCCGAAGTGATCGCAGGCTTGACCAACATCGACGAAGTGTTTGCACATTTCCGGCCGGAAATAGATATCGAGTTCTCGGATGCGGAGGGGGCTCCCGTAGAGGAAAATTTCCGTTTTCAAAATGTCGGCGATTTTTCTGTCAAGAAGATGACGGAACAGAGTCCTTTCTTGTCCGGGCTGAATGCGGAGAAACAGTTTGCGGACAGGATGGAGAAGTCATTGCGCTCCAACAAGGTGTTGCAACGGGTACTGGAAAATCCGGAGACACGCGGGGCTTTCGTCAATGCGATTTCCGCCATTCTGGACGATTTGAAGAACAACGAGAAGTCTAATCCTGCTAATGAATGATAGTTATGAGCGAACAGAATACACAAAGAGAAGCTGCCGTACAGCAGCAACAGGCTGTGGCGCAGTCCAGAAATCTGAATGCAGAATTGCAGGTTCTGGCTAAGTTTGGAGGTTTTAATGTCCTGGAATCTTCCGTGGACGGCATACAGAACCTGAACCCGGAACGTAAGGCGCGGCGGAACATATTCCTTTCCGATCCTGAACGGGCGGGTGAGCGCAAGGAACTGAAAAAACGGCTGGAAATGTGGCTGGATATGCTGGAGGGTAACAAATCCATCAGCGAGATGGTGGAATTGTGCCAGAAGAAATCGGCGGCGGTATCCGGTCTGCTTTCCCAAAACCAGTTGAAGGCGGTAGAGGAGGTCAAGCAGCTGGAGAAGTCTTACCGCACGGTCATGCTCTTCTACAAGAATACGGATTCCGACAAGATCAAGAACATCTCCATCGTGAACGCTTCGATGGACCAGCTTACCGATTTGGACAATTCTTTCTTCATTGATGCCATTGCGAACGAGCTTCGTGCGAACTATGACCGGTTGGACTTGCGTACCAACTACTCTCTTTTGGTTATTCCCGGGTATTTGGGTTCCAACAAGGTGATTGAAAAATGGGCAAAGATAGCACATGACAACAAGGTGATGATTTACACCGATTTCGCTGATTTGGAAAAGCCGGATGACGTTATAGAAATGTTCTTTGACTCCAACCTTTCGGGAGGCGATGTGTACAAGTCTAATGTATGTATGACCTGCAATTACCTGGTGGGACGCGGACGTTATGCGGAACTGGGCGAAACGGAAGATTTGTTGATTCCTCCTTCTGCGGCGTTGGCGGGCAGTGTGTACAAGACGGTAATGGCACAGGTTACCGCCGGAAAGAAGTACGGTTCCATGAGTGAGGTGGACGGGGTTGCATTCAACCTGAAAAAGAGCGAGATCTCTGAAATCGAGAAGATTGGCCTGATTCCGATGGTGAAGGAGTACGGCAAGGTGATGGCTTTCTCTGCCAAGACTCTGTTCAATGGGGATAACCTGGGATTGCAGACCTATTCCGTGGTACGTGTGTTCGACTGGGTGACGAAAGTGCTGATGGACTTCCTCAACCGCCGTGCCTTTGAAAACTGGAACAGCAAGGCGGAAAGGGATTTGCGTGGTCAGATCAGCAAGTTCCTGGACAGCATACAGGGACCCGGACGCTTGATTGAGAAGTTCAAGATTCTTCGTTTCGAGCGTGACCCGAAGCAGAAAGACCGCATTTTCCTCGACATTCACCTGACTCCTTATTTCCCGGCAAAGAGTTTTGTCATCAAGCTGGAAGGTACAAAAGGGGATGACGAGAACGACTGGAACAGCGATTATGCGCAGGATGCATAGATAGAGTCCTTTCTTAGACGGCCGGAGTGTTCCGGTTGGTGACTCCGGCTGTTTCCTTTTTTACATTCTAAAAATTTCTCACCATGTCAGATGTGTTCAAGAATATAGCTGACGCTACCGGCGATAGTAGTGTCAGACGGGGCTTTGCCGACCTTTTTGCAGACTCCAAGGCGGCTTTGGACGAGATTCAGGCAGGTTTGGGCGGAATGCTTCCTTCCATGCCGGGTATGCCTGTCGCCAAGTTCGGCGATCTGTCCATAGGGATAGACATGCATCCTACCGTTACCCCTCCCTCCCCCATCATGCCTGTACCTCACGTGGGTAAGGTGTACGACCTTATGGCGGACATCATGGCAGGCATAGCGGCGGCTATTCCGCCTGTGACCGGCGGAGTGGCGGGAGTGGCATGCAGCATCCTCAAGAGCATGGCCCCGTCGGTAAAGGTACACAACCAGTGGATTGCGCAGGCGGGTATCGGCATTGTGCATCTGCCTGCGTTCGTGCTGCATCCGGCTCCGTTGGTCAGCGGAATGTCCGAGTCGGAAATGTGGATGGGTAGTTCCACAGTCCTGGCGGATGGTGCGCCCTGTTCCACCCTCACACATCCGGCGCTCTCCTGCAATATCGTAGGAGTACCCACAATTCCCCGCAAGGGAAAGCCCAAGAAGGTGAGCAAGGCTTTGCTTGCTCCCACTTCCATGCTCTCTACCATCACATCGGTAGGCAAGCCTGTGCTTGTGGGCGGACCGCCTACCATTGACATATTCGCATTGGCAATGAAGTTCGGGCTGAAGGGCTTGGGTAAAATGTGGAAGAAGATAGGTGACCAATTCCAGAACCTGATTGACAGACTGAGAAAGAAAGGTATGAACAAACTGGCAGACATCCTCCAGCCCATAAAATGCAAGACATTCGGCGAACCGGTGGATGCTGCCACAGGCAGGGTATATCACACCAACGTGGATTTCGAGCTGCCCGGTCCCATCCCTATCGTCTGGGAACGCACCTATTACAGCGATGCCGCCGTGGACGGTCCGTTGGGGTATAACTGGCATCATAGCTACAATCTGGGAATACGGCAGTTGGAGGAAGGAGCCTTTCTGTTCCGCCATGCTGACGGACGGGAGTCTTTCCTGCCCGTGCTGAAACCCGGAGATTGCTATTTTGACCGCAAGGAGCAGTTGTCCTGGACGCTCGACACTCGGGGTTATCAGCTTACAGACATCCGGGGACTGCAATACCGCTTTGACGGTCCTGAAAACCGTTTCGGCTACCGCATGGTGTCAGGCATTTCCACGAAGGATGGGTTCCGGGTCCGCTTCGAATATGCTTCGGGGGGAAGGCTGGTAGGAATCATATCCTCACGGGGAGAATTCCTGAAAGTGGAGACCGACGAGTCGGGACGGGTACTCTGCGTATCCGTAAATCAGGACGGTGAGGAGGTGAAGCTGGTCCGCTACCGTTATGACGACCGGGGCGACATGGTGGAAACCATCGATGCGCTGGATGTCAGCAAGCATTTCGTCTATTCCGGTGGTCACCTGCTGGTACTGCTTACCAACCAAGGGGGTATGTCCTTCCATTGGGAATATGAAGGTAAGGGGGAGAATGCCCGCTGTGTGCATACATGGGGCGATGGAGGCGTGATGGAATATTTCATCCGTTACGGCAAGGGATATACCCATATCCGTAACGGGGAAAATGCCGAAACCGAATATTATTACGGTGAGGACAAACTCATCTACAAGATAGTGGATGCCAACAGAGGAATTACCCGTCACCAATACAACAGCTTTCAGGAGCTGGAGGTCACGGTCAATCCCGAAGGCTATACCCGTAAGACCGCCTACAACGAGTTTGGCCAGCCGGTGCGGATAACGGACGAAAACGAGGAGGACACCTTCTTGGACTATGACAAAAACCGCAACTTGGTTTCACTCCGCACACCGGGAGGCAAAAGGCTTTCATGGGACTATGATGAACAGGATCGGGTCATCAGTCGTACCACGTTGAGCGGAGAAACAGTGAAATATGCCTACGAGGAAGGCGTGTTGCGAACCATAACGGACGGACAGGGGCGTGTCTATACGCTCACATTCAACGGACGTTACGATTTGGAGCTGCTACAGTTCCCCAACGGGCTGTTCCGTCGGTGGGAATACGACGGCAGGGGCAGGCTCGTACAGGCGGTGGACGTCAAAGGCAATGCCACCCGTTATGCCTACGACCGGACAGACAACCTGATACGGCTGGAAGAGCCGGACGGCAATGTGCACCTGTTTGAGTACGATGCCATGGGGAACATGGTACATGCCAAGGACAACATCCGTGAAGTGAAATTTACCTACGGGGCGTTGGGGGTATTGAAAAGCCGTGAGCAGGACAGGCACTGGATTACGTTCGGCTACAACAGCGAGTTGCAGCTCCGCCGCATCGGCAACGAGGCGGGCGACAACTATTTCTTCGAGCTGGACGGACTGGGGCAAGTCGTTACGGAAATTGGTTTCGACGGCTTGCGGCGTGAGTACGAGCGTGATGGTGCGGGACGTGTTACCCGTGTGAACCGTCCCGGAGACAAATGGACGGAATATCTGTATGACGGGCTGGACAACATCCTGAAGGAAGAACAGTATGACGGAGAGGTGTCTCTTTACACGTACGACAAGGACGGTATGCTCATCAAGGCGAAAAACAGGGAGAACCTGCTGGAGTTCACCCGTGACAGGAAGACGGGACTGGTTACAGAGGAAAGGCAGGGAGAATACACCGTCAGCCGTACCTATGACAGCGAAGGCAACTGCACCCGCATCACCAGCAGTCTGGGAGCGGACATCCGCCACACTTATGACCGGGAAGGCAACCTGCAGACCATGCAGGCAGGTGAAAGCTGGCAGGCGTCATGGGTACGTGACAATACCGGGCTGGAGGTGCAGCGCACCTTCTCCGGTGGCGTAACAGTCAGCACCGAGCGCGACTGTTTCGGGCGCGAGGTGCGCAAGTCGGTCCGGTCGGGAGGCATCGAGCGTGGAGCATACCGCTATGAGTGGGGGATTGCCAACCGCCTGCTTTCCAAGGAGAACGAGCTGACGGGAACGCTCATGCGCTACGACTACGACCGTTTCGACTTCCTTATCCGGCAGGAAACCACCCAAGGCTCGGAAACGGACGTGATTTACCGCGTGCCAGACTTCGTGGGTAACCTCTTCGGGACTCCGGACAGGAAAGACCGCAAATACAGTGCCGGTGGAAAACTTTTGGAGGACCCGGATTGTTTCTACCATTACGACGACGAGGGGAACCTCATTTTCCGCGAGTTCAAACGGTTGCAGGAAACGGGCGTAAGACACGACCGCAAGCGAATGGAGAAGGAACGGGGCATCCGCTGCCTGGCAACGGGAACGGGATGGCTTTACGATTGGAGTTCCAATGGGATGCTGAAGAAGGTGATACGCCCGGACGGAAGACCGGTGGAGTTCCGGTATGATGCGTTGGGACGACGCACGGCAAAGCAATACTTCGGAAAGATTACACGTTGGGTATGGGACAGAAACGTACCTATACATGAGTGGAGCTACAAAGTCATCGATATACAATCAGATGAGGAAGAAAGCACTCCGTTAAAGGAACCGACAGAAGACATCACTACCTGGGTGTTCGAGGCAGGCACTTTTGTTCCAACGGCGAAGATACAGGATGGCAAGCAATATTCCATTGTGTCCGACTATTTGGGTACGCCCATTCAAATGTATGATGAACAGGGAAACAAGACATGGGACTGTACACTGGATATCTATGGAAAAGTGCTTGCCATTGATAAGGGAACAGAGTTTGATTGTCCTTTCAGGTATCAGGGGCAGTATGAGGATGAGGAGACGGAACTATATTATAATAGGTTTAGGTACTACGATTCCAATGCAGGGAGCTACATTAGTCAAGATCCTATAGGATTGGAGAGCGATACTTTAAACTTCTATGATTATGTTTGCGACTTAAATGACGGGATAGATCCTTTGGGCTTATACAATCCCTATGGAAATAAAAAAGGAGGTGGGTTTAAAAAGAAACCAGGAAGGAAACCTAACAAAAAAACAAGTTTACATGGGAATTGTAGAACATCGACAAAACCTGCTGTACTATATGCACAGTATGATAGTGAAGGGAATTTTATGAAATATGGTATTACGCAAGAAATAGACAATCCTATGGCCAGATACAGAAATACAATACCTTCCGATTGGGAAGTTGTTGAAATGACAAGAGGAAATAGAAGTGATATGTTGGACTTAGAAAGAGAGTTAAGCGAGAAAGTTGGAGGCCCACTGAATCAAGAATCATGGGCAGGTACTAAAAGAGGTGATCCGTTAAGTCCAAAGGCAGAAGCTGTTCATACTAAAATGCAAAGTCATCATTAGTTTTAAAATTTATGGAAATAATATTGAATGTAGTTTACGGTGGAAACAATTTAGCAGAAACTACAACTGCTCCTATAGTAAGAGAAGTTCGTAGAATGTTGAAAAAATCTTTTTATTCTTTTGACAATGAAGCCGTCAAACAAATTAAACTTTTTTTATTTTTTAATGGTGATATTACTTCTTATTGTGATAGTACCGGAGTATATCAGTCTAAATATTTTTCTAAAAAGAAGGAGTTTGTTGCAAATCTTTGTTTTGACGATAAAAAATGGTCAGGACACAAATTGGAAGATGCAAACTTTTTCCTATCAGAATTAGTGAAATTATTACTTCAGTGTGGTGTTTTGCTAAGGCTGAAATTAGAAAAAATAAACTATTCATTTAATATGAACGAGTATGAGCGATGTATTGATATAAAAACTGTCTTACCCTGACAGAAACAGGTTGACTATTTCATCAGTATATTGGATGAACAGAGTAAGACAGTGAGTCAAACTTCCATGTCCTACTCTTGAATCTACTATTCATAGGACTTTTAGAGTAGGACGACACTGAAATATTCCACGTAATTATACTGTCTTATCCTAAAAATAGTTGACTGAACTTTTGATTTTTAAATAGAAAGCACATTTCTATTTTTCAAAGAAGCTTTTTTGAATTATACATTTGATTTGAAAGTATATGGAGATAAGCAGGATTCAAATCTTTATAAATTTGCAATTGCTTGCTTTTTAGTAAACTTTAAATAGAAAAGGGATAGGATATACTTCAAACTGTCCAAGAACTCTTATTGAACACATAGCATAGTATGTATAAACAAGATATAAGTTTTTGGACAGCTTTCTATATCTATAAAAATAATACCAAGGCTATAAAACATTATTCCACATCACTCAACTCATGGTCCAAATCAAACCTCAACACATAAAAAATATCATTATCCACATAACCAAAACACCTGTTCCGCTGAGTGATTTTTGAACTTCTTAATGCCTTTCTTCCATAAGTCATCTGAAAAGTAACGCTTGCTTTTCTTATTCTTAGTTATACGTTTTATAATCCAACCCTTTGTCCGTTGAATGGCATTCCAATCCAATTCTTCAAATTTGCGAAATGAATCAATAAACTCGTTTTGGTTCTCATTGTCAATAAGGGCAAATCCATGAGTGTCATCAACAAGGCTGAAATCAAATTTTCCGCCACTGAAACGAGTCGTGATATACTTCTTGAAAGGCAATTCGTCTCTTTCAAACAAGATGGAATACAATTGCTTCTCCTTCCATATATTCCCCACCGGAATAGCAACTCCGTCTTTAGTTACAACAACCGGATGCTTCTCATACAAGGAGCGTATAAACGACAAAAGGCAGACCGCACGGGCGGTGGCTTCGGCAACGGAACTGCCGGACACATCCGCTTTATCTGCCGGATAATGCGCATTCGGTTCCTGTTGGGGTGCATCGTCCCAAAACGGATTACAGATAGCACGTGTCAACGTACTCTTGTACCGTTTCGCTTCATCTATGATACGGGCTTCCGGTGCTGTCGGCAAATCATTGATAGTTCTAAAACATAAGCCTAATAATCATAACTTTTTTAAAACCGGGTTTGTCGCTTCCGTTTTTTAAATTACCTTTGTAGTTACTTAGTATAAATGAAACATATTCAATGATTAACAGCATATTATTAACTGATTTTACAGGCTTTGCAAATACCCGGTTTGATTTCACCAAAGGGATAAACGTCCTTATTGGCAAGAATGGTACGGGCAAGACGCACGTTCTCAAATGCTTGGCGGCAACTTTGCAGGCACGCCATGACTTCCTCGGCAAGAACTCAGCTTCCAAGGAACAGTTTGAGTATATCTTGGCGGAAGACATGATATTTTATTTCAAGCCGGATGTCATAGGCAACCTGGTCAACAAGGGAGTGCCTTCAGGCAGGGCAAACATTACAGTCACGATAGACGGCAAACTGTTGCAATACAGCTTCTCATCCGCATCCAAAACAACTGTAAAATTAGAAACGGACGAAAAGTGGGACGACCGCCACTTTATCTATATCCCCCCACGTGAGATGTTCTCTTTGTTCGAAGGCTTTATCGGTTTGAGCAGTAAACGTGAAATCTCATTTGACCAAACGTATATCAATCTGGCGCACGCGTTGTCACTCCCCATATTGCGTGAGTCGGAAGACAATCCGTTGAAACCGGCTGTGGAGTTGTTGGAACGGGAATTGCAGTTCAAGGTATTGCAGATGAACGGACGCTTCTATATACAGACGGAAAGCGGAAACATGGAAGCGCATTTGGTGGCGGAAGGACTCCGCAAGCTGGCTTCCATCTTGTACCTCATACTGAATGGGGAAATCAATGCGGACACCATCCTGTTCTGGGACGAGCCCGAAGCCAACCTGAATCCGGCTCTTGTGAAAGTCGTGGCAAAGTTTATCCGCGTGCTTCAGGAATGCGGCTTGCAGATTTTCATCGCCACTCACGACTACCTGCTTACACATACGCTTTCTCTCTATTCCGAATACAAGGAGCACACGAACATATCCGTCAAGTTCTTCGGCTTGAAAAAAGAAGATAAGGGAATTATGGTAGAGGAAAGCGAAACCTTGGCTGGCATACAGAACAATCCGATATTGGAGGAATATGCGGCATTTTACGATTTGGAACAGCAATTCATCAGCAGATATGAGTGATTTTCAGGAAAGCGGTATAAGCTTCAAGTTCAGCTCTCCCCAATGGGCTGTAGTCAAGTACGACGGGCATTTGGCACACAAAAAGGTAAGCAATGCCTTGCAACCTACCAAGGCGGTGGACTTCTTGGGCATTCACGATAACAAACAGCTGTTTCTGGTCGAGGTGAAGAATTACAGGGGGCATACGCACGATGCGGAGACTCAGGAGGTTTTTCAGGCAAAAGGCGACGAGTTGATGCGCAGGATTGCTGTCAAAGTCAGGGACACGATTGCCACGGCAACCAATGCGGCACGTTTCTCAACCAACGATGAAGATTTTTTTACCTTGATTAACCGGTTGCTGCTTGACAGGCAGAAAAAGATAGTCGTCATTGCCTGTATAGAACTGGATGTGGCAGATGAAAAAGGACATAAGGTCCGTATGAGTATTTGGATGCAAAAACTAAAGCAAAAGTTGTCTTGGTTACATGCTGCTAAAATTTCCATCAATCCGGTTGAAAATATTTCCGATGTATTGCCGGATACGGAAATCTCGTTCTTATAGTCTCCCGTCAGATTCTGGTATCCTTTGCCACCGTTCTTTTATGCTCCCTTTTTATTGCGGATTGATTGCGTAGCCTGTTTATGTATTGTTTTCTGAAAAATAAATCCTGCATTTTCCTCTTGTTTGAAGGGAAAAAGATATATTTGCAAAAACAGACCCGTTAATCGGTTTGTTGCCGAACGGAAAGTGTTTGCTCGAATGAAAATAGAATATATTATTGAGGTTGCAGTGATTTTCGGCGAAAAACGGAACTCCGGTACGAAACTTGATGCCTACATTTGCACTGTTAACAAAATGTTTCACTTAAAACCAATAGTTTATGGACTATACCCAAAAGATTAAGTTACTGAACGAACTGATGCTCAATGCAACACCGCAAAATGTAGATTTCACGCCGCAAAATGGCAATTATTGTGTGACGCTGATAGCTACGCGGCCTGTTCACACCTGGGGATATCAAAAACGTAATTTCAAGATTAAGGGACGGCTGGAAGAAGGCAAGACAATCTCTGCCGACTTGATAGCGGAAAATGAAATGCTTTTTGGAGTGGAAAATCTGCCTTACGTGGCGCACGAGAGTGACCGTACCCCTATCTTCAAGATTATTCGTGCTTCCATTTTCTGCGCTTATGCGGGTTTGCAGCTTACGGACCTGCATCGGGGAATGCGGAAGATTGCCTGGTCAGATTATCCTTTCAAAAAATCGGATAAGGAAGAACAGGCAAAAGCGGAAATCAGATTCATGAAAAGGCTGGCATCGGTAATGACTGTTCCGGATCACTGTATGATAGGACGTTCCGTGGTGACCCATCTCACTTCCACCCGTTTGCGGGATGTTATACTGTACAACAAAGAGTACGAACCATCCTTATATGAAAAGATAAAGGATTCCATTGAATCCTTGTCTCACTTCATTCCGGCAAAAGACCATGCCGACAATGTGGTTCCCGATGTGTTTGTCTCCCAACAGGATTGGGAAAATCCCCGTGACACTTATGGGCATCAGGTCGTCATACTCAACGCCAAAAGCAAAAGGAAAGAGCAGTTCTGGTGGGATTACCTGAAACTCAATATTTTCTTGAGCGATTTGGAGTATTATTTCGGTTACTATATCTTGATGAACCGCTGGCAGATTCCGATGATCCAAAAGTGGATTGCCGAATACCGTGAAAAAGGTTTTTTCGAGTCCCAGCGTGCGAAAGATTATCTTTTGTTCTATTTGAAAGCCGGAGAAAAGACACCGGTTCGTGTTTTAAACTCTCAGGGGGTACAGGTTAATATAAAGATGGTTTCGAGATAAGACAACTGCATATTGTTCCTCATAGGGAAAAGCGAATAATCTACATTTTACCGGTATTTTTTTTCCGATAGGATGCATAATTGGCTTTTCCCCTTGTTTTTGTTGGGGATATTTATACTTTTGCACTAAAAAAATACCGTCCAGTCGGTATTTTTTTAGTGCAATAAATGGAATATGGATGAATTATCGGAATATGGAATGAAAAACACAGGGGAACATCTCTGTTTGAAATTCCACTTTCTGTTTGGGTTCCCCTATGTTAAACAAACCGACTAATCGGCTTATTTGAAAACAAATATAGTGAAAAATAATATATCGTATAGGAAACAAAAAATAAAAAGGTGTTGCAAATCGGTGTGTCGTAAATGCATAAAAGGCTTTGGATCATATGAAAAAGGCATATTTAATAATACTAAAACAAAATGCATATTCTTTTAAAAAGAACTACTTTTGTATGATGCAAAAAAAAGAATATCATGAAAGGAACAAAAGGTTCAGAAACAAAAGCTTTAATAAGGGAGACTGCCTTCAAACAGTTTCTGACAAAAGATTATAGCATGGTCCCCTTAAAAGATATAGAGAAAAGCCTCAATTTGTCGAGAGGATGTATGTCATATCACTATCCAACAAAACAGGAATTGTTGGTGGATGTTATAGATGTCTATATTTTAGATGTGCAAAGAACAAAGCACTCATCTGATAATATTGTTGATATATCTTTGTTTGATTACTTTAATCAATACGTTGACAATATCGCAAAAGCAATGGATAGATTATCTCAGTTTATCCTACCGGAAGAAAATATTAATGGAACACGTGCGTATATGACTCTGATTTTACAAGCAGAAAAATATTATCCGGGATTTCACCAGTTGCTATGCGAAATCGAAAAAAATGAAATGGTGCAGCTGAAGCAGATCATTATTAATGCTCAAAAAAATGGCGAAATACGCAGTACATGCAATACCGATTTACTCGTTCAACAAATCAGATTGGTTTTCTTAGGCAAGTCATACCAAGACGCATTAAAAAATGGATTGGATATTAATGGCTTGAGAGAGCAATTATATTTTATATATTTTCTAATTAAAAACAAGTGAAAGAATGAAGAATGATGTTTTTATAACGGGAACATCCTGTTTCTTCCCAAATGAACCGATCCTTAATGAGGACATGGAAGATTTTTTGGGATTGATTGCAGGAAAACATTCAAGGGTTAAACCGATTATCCTTAAGCAAAATGGTATCAAACAGCGTTATTATGCTTTAACAAAAAAACAAGAAATAACGCATACAAATGCGGAAATGGCAATTCGTTCCATCCAACGGCTATTGGAACACTCTGCCATCACCAATCAGGAGATAGAATTGTTAACATGTGCAACATCAAGTCCCGATCAGATGCTTCCATCACATGCTTCTATGGTTCATGGACTGATGAAAAACAAGCCATTGGAAATTTTTTCAGCTTCCGGTATATGTCTTTCATGCCTTCAAGCATTCAAGACTGCTTTTTGGGGGGTATTGACTGGTGAGAAAAGAAATGCGATATGCAGTACTTCCGAATTGACTTCTGCAACACTCTTATCAAAAAACTACGATATTGAATATGAAAGATGTGCAGATTTAGGCACACAGCCTTATATGGCACTGGAGAAGGATTTCTTACGCTTTATGTTAAGCGATGGTGCCAGTGCAGTATTGCTTCAAGATAATCCAGGGAATGGCAAAGCGCTAAAAGTTGAATGGGTGGAAATGACCTCATTTGCGAATGAATTGCCGACATGTATGTTTATGGGAGCAGAGAGTGAAGAAAATGGAGATTTAAGAAGTTGGAAATCATTCAGCAATCAAGAGAGAATTGATCGCTCTCTTTTTGTAGTAAAACAAGATGTAAAACTGTTGGGCAACCATGCTGTACCATATTGGGCAAAACATATCAAATATTGTTTAGAGAAACACAAAGTATCACCGGATACGATTTCTTATGTACTGCCTCATGTTTCTTCCATGTTCTTTTATGACAAAATAATAAATGAGTTGAAACAAACGGGAATCGGAATTGATGAGGGCAAATGGTTCACGAATTTGCCAAAGGTCGGCAATATCGCTTCAGCAGCTATATTCGCAATTTTGGATGAGTTCTGGAAGACGCACGAACTTACATCTGGAGAAAAAATATTGCTGCTTGTTCCTGAAAGCGGGCGTTTTTCTTATGGAACTGTATTATTAAGTGTGGTTTAAGTTTGGAAATAAACGATAAATAGCGTATTTTTGCGCAGATAAAAACGACATAGTATAGTATCATATATCATCTTTCAAACGAAAAGTGGAAAATTTCAAAGAGATAAGATGGAATATGACAGCTTGCGCTATATTAAGATATATAGCACAGGTGCGTCAGCTTCATCTCTAGGCATTCCACTGCCACGTTTGGGTTGTTGATTGCATCTGTGCTATTTCTTCTGTAATATAGCTGTAAGATGGACCCGAACTTGAAACAAAGGATTATTAAGGAGGCGTATAGGTTATTCATCGCGAAAGGTATGAAACAAACTTCATTTTGTGATGTGGCGTTTGCCGTGCATAAATCCAAGGGGGCCGTCATTCATTATTTCCCTTCCAAAAAATTGTTGGTGGATGCGGTTGTAAAAATGTGTTTTTTTCCTGCATCTCAACTTCCAACCGAAATAGACTCAGCAGTAGAAAAGAATTGGGATGAGTTTCTAAGGCTGTACCGGAATCCGATAGAACGGGTGATAAACAGTTTTCCTGAACAATTGAATGGTAATGGCTTGATGCATTATATGCAGTTTGTATCTTCCGCCCACGAGTATATGGACGATTTTTCTCAAATGTACCAGGAACTTTTTGCCAAGGAACAGGACTTCCTTTCAAATATGGCTTGCAACCATAAGATGTGTGTAAACGATACTGCGGAATTCAGCAGGCAGATATTGAACACCTCCATCGGTAAGACGTTTTTGGGTATGTTCTTAAAAATGTAATCTCAACGTTTGTATTTCTTTCCTTTTTTTGAGCCACAACATTGGTCTTTAGGCAGATAAGCTGTTAAATATCATTTGCTGAAACAAATTCTCCTTTCATTATTCTTGGAAAAAACTTATCTTTGCAAAACAAACCGACTGGTCGGTTTGTTTTGCAAAGGATTTTTAATTGAGTATAACTAATCAGAAAAGGAAGTAGATAATTGAAAAGCTGGAATAAATTGTTGGGACAATCTTTATGTTCGCAACCCCTTCTCGCCCCAATAGCGGCCGGGTACATCACCAAAATTATAATCATAAGCTGTATTGTATACGCCGGTATCCATGAATGGAAAGAGATGAAGGCCCGGGAAGTGGAAGTCCGGGGAATCAACCGTCAGAGACATGACATGAATGATATATATGTGGAAATGCTCAGCCTTTCTTTATTGTGTGAAACCTTCATGGAATGGAACGAGCAGGATTTTCTTACATTCCGCAAACGGAAACAGCATATTGACAGCTTGTTATATGAATTTAACAACAGCAATCCCAACTCACACATGGACAGTATCCGTACTTTATGGAAAGACAAGGAACTGTATATGCAAAAAATCATATCTCTGGTGCATAAACAGGAAGAGGTCAGTCAGGAAATTGCGGCACAAATTCCGGTTATTGCCAGACAAAGTGAACGGGAAACCAATAAAAGGGTGGGATTGCTGAAGAGGCTGTTCAGAAAACGTGATAAGGCGGATTCCCCCTCCACGGCTTCCATGCTTTATGCACTCAACCAAAAGGTAGTGGGCGAACATCAGGCATATACCCGGGAACTGGCTGAGCAGACGAACTATTTAGCCGGAAAGAACAGAATGTTGAACAGGCAGCTACAGCAGATGATTGTACACATGGACAAGGCGGCAAGAACAGAGCTGAAGAAACGGGAAGACAGGATTGCAAAGGCTGAAAAACAATCATTTGCCGTAGTCATTGGTTTGACGGCATTCATGATACTGTTATTAGTAGGGTCTTATCTGGTTATACACAGGTATATGATACGCATAAACCGCTATAAAAGAAGATTGGAGGATACGGTCCGGCAGTTGAGGCAGACTGTCGTTGAAAACAAGAAGCTGATTGAAGCAAGAAAAAAAATCATGCTGGCGGTGACGCACGATTTACGTTCTCCGCTTGCCACCATCAGCAGCTATGCGGAATTGCTTGCCACGGAGAGGAGGACGTTGAAACGTAAGGAGTATAACCAAAATATACGGCAGGTGGCAGAATATATGGCTTCCATGCTGAATGCCCTGCTGGGATTTTTCCGTTTGGAAAGCGGCAAGGAAAAAGCCAGTCCCGCCCCGTTCAGGTTATGCTCTGTCATGGAAGTATTGGAAACGGATTTCCTGCCGTTGGCGGCAGGAAAGAACTTGTCCTTAAACATGGAAAGTGCCGGGGATGCGGTTGTTGTCGGGGATAAAAAAAGAATAATCCAGATAGGGAGCAACCTGTTGTCAAATGCGATTAAATTTACAGAACAGGGAACGGTGACATTACGTACGCGATTTGAAAAAGGGATATTGGCGCTTACGGTGGAAGATACCGGAACCGGTATGGATGACGAGGAGCAGGCGCGTATTTTTACGGCATTCGAACGGCTTCCCAACGCGATTGCGGAAGAAGGGGTCGGCCTTGGGCTTTCAATAGTCAAAAGCCTGGTCGAGTTGCTGGAAGGCAGGATAGAGCTGACAAGCCGGAAAGGTGTAGGCAGCCGTTTTACTGTCTACTTGCCCTTGCCTGTGGCAGAGGAAAGTGTGAACGGCAACGACAAGGACAGGATTCCCATACAGCCGTTTACGGTTCTGGTATTGGACAATGACACCGTCTTGTTGGCTGCGATCAGGGAAATGTTCGCGCATCATGGAGTCACTTGTACGGTATGTGAGAATACACGTGACTTGATGGAACATATACGTTGCCAAAGCTATGACCTGTTGATTACGGATTTGAAAATGCCACAGATGAACGGGTTTGAGGTGCTGAAACTCCTGCGCATGGCAAAAGTGGGAAATTCAAGGAGCATTCCGGTCATAGCGGCAACCGCTTCGGGGAGCTGCAAGGCGGAAGACCTGCGTGAGGCGGGGTTTTCGGCTTGTTTGAAAAAACCGTTTTCGGCTGAGGAATTGTTGCAGGTATGCGCAGAATGCTTAGGAAACGAAAGGCAGTTGGAACAAATTGATTTCCATACTCTGTTGGAGCATGGAGACAAAAAGGCGATGCTTGATACCTTGATTGAGGAAACCGCAAAGGATATGGAAGCGGTGGCTGAGAGTGCGGAAAAGAATGATCACGAGGCACTGAAGGAGTGGGTACACCATCTGACATGCTCATGGGAGATTATTCATGCCGGTAAACCGCTACGTGAATTGTTTGCGCTGCTTCAGGGTTCCGGGGAGCTTTCGGTTGAAGAATTGAAACGGACTGTTCAAAAAGTATTGGATAAAGGAAAAGAAATAATTTATTTGGCACAACAGGCAAAGAAAATCTATGAAAGTGATTGTTATTGAGGATAATATCTTGTTCTGTGACTATATCTGTAGTCTTTTGCAAAAGGCGGACTTTAAGACAATGAAGGCACACGGGCTGGCACAGGCAAAAAAAATGATTAGGGGTTCCATCCATGAGGATGATATGGTATTGGCGGATTTAAGGTTGCCGGACGGGGAAAGTACCGCCTTGTTGAAATGGATGAGGGATAACGGGTACATGCATCCGTTCATAATGATGACCAACTATGAGGAGATACATTCTGCCGTCCATGCCATGAAATTAGGTGCGGAGGATTTTATCCTCAAACCACTGGTTGAAGACAAGCTGTTACCCGCCATAAGAAAGATAAAAGCGGCAAACGATACTTTTTCCAAAGTGATTTACGAACGCAGGAGTGCCTCTTTTTGCGAATTGAACCAATATATCCACCTGGTTGCACCAACAGACATGACAGTGTTGATACTGGGGAACACGGGAACCGGAAAAGAACATCTGGCAAATAAGATACACAGGAGGAGTCTCAGAGCCAACAAACCGTATATTAAGGTTGACTGTGGCAGTTTGTCCAAAGATCTGGCCGCTTCCGCCTTTTTCGGCCATGTCAAGGGAGCCTTCACAGGGGCTACCGAGGAAAAGGCGGGGTATTTCCTGGAAGCGCAGGGAGGCACCTTGTTCATGGACGAAGTGGAGAATCTCTCAATAGAGACACAACGGATGTTGTTGCGTGCCATGGAGGAACGGAGCTATCGTCCGGTGGGCGGGAAACAGGACAGGCGGATGGATGTGCGTATCATCGCGGCAACCAACGAGGACTTGTTCCAGGCGGTGGCCGAGAAACGTTTCCGCAAAGACTTGTTGTATCGTTTCCATGACTTTACGATTACCGTACCTGCGCTGCAAAATTGTTTGGAAGACATACTTCCCCTGGCGGATTTTTTCAGGGAACAGTCTTGTGCAGAACTCCGGAAAGAGGTGGTGGGTTTTAATGGACCGGCAAAAGAAATGCTGTTGGGGTATAGCTGGCCGGGAAATGTCAGGCAGTTGAAACAGGTTGTTTATGCGGCGGTATTGATATGCAAAGGAAATTTGATAACTCCCGATTTTTTACGGTTGAAACAGACGGAAACGGATGCTCCGAATTCTGCCAAGAAAAAAAAGATAGACAGATGTTTGCAGAAAGACGAGAAAAGGAACATTGAACAAATCAAGACGGCAATATCCATATCCAAAGGAAACCTGACACAAGCGGCGGCGTTGCTGGGAATAAGCCGCCCCACCCTTTATAAAAAAATGAGCATACATGGTATTAGCAAATAATATGTTAAGAGGACAGGCGGATGGATATTGCCAGAACAGTTTCCCCCTTCATCAAAGGAAAATCGAATTTGTCTTGCCAGCCGCATTTCCTACACTTTTTTCGTGAAAATTTTCCTTGCGGCTTCGCCGTGGAAAATTTTCACGAAAAAGAATGCGGCGGCAATCCAAATTCGATTTGAGAAACGATTACAGGGGCAAACTGCGACCGACGTGACGCATGGATAAAAAATATCGGATATTGAGGAAGGCATATCTCATCCCCCACGAAATCCCACATGTACCGTTCGGGGTATAGGTCTCACAAGAATCTTTTCGCAAAAATAAAAGAAGCCATGAGAAGACAGGGGGCTTCAGCTCCCTCCGCTCTGCATGGTTCCGCATTGTTTGTTCCGCCTGCTCCTTCTCCTGCCATACATACCGCTTCTCTTTTTTCTTGTCGCATATTTCTTTTTGCCCGGCTTTCCCCCTGTTCGCCGACATTCCACCCTCATCTGAAAACCACTTTTTCGGACATATGATGACATTTGATGACATCTGATGACACCTTTTTGAAAATCAGCGTTTTATTCAAATTTAGCCTATACATTTGAAGCGTCAAAGCAATTTATTAACCCCTAAAAGGAAAATGTATGGCACAGGAAAAGAACCTGAACGAAAAGCCTAAACGGACCCGAAAACCGAAGGCTAAGAATGATGCACTTCCGGTGGAACAAATCACCGAACTGATGCTGGTCCATAACAAGAGCGACCCGAAAAATGGTGTGCAGGTGGTCAGCGAGATTGATAAGGACGGGAAAGCGAAAACGGTCCCGGCGGACGAGAAGAATGAGAACTCATTCCTGAAATTCGACAAGAATTCGAGCATTCTCGAAAATTTCATCAAGAATTTCTGGAGCCAGCTCAAGGAACCGACCCATTTCCGCCTTCTCCGCATGACCTTCCACGACTACAAGATGAACAAGCAGGCCATCAAGGACCTGGCGGAAGGAAAACAGACGGACGCGGTGAAAGAGTTCCTCAAGCGCTACGAAATCCGTCCGAGAGAAAACAAGAAGGAACAAAGTGCGAACAGACAAGAAGAGACAACAATGGCAAAAAAAGAAACGCAACCGCAGGAGCCCCTGCAACAGAGTGAGGTACAGCAGGCGGCACAGCAGCAACCGCAAGCACAGCAGCAACCGCAGGAGCAGCAAGGCCCGCGCTACCGCTACAATGAGAACATGGTCAACTGGGAGGAGTTGGAAAAGGTCGGAATCTCAAAGGCTTCGCTGGAACAGCAGGGACTCCTTGATTCCATGCTGAAGGGCTACAAGACCAACAAACTGGTGCCCCTGACCATCCATCTTTCCGGTTTGCTGACAGCCAAACTGGATGCAAGGCTCTCACTCATCCCGCAACAGGATGGACAGGTGGGACTGGCCATTCACGGCATACGCAAGGAGCCGCAGTTGGAACGCCCTTATTTCGGATTCAACTTCAGCGAGGAGGACAAGAAGAACCTGCGTGAGAGCGGCAACATGGGGCGTGTGGCGGAACTCAACCTGCGTGGCAGTGAATATACCCCCTGCCTGATCTCCATCGACAAGAACACCAACGAGCTGGTCGCTGTCCGCCAGGAGCATGTCTACATCCCGCAGGAAGTGAGCGGGGTAAGGCTTACGGACGAGGAAATCAGGTTGCTGAAGGAGGGACAGCCCGTCAAGGTGGAGGGCATGACCTCCAAGGCGGGAAAGGGGTTCGACGCCACGCTCCAGTACAGCGCCGAGCGCAGGGGGCTGGAGTTCATCTTCCCGAAAAACCAGATTTTCAACGAGCGTTCCATCGGGGGCGTGCCGCTCTCGCCCACCCAGATAAAGATGCTCAGCGAGGGGCATACCATCCTGGTGGAGGACATGAAGTTCAAGAACAGAAACGGGACATTCTCCTCATTTGTCACGATAGACCAGACAACGGGACGCCCGAACTACACCCGCCACAACCCGGAAACGGGGGAGATCTATATCCCCAAGGAAATATGCAATGTGCAGTTGACACCCGAGGACAAGGAAACCCTGCGCAAGGGACAGGCGGTCTATCTGGAAAACATGATCGGACGTACGGGAGAGGAATTCTCCTCGTTTGTCAAACTGGACATGAATACCGGAAGGACGATGTATTCACGCACGCCGGACGGGTTCAACGAGCAGCAGGCGCCACGCATCCCGGCGGAGGTTTACGGTCATGTGTTCACGGCACAGGAAAGGGCGAACCTTCAGGATGGAAAGACCATCCTTGTCGAAGGGCTGAAAAACAACGGGCAGTCCTTCAGCTCCTACCTGAAAGTCAACCCCTATTCAGGACAGTTGCAATATTTCCAGGAGAATCCGGATATCCGCCGGGATACTTCCCGTCGTGCCGCACAGACGGAGACCGCACAGGGGCAGCAGCAGGAACAGAAGAAAGGCGCTTCACAGGCGGTATAACCCGGCCAAAGGGAAACAGAACGAATTACACAAACCTAAAATCCCCGAATCGTATGAATACGAATCAGAATGTCCGCCACATCTATAAGGCGGAAGACATTGACTGGAACGGTCTGGAGGCCGCCGGCATCAGTAAAAAACAACTGGAAACCAGCGGTGACATGGAACTGTTGCTGCAAGGCAAGGAAACGGAAATCGTCCCGTTGAAACTCCGCACACCGGTCATCAGCCTGACGATGGACGCCACGCTGAAGCTGGTACCTGACGGCAACGGCAGACCGGTCATGGAAATAAACGGTCTCCGTCAGAAGGAGACACCGGAAATTTAACCGGGAAACAACAGGTTTAACCCACGTTCCGTGCCGCCAGAAACGGCACGGAACATCAAAAAGAAAAAGAATATGATAGCGATAGTGACTGACAAGCCCAATGTGGGCAGAGAGATAGCAAGAGTTCTGGGAGCAGACAGAAAAGAGAACGGATACATGACCGGAAACGGATACATGGTGACATGGACATACGGCAACATGCTTTCCCTGGCGATGCCGAAAGATTCCGGTACGTCATGGGTGGAGCGGGAGGACTTCCCCCTGCTGCCCCCTCCTTTCCTGACGGTAAGGCACGTCAAGACGGATACGGGATGGAATCCCGATATCAATGCGGTACTCCAGTTGAAGGTGATAGCCAAGGTGTTCGACGCGTGCGACACCATCATTGCGGCAACCGACGCTTCCCGTGAGGGGGAAATGCTGTTCCGGTATCTTTACCGCTTTCTGGGATGCAAGCAACCCTGCCTCCGCCTGTGGATCTCGTCCCTGACGGACGAGGCCATCACCAGAGGCATGGAAAACCTCCGTCCGTGCGCCCTGTTCGACAACTTGTTCCTGGCGGCAGACAGCCGCAACAAGGCCGACTGGCTTCTGGGGGTCAATTCAAGCTATGCCGTCTGCAAGGCGGTAGGCTTCGGAAACAATTCGCTGGGCAGGGTGCAGACCCCTGTACTGGCGGCCATAAGCGGACGGTACCGGGAGAGGGAGAACCACATTCCCGCTGACAGCTGGCCCGTGTTCATCAGCCTCTGCAAGAACGGGAAAATAATGAAGATGCGCCACGTGGAAGACTTGGGGAACCGCCGGGACGCCCTGGAACTGTACGAGGACTGCAAGGCGGCAGGGTATGCACGTGTCACGGCTGTCGGCAGCCGGACAGAGGAAATCGGCGCGCCGGCCCTTTATAACCTGACCGAGCTTCAGAAAGATGCGAACCGTTACCATAACCTGACGGCCATACGGGTACAGGAAATCACCCAGAGCCTGTACGAGAAAAAACTGATCTCCTGTCCGCGCACTTCCAGCCGCCTGCTGCCCCGGGATGTGTATGACATGTTACCTCCGGTTATGGAGAAGTTGCTGTCCGGCAAGGATTTCCGCCAATATGCCGGTATGGTTGACCTTACGGCAAGGAAAGGTATGACCGGGACACAGGATACGGCGGAGCACCATGCCATTGTCATCACCGGCGTACAGCCCGGCGAGCTGGACAGGGAGGAAAGGCTGGTTTACACGCTCATTGTCGGCAGGATGCTGGAAACGTTCATGCCACCGTGTAAGGTGGAATACACAACGGTTGAAACGGTATGCGCCGCACGCAAGTTCCGAATCCGTACATACCGTATCCTGGAAACGGGATGGCTCGGTGTCTTCCAGAGGGAACACCTTGTTTCAGAAAACTGTGTCCTCTGCCCCGTTCCACCTGAACTTTTGCGGGAGGAGACGCTGCCGGTGGCGGGATGCAGCCTCATACACAGGAAATCCCTGCCTGTTTCCCCCTATACGGACGAGGAATTGACGGACTATATGGACAAGGCCGGACTGGGAACCGTATCCACACGTACGAACATCATCCGTACGCTTCTGGACCGCAAATACATCCGCTATTCGGGCAGGTACATCATCCCGACCCCCAAAGGCCTTCTTTTATATGAGACGGTACGTGGAATGAAAGTGGCGGAAGCCTCCCTCACCTCCGGTTGGGAAACGGAACTGGTACGCATAGAGCGGGGGGAGCTCACGCAGAAGGAGTTTCTGGACGGCGTGCTGGAAACGGTAAATGAGGTGACCGGAGAGATATTCCGGAACCATCCGGAAGAAGCCCGGCCACATGGCTCCATGTAAGCGGTTGCCGACATGTCAGGGTACAAGAGAGGTGCGGACTAGGGTCCGTGCCTCTCTTTTTATATGTGCAAGATACGTTTTCCGCTTTTAAGCGGCAAAGGTCTTGGATTGCCTCGTTTTTGCCACAAGGCGGCCCCCCTTGGGGGCTTGGTTGGCTAAAAGAAAATCATCCTCGCTTCGCTGCGGTATTTTCTTTTGCCAAGCCTTGCGCAAAAAGGCAATCCAAGGGCCGGAGGCCTATAAAATCGGGAAAACATATCCCGATGGGATTATTTATTCATTCTTAAAAAATTAAAGACATGAAACTGCAACTCATCGAAAACATCTGCAAACAAGTGGTCTCACTGGTTCTGCTTGCAGGAATATGCCTGCTCTACAGCAAAGGTATCATTCCCGTGTATCTGCTCGTCCTGTTCCTTTTGTCGGGAACTCTGGTCAGTCTTATCTTCAGGACATTCACCTTCATCCTGAAAACAATCCTTGTCCTGATTGCCATGGGCATGCTTGTATAATCATTAAATGCTGAAGATATGAGAACTTTTACATTTACCCCGTCGGCTCCGGTCATGCCGGCTGCATGGCCCACCACAAACCGTGTGAGACCTGTAAAAAGACGGATTCCCGATACGACGGACGGACCGAAACGTATCGGCTACTATCTGGAGCCCTTGAAAGGCATCGCATCGAATCCGGACAGGCAGAGAATCCTGAAGGATTTTTTCAAGGAAACCCATGTATAACATTTTAAATTTTACCATTATGTTTTTTCAAGCAATCAACCAAATGATTACAGCAGGCACAGACCTGAGCATCAACATCAGACGAGTAAACAACAACCTGACGGTGGCCGTTGTTCCCAGACGGTCAGGAGTAAAGGATGGGGAACGCATCGTTCCGCTCATCCTGAACGGCACGCCGGAAGAGCTGGACGCAGGCTTCCTGCAGGCTGTAGGCACACCTTTACAGAAAGCGCAGGGCATCCTTACCAACCTGGAAACGTTCGAGAAGCAGGCGGAACAGGCGGCCTCACAAAGCAAAGCCGCCAGGTCTGCGGTGGAGAAAGAGTCCAAAGAGGTCCGCGAGAAACGGGAAAAGATGGAAAAATTGCTTAAGAAGGCGGAGGATGCCATGACCGGCAAACGCTATTCCGAAGCGTTGACATGGCTCAAGCAGGCAAAGGTGCTGGCACTTCCGGACAAGCAAGCGGAAATCGACGATAAAATGGCGGAAGTGCAGAAAAAGGCATCGGAGGGAAGCCTGTTCGGTATGGAACAACCGCCAATGCCCAAGCCACAGCCGGCTCCACAACAAACTGCATCGCAACCGGTGGCAGCCCCGGCACCGCAATACCGGAGCGGAGAGCAAATCCCGATGTTCTTGACCGAGAAGCCGTCTCCGGTTCCGCAACCCGTCTCACAACCGCAAACGCCTCAACCGGCAGTATATCCCGGACAGCCGCAAACGCAGCCCGTACAATACGCGCAGCCTGCACCACAACCGCAACCGGTTCCACAACCGCAAGGTATCCAGTTCCATCAACCGGTACAGATGCCGCAACCGCAGATAGACGGAAAGCAATGGATGCAACCGGCTCCGTCACAGTATGCACCGGTGCAGGAGGCTGTAATGTACAACTTCGACAAGGACTGCGAGGATGACCGGGAAATGCTCAGGGAAGACCCGTACGCGGAATATCCGGACTTCCCAAAGGAATGCCGCATGACGGACATGGCACAAATGGACATGGTATATTGTTGAACCTTATAAAATAGAAAAATTATGGCACTTGAAATCAAAGGATTACAGAGAATTTTCAAATTCAAGAAGGACTCCAAGGAACTGGTATTGAGCGATCCGGACAGCAGCCTGTCCGTAAACGAGGTGATGGACTTCTACTCCATGACCTATCCCGAACTGACAACGGCGACCGTTCACGGGCCGGAATGGGAGGAGGACAAGGCGGTCTACCGCTTCAAGACAACCATCGGAGTGAAAGGATAAGCGTATGGGCAAGAGAAAGAAAAAGGAGGACAAACCATGCAGACAGCTATCAGAATCAGCCAAGGAAAATCTGGCGGGACTCATTATCCGCTCGATCGGCGCATCAGACATCCGAAGAGGAATCTCGGGACAAAAAAGAAGGATACTGCCGCCACCGGGAGGCACAATGCTTTTCTGACCGGCAGAATCACTCCTTTCGCACCGGATTTCTGGCATAAATACGAACATGACGGTTCCCTGGTCAATCTCACGACACCGGATAATTTCAATTATCTCTATCAATCGGCATTGAACTATGCCGGACTTATGGGTATAAAGCTCCCTTTCCGATACAGGAAAGGGGGCAGCCCCCGTCTGAAAATCACCGAACTGTACAAGGCGATGGACGAGAGCGTGCCGGAGTGTGTCAATCTGGAAGAGAAAGAAGGAAGGCTCCATTTCTGTCTGTTCCGCCATCACGACTGGCCGGAACCCGAGCTGTTCTGGATTCCCATCGACTTTACGGAACGGCTTCCCGTACCATTGAGGAACATTGTCAGGGAGTTCATCCGGCAATTCGTCCGGCATCACGGAGTCTGCAATGTCACCGAGGCGTTTTGCTATGACTTCGCCATAGAGGAACTGGAAGACTGGGAAAACCGGGATTCCGACGCCTCCCCGAAAGAGATCAGGGCGAACAGGCGGCTGGCGGATTCCTACCAGTCCGGGAAACGGGCAGAAGCTCTCAAACGGATGTCGGGAAAACCGTTCTGTAACTCTCTGGAAGAGGCAGTACGGAATTACCGGGCAAAAAAGGGGAAGGAGCAAAAACTGCTGGAACTGATAAGGGAGGGCATGGCACTGATTACCCCGGAAAGCCCGGACCTCACAGACTACCTGTACGATTGGGCGTATGAGGAGGAGCGCGATTTTTACCCGGTGGGAATGGAAAGCCAGGTCATGCTGGTCTATTCCACCTGCGATGCACTGGCAGAGTGTATAAAGGGGTATATGAACTCGGACTACCAGGAGACTTATGCCCTTACCCCGGTCACATACAAGCTACTGACACCGGAAACGGACTGTCTCCTACAAATGGGCGACTACCCGGAAAGGCTTTCCAAATGGCTGGACCGTTTTACAAAACATATAGCTGATAACTTCTAAAATGAACGATATGAATGAATTGACTGGCAAACTTAAACAGATAATGGTGCCCAAGGCGGCACTGATCGCATATGAATACCGTGAGAACAACTATAGGAGCGGGACGTATTACCTCGAACTGCATCCCATCAACGACAGGGGCAGGATGGAGGCTGCCGCTCCCGTTACCTATGAGTTCATGAACGCCCTGGTGGAATCCTATATGGATGACCGGCTGAATGTGCCGCACGGGAAAATCCCCGCCAACATGCTGTGGTGTGATGTCCGCAAGGGGCACGAGAGGTATATCTGGTACAATCCGCCCGGAAAACGGCAGATGTTCTTTGCCGGAAGCCTGAATATTCCCGACGGGACATTCAATATGCCCGGCGTCATCTACAAGGTTTCCGGCGACAGGATGGAGATATTCTCCTACAAGGGAGAAGTCCTGGCGGAAAACAGCCCGCTTTTCCTCGCTCCTTTCTTCAATGTCACGGGCAGCAGTGTCTGTCTGGGAAACGCCTCGCTGGAAACTCCGGAAGAAATGACGTTCTCAAAGCTCCTTGAATATTGGGAAAAGCGTTTCTGGCTCAGCGAATTCTCCCATTTGGGAGGAAACAGGAATCCGACTGAAAGCAACCTGGTCTCGGTAACGGAAAAGGCACGCGCCAATCCGTTTGACGAGAACGAACTGAAACCCATGAACAAACAACTTAAAGACTTACTGGCATGAAAAAGATTCATTATACAGACAGGTACCTGCTCAATCCCTACCATCCCGTGACCGTCTTCGTAATCGGTGCGGGCGGAACAGGCTCACAGGTGGCCACCGGCCTGGCGCGGATGAGCGTGGCATTGCAGGCACTCGGACATCCGGGACTGCACGTGACGGTCTTCGACCCCGATACCGTCACGGAAGCGAACATCGGACGCCAGCTGTTCAGCGGATCGGAACTCGGATTGAACAAGGCGGTGGCACTTGTGACCCGCATCAACCGCTTTTTCGGCTTCTCGTGGGAGGCAAAAGGGCAGCGTTATCCGCTGAAAGCCTCTGCGGACCGGGAAGAACCCGTCCTGGCGAACATCATCGTCACCTGTACTGACAACACCCGCTCCCGGATGAACCTCTGGCGATTCCTGAAGAAACACCGGGAACACACTTCCAACAACGAGCAATCACCCATATATTGGATGGACTTCGGCAATGCCCGGACCACCGGACAGGTCCTGATAGGGAACATCCGTAGCAAGATCCTCCAGCCCGTATCCAACGAATACCTGGCCATTCCCCGCATGAATGTCATTACCGAAGAGGTACGCTACTCCACCATCAAGGAAAAGGATTCGGGGCCGAGCTGCTCGCTGGCGGAAGCCTTGCAGAAGCAGGACCTTTTCATCAATTCCATACTGGCACAAACCGGTTGCGACATCCTGTGGCGTATGCTCAGGGAAGGAAGGACATTCTACCGGGGGGCCTATCTCAATCTCGATACACTACGGATAAATCCCATCCCGGTATAGACAACGAACGTCAGTTTCCTTTATGCCATGACAAGGATGCATAAAAGGAAACTGACGGTTCCTGATTATTCCCGCCGTGCGGTTCAGTCTTTCAGCCGCACGGCACTTGCCACTCCCTTGTCTGTCATGACCAGCTCGTACCGGTCCAGCCTTTCATAAAGTTTGCCCAATGTCTTGCATCCATATCTCCTGACCTTGAATTTGGGCATCATTTTTTTCAATGCGCCGCCGATCAGCGAAAGGGACACCTCCTCTTTGCCGTCAGCCGCTTGCTCAAAAGCCTTGTCAAAATACTCCATGTCCCTTCGGATAAAGAATTCGGGAGTATTGTCCGAAACCTTGTTTTCCTTCCGGTCGGCATACAGGAACACGGAACAGGACCGTACCAGCGATACGGGAATCTTGCCCTCCCCATATCCCAGCACCTTCAATCCGGCTTCCCGTATCCGTTGGGCAAGCAGGCTGTAGTCACCGTCACTGGCTACCAGACAGAAACAGTCCGCCCGCCCGTCACGAAGGATATCCATCGCGTCTATGACCAGCGCAATATCCGTCGTGTTCTTTCCGGAAGCATGGGAGGAAGCCTGTACAAGCCTGAATCCATGCTCCCGGGCAGTTTCCTTCCACGCGGAAAGCGCTTTCCTCGTCCAGTCTCCATAAATTCGTCTCACGACGGCATCCCCATAACGGGAAACAAAGCCCATTATATCCTCCATCTTCTCAAAGGAGGCGTTATCCCCGTCAATAAGGACCGCAACGGCATATCTGGAATTGGTATTTGTCTTCATAACAATCGTTTATAAGACAAAGTTAGCACAACTTCCGCATATCCACATTCTCCCGTTCAGTTTTTCTTTCCCCGTTTCTGCAAAAAATCCTGTATATCCGAACTCCTGTAGAAATTCTTACCGTTCTCATCCGTCTGGTAATAGCGGATCAGTCCTTTTTCCCGGTAACGGGCGACTGTCCGCAGCGACACGTTGAGCAGCCGGGCTATGTCATAGTTGTCCAAAAGCTCGTCACCGTTCAAGAACTCTTTCACACGTCCCATCCTGTCCAGTTTCTTCTCTATGCGGTCAAAACCTTCCACTATGGTCATTATCATTTTCTCGAGCACTTCATTGTCTATATACATCATGGCATGTATCTCCTGTATTTTAAAGGTTATTACTGAAATACCCTTTCTTGTGCGCACTCTCAAGAGTATATGCCATCTTTAGTGAAAAATCTATGCCGTACTGTCCGCTTCTGTTTATATGAATATCATATTATTTTGATAATCAAGTTTGTATAATCTCAAAATTATTGTTGGAGGATAATAAGTGTAAATTTTTGAAGTGTAAAACTGTAAAATCCGAATGTAAACTTTACAATTTACAGAAAATACCCCGCCTGTTTTCGCCAAATTCGGGCAAGCAGATGGCGTTTCCATACCAGGCGTTTTACTCTTGCCGGCGAAGGCATCTGAAAGGTTCTGGCAAGAAATACGGCACCCTCCACTTTGGCACCGGCCCTTTCCAGGTTATGGGCGTATTCCAGCAGACTGGTCCCGCTGGTCAGCAAGTCATCGACAATCACGACCCTCTTCCCATACAGGGCGTTTGACATCATATAGTTGGCGGTATTTATTTCGGAACGTTTTTCTGAAGTATGCTTGCACTCCCTGCTTTCTGTAATACATATCAGGTCCAGTCCTGACCGGGCATAACCATGAGTTTCCAAAAAACCGGCAATGCCGGAAAAACGTCTGTAATAACGGTAGGAAGTGCTGCATGGCATGAACATAGCCGTAACATCCCTGTCGGTGGAAAGAATCCGGAATGCCTGAGAAAAATACTCCGTGCAATCATCTTTCCCATCCTTGAAGTCATACACTTCCTGCACAAATGCAGACTGGTCGTCACAAAGCCAACTTTCAAAACGTTGTGGAAAATAATAACCGGCAAACACGCAGCGGATTTCTCCGAACGCGAACAACCGCAACGGCCGGGCCTTGTCAAACAGTTCCGGATAAGTCAAGGCATACAACAGGGGCGCATGGGGATTCCCGGCTATAATGGCATACCGCATCAGTTTCTCCCTGTCTTCCCGTTCACCGCAAGCCGCCGCATATTGGCAGAGAACCTTGCCACACGTCTTTCTCCAATATCGCCCGTACATCCAAAGGGCAATACCGACAAAAAGTACCGTTACATTGATTATCAATTCCATATCGTTTTACTTGAAATGGCCGGATTGTCCGGTCGGGGATAAATTTAGTGCTTTTCCGGTAAAAGTCCGCTGCTTCTTTCTTCTTTTTCGAAAGTCCTCCAATAATCCGCACCTGACATTTGATGACATCTGGTGACTTTTGGTGACAACCTTTTGGCAATGAATTTTCTCTTCCATATTTTCGTATCTAACAAAAAAGTAAAGTTTATGGAGTTTGTATGTATCGAGGCTAAAACATTCATGGAAATGAATGAGGCTCTGGAAGCCGTTGCCAAAAAAATGTGTGAGACATGCGGGAAAGGTACACATGGTATGGACGACTGGATTGACAACCAGGAGGCTTGTATGCTCATGGATGTCTCCCCCGGAAAGATGTTGCAGCTTCGCAGAAGCAGGAGCATCCCTTACAGCTATATAGACCGTAAGGTGTATTACAAGCGTCAGGATATTATCCGTTTTATGGAGAACAACATTCATCAAGTAATCCAAAAAATACAATGATCCAATCCATGCTGACTAAAGAAAACCCTGAGATAGTACGTTTTTTCCGGAACATAGACATCCTGTCCGGAATACTGCACAAGCAGGAGGAGAAATTGCGTCCGGTTCTGAACGGAGAACGTTACATTACGGACTATGAGCTTGCCGAACAGTTGAAACTGACACGCAGGACGCTGGCGGAGTACAGGATAAACGGCAAACTGCCTTACTACAAGATAGGAGGCAAATTACTATATAAGGAGAAGGACATCCTTGCTTTGCTGGAAAGAAACAGGGTGGAGGCGTTTGATGACCGGTAATGTACGTTTGGGGAATATCCTGACTTCAAGTGCTTCCTTATACTGTCCAATGTAAGATATAGTCAAACAGAATTGGTTTGCAAAAATAAATTCAATCCATAGCTGAAATACAGATAGTTGTGGGAAATAGAACTTGCAATGTATTTCCATTTGACTATAAATGGACCAAGGAATCTTTTAAAAACAGATTCTCCTTGGTGGATTTTCTTTGGGGGATATATCCAGGTTGGAGAATAAAGGTTTTCCACCTTGGAATCAAGCAGTGTTCCGCATTTCTGTTTCTTACCTGCAAAGGTAGCCTTTTGCCCCTGATCGAGCAAGGCGGTCCTTTGGACCGGTTGGCTGAAAAAATCATCCTCGCTTCGCTGCGGTATTTTTTCGCCAAGCCTTGCACAATCAGGGCAAAAGACAAACGGATGCATATAAGAAAAGAAATACCGGCTTTACCAAAGCCGGGCATGTTTAACCACAAAATGAAAAAGACCATGATCCAAACAAAAAACAAGTATTGCAAGGAAACGTTCATCCGCTTGAACTACTGGTATGACCGGATGCACGGGCTTGTCCGGGAAGACATAGAGAAAGTGAACGCAATGGTGGAACACATCGAAAAGACACGTTCCGACCGGTATCCCCGTACAGGTGACAGCCTGTTCCTTATTTCCGGATACGGTGAACGTTCCCGGCCGTTCTTCGTAGATGCCGTGTATGGAGATAACATCGTGCTCCGGAATTTTTCCCGTGTCCCGTTCGTGTCCCGGGATAAAAAGGGCATCAAATGCGATATGCATGGCGGTGAGTGTGTGTTGGTAAAGGCAGGCGATGTAAGGTTCAAGGCATGGACAACCGGCCGTTTCAAGCATTGGGGGCATTACGGGGCATGTGAAAACGGGGAGGTTTACTACGATGCGAAAATAGCCCTGTGGGAGTGTGGCGCACCTGAACAGCCGGAAAGCCGGGAATGGTTCAAAATCCATATCCGCAAAAACACCCGGCCGGGCGGGGACATGTACACCGGAGAAATATCCTGCAAGGATGAGGATGGACTCAGGCAATTTGTCAACGACCATGAAGGTTTCATATTCGCAGAAGAGGATTCCCCGGAAATGGTCATGCTATGTTTCAGGCATTCCGACATGAGGATTTCCCCGGAAGAATGGGAAAAGATGGACTGTCCGGTATCCGTGCGTGAGATATACGGACAGATGCAGGAAGTAAAGATTGTAAAAGACCATAAAACACATCTGACCACATTCTACTATTAACACAGTATCGCCACATTAAAAACCACCCCGCTTCCTGCCACGTGCGGCAGGAAGGAAACAAAGGTATATCATCTGACAGTCTTTTCAATTCCTTCATTATATATGGAGCCGGTTGTTTTTCCCGCACAGATATTCATTCAGGTCCTTATATCCGGAATATTCATGCGAGAGATCGCATATACGGATTCCGTATTTCTCCTTTAATGCCTGCACCGCATTTTTTCCGGCGGTATCATTGTCCAGACAGCAACAGATGCCGTCATATCGTGCAAGGAAAGAAAAAGCCTTCTGTAAGTTGCTGACAGAATTCAACACTATATAATCCCCCTCTTCCAAGGATGGAAAAGCCGCCCTGAAAGACAGAAAATCCATAAACCCCTCAAAAATATAGCAAATCCCGCTCTCCGGTGAACTGATGATACGACTGATGTCCTTGGGAGCGATACAAGCCTTGAAATACCTGTTCCTGATTTCGTACCCTCCGGAAATATTAGGGAAAGCGATGGCAAAATAATTTTTCCCGTTCCGATTAAAATGAGCCTCCTTGCATGCTTTTCGGGCCGTTTCCAGATCAATGCACCGTTCCTCCAGATAGGCAAGCAGTATCCGGTTGGCAAGAGGAATGATTTTCAAGTCCTGAAAGGCGGGATACGCTTTTTCAAAAGGGCAGGAAACAGTAACCGGCTTCAAAACCGTCCTTTTATCCTCAATACACCGTAACACACGGCTTACATCCTGTGTCCGATAAATCTCCTTGGCTAATGTTATAATATCCCCTCCCTTCCCCAGACCGAAGTCATACCATAGTTCCTTATGGAGGTCTACCTTGAAAGAGGCCTCCTTTTCCGTCCTGAAGGGCGATTTGTACCATACGCTGTTCCCACGCTGTATTACCGGTTCATGTCCGAATCCGGCTAAAAAATCAACAAGTCTGATGTTCTTTGCTTCCTGTATGTTCATGACATCTCATTTTCATGGATTTAGGCAAAGAACCGCTTTATATCTGAAACATGAAAAGCAATGGCATCAGATGTCGTCAGAAATCATCAGATGGCACAGGGCTTCTTCTATAGATATGATTTATATGAAAAACGGATACTGATAGTATTCTACGGCGTTTTTGTAAATTAACCGTAGAATATTACCTGTTATTCGGAAAATAATCGTATTTTTGCGAATGAAAAAGAACTTCTAAGGTGGATTATATGAATGATATAGTTAATAAAGTTGCGTCTCTCGGAGGGACTATATCCACAACGGATATATCTCACCTGTCGGAATATAAACAGGTGTTGCGAGCTAAAGAACGTGGCGATTTGATAAGATTGCGTCATGGAGTATATGCCGCTCCCGAGGCATTGCTAAACACGATGATAGACGTGGAGAGGATAATACCGAATGGTGTTGTATGCCTATACAATGCCTGGACATATCATCAACTGTCTACGACAGTCCCGCCTGCTTTTTGCATAGCCATTGCCAATAAAAGGAAAGTAGTGCTTCCACACGCCCTGCCTATAGAACTTTATTATTGGAAAAAAGAGAACTTGGAGTTTGGGATTATGGAGGCGGATATATCGGGATATAAAGTTCGTATTACTGATATGGAACGAAGTGTTTGTGACGCGGTGAAATACCGGAACAAGATTGGTCTGGACGTTTGCGCGGAAGTAATACGTACTTATCTGAAAAAGCCGAACCGTAATCTCGCCCGTTTGCAGGATTACGCCAAGCGCCTAAGAGTGTTTAACACGTTGAAAAATTACCTCGAAATCGCAATAGAATAAGATAATGGGAAAGAAAAACTATGGCAAGTCTGTAAAGACACGCCTGCTCAACCTCATGAATGAGACAGGCTATAAATACATGTATCTTCTGGCAAGGTACTTCAACGAGAGACTGCTTTACAGGGTTTCTGTAAGCCAGTACAAGGACAATTTCTTGTTGAAAGGCGGCTCTTTGCTTTATGCCATGAACGGACTTGAGGCTCGTCCTACGGTTGATGTGGACTTTATGGCGGACAGGATCAGTCGTGACAGGGATTTCCTGGCTCGTGTCTTCCAAGAAATCCTGGGTATCGTATGCGATGAAGATGGGGTATCATTTGATGCGGGAAGTATCAAAATAGAACCTATCACGGTCGAAAAGAAATATCCTGGTACAAGATTCTATTTTACCGCCCATATGGATACCATAGCTTATAATATGTCTGTAGATATTGGCTTTGGCGATGTCGTCATTCCACATCCAACAACAATAGACTTTCCTCTGCTTTTACCGGATATCCCTTCTGTGAATATACAGGCATATTCTTTAGAAACCGTTATTGCCGAGAAGTTCCACACGATGATAGACCGTGATGTTCTCAACAGCCGCATGAAAGATTTCTTTGACTGTTATCAGCTCCTGACGAAGAGAAATTTGAATGACGACGCTTTGTATGACGCTATCGAAGCGACGTTTGACAATCGAGGACTTGCATACAACCCCGATTTGCAACTGTTTACGGATAGTTTTGCTACAGACGGGGCACGCATAAGCCGTTGGAAGGCTTTTCTTAGAAAAATTCAATGGAAAGAGGCACTTGATTTCGATACCGTGATGATGGTAATAAGAGACAGGCTACAGCCTATGGCTGAAAGATATTGGATAAAAAACCAAAAATAGAATTGAGTAAGATTTAACCAGGCTCTTAGCCATCCTTTAGAACATTATCAGGTTTGAGTTTGAGCAAAAAAATATTTCATAAAAATCCTATTGGCATTTGCGGGAATCGAACTTTTTATCTATCTTTGCATTGTCAAAGAGATGACGATTGCAAAGAAAATTACGAAAAGCAATGAATTTAGTGTAATGCTAATTCAATGGCTTTCATAAAGGATAAAGCAACAAACGTGCAGTCACTCAAGGAGTTAGAATAAACCGAAGCAAAAGGTTCGATTCCTGGTGGCACCACTTTTCAAAAGCAATCGGAATGTAGCGCAGTTGGTAGCGCACTACGTTCGGGACGTAGGGGTCGGGCGTTCGAGTCGCCTCATTCCGACAGAAAAGACTTAACTTTTAGAAGTTAAGTCTTTTTTTGTTTTATACCTCCTCTCCTCCGGTTTCCCAACCATAAGAGCGATACTCCAATGGAGTGAACCCCGTACGTTTCTTAAACGAGGAGAAGAAATGCTCGGTAGACTTATAGTCGAGCATAAAAGAGATTTCTTTCACCGATAAAGAAGTACCCACCAGCAATTGCTTAGCCTTACGCAACTTTAGCTCTTGGAAATATTTTGCAGGAGCATAGCCGGTATAATCCTTAAATACTTTGCGAAACCAAGAATAACTGATATTCAACTTCATTGCCAGTTCTTCCGGGTCAACATCCTTGAATACATTCTCGTTCATGATGATTTTAGCCTGCTCTATTTTCTGATCGACATCACCCACTTCGAAAATCTTGTTTTTAGAGATGGACAATATCATCCCTATCATATGTAGCACAATTCCGGCAAGATATTGCTGGGAAGAAATCTTATCAGCTTCCGCAATTTCCAAAGCGCGAGAGAAAAGTGAAACGAGCTCTTCATTCAACCCCACCTCCAACACTTGATTCTCTTTCGATAGAAAACCACCTTTCACCATATCATCAATCACAGCTCCCTCGAAACCAATATAATATTCATTCCAACCCGTCTGCACATAAGGATAATATGTATGCCACTGACCAGGAAACAGCACCATCAGTCGTCCTTTGCACACTTGCTTCTCTGGCGTGGTCTCCGAGGAGAACACCCCCCTCCCTTTAGTGATATAGACCAACTGGTACTCGCGTAGAATCCGTCCTTTCTGCGCATTGAAAAAATAACCGGTAGGATGATCTTTCAACGGATAAGGAGAGTTAGGCTGGATAGACTGAAAGCCCACAGTATTTACCCAAAGACCATATTTTTGGTCCATGTCATTTACAATAAGGTACTTAAACTCTACTCCTAAATCATTATAATTTTTAGTCATAACACGTGCCTTCCATAATAGCTCCGGAACAAAAATAGAGATTATTTATGAAAAATCCCGTCCGCAGCGAATATTATTCATCACGGACGGGAATAGACATGTAACCTAAAATAGCGCTTGCCTTAAAAAGCTTTATGATACAGAGCTTCTATATCTTCCACAGATGTAGGTCTCGGATTGCCACCGGTGCAGACATCATTGAAAGCATCGATAGCCAATTGATGCAAATCCTCTTCCCTAACATTGATTTCACGCAACCGCTGTGGAATGCCAATACTTAAAGACAATTTCCGGACAGCAGCAATAGCAGCACATATACCTTCTTCCACGCTCATACCTTCCGTATTGACTCCCATCGCCTTCGCAATATGGACATATTTAGGAGCAGCCGGGGACGCTGCATTATACTCCATTACGTAAGGAAGAAGCAATGCGTTGGCCACCCCATGCGGAGTGTCATAATGGGCACCCAAAGGATGGGCCATGGAATGAACGATGCCCAGACCGACATTGCTGAACCCCATACCGGCAATGTATTGCGCTTGAGACATGGCCTCGCGGGCAACCGGATCGCTGCCATTGTCTACGGCAGCTTTCAAATGGACAGCAATCATTTCAATGGCTTTCAGTTCGAACATATCCGACATAGCCCATGCACCCGGCGTTATATAGCTTTCTATGGCATGAGTCAGTGCATCCATACCGGTTGCAGCAGTCAATCCTTTCGGCATGGAATACATCAGCTCCGGGTCAACAATAGCTACTGCCGGAATATCATTAGGGTCTACACAAACCATCTTTTTTTTGACCTCTTCGTCAATGATAACATAATTGATGGTCACCTCAGCAGCAGTTCCCGCCGTAGTAGGTAAAGCAAAAGTAGGGACAGCCTTTTGACGAGTATCCGCCACACCTTCCAGAGACTTCACATCTGCAAAATCCGGATTATTCACAACAATACCAATACCTTTTGCCGTATCAATGGAAGAGCCGCCACCCAAAGCCACGATAAAATCGGCACCGGATGCCTTGAAAGCAGCCACACCATTCTGTACATTGGTAATGGTAGGATTGGCCTTCACATCACTGAAGAGCTCATAAGGTATACTGTTCTTCTCGAAAACTTCAATCACTTTATCAGCCACCTTGAAACGGATCAAATCTCTGTCCGTTACAAAGAAAGCCTTTTTGAAACCTCTGCGGGCAGCCTCCACGGCAATCGTTTCGCGACAGCCGGCACCGAAATAAGAGGTCTCATTCAATATCATTCTATACATAATTACACACTATCTGTTAAAACAATTATTTGGGCAAATTAAACGCTACGGACATTTCCTTCATTTGAAGCTGGCTCATACCATCCGGTTCAAAACCCATATTTTTGGCAGCGATATAAATAAGGGCGGATTTATTGAGTACATCCACCTGGTCGAAAGCAGCCATCACATCCACATCCACAGCAAACACACCATGTTTCTCCCACATCACTACATCATAGTCATCCAGTTCGCGGATGGTAGCCTCAGCCAATTCTACCGAACTGGGAAGTTGATAAGGGATGATGCCCAAACCGCGGGGACAGAAAGCCTTTGTTTCCGGTATCATACTCCAAAGCAGGTTCGAAGCTACATCTTTTTCCAGAAACTTCTTGTTGTGAGTCATGGCTACCAGCTCAATAGGATGCGTATGCACCGAAGCTTTATAGGGAGAACCTTTCGCTATCAGATTGTTGTGTACACTAAGATGGGAAGGAAGTTCCGATGTAGGCTGTACAGACTGGTCGGCTATAATGACATAGCTGGCACAGTCATCCAAAATGCGGATGACCGAACCGTTCTCCATCGGCCAACGGGCCAAATCGCGCATACGCTTGTTGGTGCCTTTGCAATAAAAATAGCAGTCTTTCAAATAAGGTAAAGTAGCACCGATTGATTTCACCTCACTAATGGCGGACATAGCCTTGATTTCATCGTCTACAAACTCAGTGATGTTGACCGTAATATTGCCCCCATTACGTTCTGCCCAACCTTTCTGCCAGAGATAACCAGCCACCTCAGCCACCTTATTAACTTCCGCAGCCAGCGCCGGACGATTTTCTAGAATTGATTTCATATATGCAGATATATTTTAGTTTTATATTCAAAGATAGGTATTTAAACTTACCCCAGCAACTGTGGCAGGAAAGAAGAAATTATCAAGACTGCCAAGCCTATGACAAGCACTGTAATTGTCTTGGGTGTACACCCTTTCCATTCCTTCAAAAGGATACCCCAAACATTGGAGAACGTTACGTTCAACGACATCAGGATGCACCACGAGAATGTGAGCAATACCGGAGAGGCAGCAAGGAATCCCTTACCCAAGCTAAGACCAAAGAACTGGCTGTACCACAACACACCGGCCAAAGCACAAAACAAGACATTGTTTACATAAAGGGATTTCTTGCCATAATCGCCCCAACTTTTGTTCCTGGAATTTTGATAGAAACAATAGACGGCATTCGTAATGAAACCACCCAGTGTCACCATCAATGTAGCAGGCAGTGTCTTGAATATATCCGCACTTTCAGCAAAACAGAGTTTCTCTCCAAAACCCAATCCTATACTGAAACACGCACTCATAAATCCGGCAAGAAGGGCTACAATAATACCTTTAGTAAAATTGAAATCCTTTACGGCCTTCTTCTTCTCTTCTTCGCTCAGGCTGGCAGACTTCATGCTACCGGCCAGACCGATAATGCCAATACCTACCAACGTGACCACTACACCAACAATAACCGATGTTGTCAAATCTCCTGCCTTACCAGTAAATACCGGAGTCAATATCGTTCCCAATCCGGCACAAGTACCCAAAGCGATAGACTGCCCAAGAGCTACGCCCAAATAGCGCATAGACAAACCAAACGTCAGTCCCCCCACTCCCCATAAAGCTCCGAAGAACATAGTCCAAAGCGTATCCGCAGGATTGTTTGCATAAATCTCGAACAGCGAATTGTCGGCAGGTACTGCCAGCAACGCGCCCAAGAACGGAAAAACCAGCCAAGCGAAAACACCTTGTACAATCCAATACGACTCCCAGCTCCACTCCTTGATGCGGTTAATGGGTACATAGCAACTGGATTGGCAGAATGCTCCGATGGCAATAATCAATAACCCTAATATTATTTCCATTTCTGTCAGTTACAAGGGTTTCCTATCCTCTTTTAGAGGTTACATTAACTTCATACTTCTCTATTTCAGCGATGAACTCCTCACCTACCGGAACATTGTTTTTCAGACAGAACATGTCCCAAACAGCGTTCCAAGGCAAAGCCTTAGCCTCTTCGAGCAGAGCAAGGCGCTGGAAACCTTGACCGGTGGCCTCATATTCGCGAAGCTTTGCCAATGGTTCTAGTAACGCACGCAACATGCATTTCTGCGCCGCACGGGTACCGATTACATAAGCACCGATACGGTTGATGGAAGCATCAAAATAATCAAGACCAATGTGTACACGGTCCAGTGCATCGCAACGGACAATTTCTTGGAAAAGTTCAAGAGTGGGGTCATCCATGATAGTTACATGGTCAGAATCCCAACGTACCGGACGGCTTACGTGGAGCATCAGCTCAGGGACAAAGAGCAACATGGAAGACACCTTGTCTGCAGCACTTTCCGTAGGATGGAAGTGCCCGGTATCAATGGTAATAAGTTTCTGATGCTGTACACTATAGCCCATACAGAATTCATTGGAGCCTACTGTATAACTCTCTAAACCTATGCCAAACACCTTCGATTCAAGGCAGTCCTTCATATGCTTGTATTCCGTAGCAAAAATACGGTCGAGAGAATCTTTGAAAAGCACACGATACTTCATACGGTTTACAGTGATATCCTTGCTACCATCATGCACCCAAAGATTCATGATGCAGGGATCTCCCTGGCGGCGCCCCATTTCTTCGGCAATGGCACGACAACGTTTAGTATGTTCGACCCAAAAGTCACGGATACCTTGGTCCGGATGAGCCAGAGAAAGATTACCGCTCTTCGGATGAGAGAAAGAAGTGGAATTAAAATCCAATTTTATACCATTCTCGGCTGCCCATTGCATCCAGCTTTCGAAATGTTTCACCTCTACCTGATCGCGATCTACGAAGGTACCGCCAAAGTCACCGTAAATCTCATGCAAATTCAAACGGTGCTTACCGGGGATATAAGAAGCAGCTTTCAAAATATCGGAACGCAGTTCTTCCATATTACGGGCTTTACCGGGATAGTTTCCTGTTGTCTGGATACCACCGGTCAATGAGCCGGCAGATTCGAATCCCTGAACATCATCGGCCTGCCAACAATGCATGGAGATAGACACTTTCTGAAGTTGCTCCATTACTTTTTCTACATCCAATCCGAGAGCTGCGTAACGCTCTTTAGCAATTTCATACGCTTTGTTTATCAAATCTTCTTTCATGATACGTGATTTGATTATGAGTTATAAGTTATTGGTAATCATTATCCATTATAATTAGTCATCGTCAATTGCTTGAAGTGCAGGTAAGCGGTATTCCAATCCTCCATATCCTGCGGATAGAAAGTCTTTAATGGTATGGAACGGTTGATGAGCTGTCTCATGGAAGCAATGTTTCTAGCTGCTCCGGCAGCCAATGCCTGAACCATAACGTTACCGATAGCAGTAGCTTCGGAAGGTCCGGCAATCACGGGAATACCGACAGCATTGGCTGTCCACTGGTTAAGCAGTTCGTTACGGCTACCGCCACCGATAACATGTAAAGCCTCCACCGGACGTGGTGAAAGATTTCGCAGGCTATCCAGCACCTGACGGTATCTCAAAGCAAGACTCTCAAAGATACAGCGTACTATCTGTCCATGTGTCATGGGAATAGGCTGACGATAATCGGAACAATAGGTCTTGATGGCTTGCTCCATATTCGCCGGATTGGTAAACAAAGCATCATCCGGATTAATTAGACTACGGAATGGTTCACAAGTACCAGCCTCAACGATGAGTTCGGAATAAGGGATTTCCCCCCATTCGGTACGGCAACGTTCAAGCAGCCACATACCACAAATATTTTTTAACAAACGAATGGTTCCTTCCACACCGCCTTCATTCGTAAAATTCAAGGATTCTGTTTCAGCAGTAATGACTGGAGCATCCGTCTCCACTCCCATCAGAGACCAAGTACCACTACTTAGATAAGCAAAATTACGGTCCATGGCAGGTACGGCAGCAACAGCAGAAGCCGTATCATGCCCGGCAACAGCTATCACGGGGACAGCGCCAAGTCCGGTTATTCGTTGTACTTCCTCCGTCAAGCCCCCTATTTTTTCACCAGAATAGACAAAACGCCCGAAATGAGCTTGTGTCAGTCCAATCTCCTGCAGCAAGGCATCCTCCAGCCTGCAGGTATTGGCATTTACCAACTGTGCCGTACTGGCAATAGTATACTCCGTTACCATCTGACCGGTCAACATATAGCTCAAAGCATCAGGCATAAACAGCAATTTATCTGCAGCTGCCAATGCACTGTCATGATTACGGCGTAATGTATCAAGTTGGAACAAGGAGTTGAAATTCATCACCTGAATCCCCGTCCATCCATACACATGGCTACGAGGTATACGTGTGAAGAACGCTTCCGGAGCACCCACCGTATGAGGGTCACGATAGGAATACGGCTGGCGAAGAAATCCCCCATCCTTACCTACACAGACAAAATCTACTCCCCAAGTGTCGATACCGATGGAAGTTATTTCTACACCTTTACGGGCGGCAACCCTTAGCCCTTCAATAATATGACGGTAAAGTTCATAAATATCCCAGTAAAAATGTCTGCCAGCTTCAATCAGATGATTTGGGAAACGGTTTACTTCTTCCATTTCCAAACCATTCGAAGTAAAAGTTCCCAGAATTGTGCGACCACTGGTAGCCCCCAAGTCGACCGCAAAAAAGCATTGTTTCATGGTAATTAGTTTTAGTTGCTATTCAACGATACAAAAATAGGAGATTATCCCCCTACTTTTTGTACAGTTTTTGATTGAAAGGGTGTCAGATTTGACAATTGCATATCTATTCTATATTATATCAACATTTACCAAAGACATACGGAAACAATCTCCAATAACGTAAAAGAACAAACAAGACTCCAACAAAGAGAACAAAAACAACATATACAGTACACCCGATGTATAAAAAGAATAAAAAAGCTCTCCTTTTTGCATATTCTTTCCGAAATAATCCCTAATTTTGCACTACTCTTAGAATAATTATACAGAAAATGAAGAAAAAAGCCAATCGGTTAGACGCCATCAAGATGATTATCTCAAGCAAAGACGTCAGTTCTCAGGAAGAACTGTTGCAAGCTTTGAGCAAGGAAGGCTTTGAACTGACACAAGCCACCTTGTCACGCGACTTGAAACAGCTGAAAGTAGCGAAAGCAGCGAACATGAACGGTAAATACGTATATGTGCTGCCCAACAACATCATGTATAAACGTTCGAACGACCAGAGTGCAAGTGAGATGTTGATGACAAGCGGATTCGTTTCACTTCAATTTTCGGGCAATATTGCCGTCATCCGTACCCGGCCCGGATATGCCAGCAGCATGGCCTACGACATCGACAACCGAGAGTGTCCCGCCATTCTGGGTACCATTGCCGGAGATGACACCATCATGCTGGTGGTGCACGAAGCAGCGTCACATGACGAGGTACGCAGCTTCCTATCGCAAATCATCCCGAACATTAAATGATAGATAACAACAAAAAACAAGAAATTAAATAAGAAATGGATTCGAAACAAATTGATGTGATGGTGGCTGACGCCTCACATGAAGTTTACGTAGACAAGATTTTGGATACCATCCGGGAAGCTGCCAAGGTACGCGGAACGGGCATCGCAGAACGCACACACGAATACGTAGCTACTAAAATGAAAGAAGGAAAGGCCATCATAGCCTTGTGTGGAGATGATTTTGCCGGTTTCACCTACATAGAGAGCTGGGGTAACAAGCAATATGTAGCAACCTCCGGTTTGATAGTACACCCCAAATATCGGGGACTGGGGCTGGCAAAACGTATCAAGACCGCTTCTTTCCGCCTGGCACGCCTACGCTGGCCTAATGCTAAAGTTTTCAGTCTCACCAGCGGAGCTGCCGTCATGAAAATGAATACCGAGCTGGGATATGTGCCCGTCACCTTCAACGAACTGACCGATGACGAATCGTTCTGGAAAGGTTGCGAAGGCTGTATAAACCATGATATATTGGTAGCTAAGAACCGTAAATTCTGCATTTGCACAGCAATGCTTTACGACCCGAAGCTGCACGAAGAGGATAAAATATAAAAATACTAAGGATATGGAAAAGAAGAAGAAAGTAGTAGTCGCATTCAGCGGAGGTTTGGATACCTCGTTTACGGTGATGTATCTTACCAAAGAAAAAGGGTACGAAGTATATGCAGCTTGTGCCAATACGGGCGGTTTCAGTGCTGAACAGTTGAAGACAAACGAAGAAAATGCCTACAAGCTGGGCGCCAAAGAATACGTCACCCTCGACGTGACGCAGGAATACTATGAGAAAAGCTTGAAATACATGGTATTCGGCAATGTTTTGCGTAACGGCACCTATCCTATCTCTGTAAGTTCCGAACGTATCTTCCAAGCATTGGCCATTGCACGCTATGCCAACGAAATCGGCGCGGATGCCATCGCCCACGGTTCTACAGGTGCGGGTAACGACCAGATTCGTTTCGACATGACTTTCCTCGTCATGGCTCCGGGCGTGGAAATCATCACGCTGACACGCGACATGGCACTGAGCCGTCAGGAAGAGATTGATTATCTGAACAAACACGGCTTTGCCGCCGACTTCACCAAACTAAAATATTCCTATAACGTAGGTTTGTGGGGCACTTCCATTTGTGGTGGCGAGATTCTGGATTCCGCGCAAGGGTTGCCCGAAAGCGCCTATCTGAAACACTGCACCAAAGAGGGCAGCGAGCAGTTGCGCCTCACTTTTGAAAAAGGTGAGCTGAAAGCCGTGAACGACGAGACATTCGACGACCCCATCAAAGCCATCCAGAAGGTAGAAGAGATTGGTGCGGCATACGGTATCGGACGCGACATGCACGTAGGCGACACGATTATCGGTATCAAAGGCCGTGTAGGCTTCGAAGCTGCCGCACCCATGCTGATTATCGGCGCACACAAGTTCCTGGAGAAATATACCTTGAGCAAATGGCAGCAATACTGGAAGGACCAGGTAGCCAACTGGTACGGCATGTTCCTGCACGAAAGCCAATATCTGGAACCGGTAATGCGCGACATCGAAGCCATGCTGGAATCCTCGCAACGCAACGTAAACGGTACGGCTATCCTCGAGCTTCACCCACTCTGCTTCTCTACCGTAGGTGTAGAAAGCAAGGACGACCTTGTGAAAAACAAGTTCGGCGAATACGGCGAAATGCAGAAAGGCTGGACGGCAGAAGATGCCAAGGGCTTCATCAAAGTAACCTCCACGGCACTGCGTGCATATTATTCAAATCACAAAGACGAGAAAATCTAAATGACGGACAAGAAACGGAAACTGACACGTCCCCGAACCGGAAGAATACTTTCCGGTGTATGTGCAGGACTGGCAAACTTTTTCGGACTTGACGTATCTTTAGTACGCATCGTTTATACGTTCGCTACCGTCTTTACTGCTTTTGCAGGTGTAATTATATACATTATATTATTGATTATCATACCAGAAGAATCCAATAGATATTATAGAAATGATTAAAGTAGGAATCATCGGCGGAGCCGGATACACGGCAGGCGAACTGATACGTTTACTGCTCAACCATCCGGAAGCGGAAATCGTATTCATAAACAGTTCAAGCAACGCCGGCAACAAAATTACTGATGTACACGAAGGACTGTACGGTGAAACAGATTTGGTATTTACCGACCAGCTTCCGCTGGAAGAAATCGACGTGCTGTTTTTCTGTACGGCACATGGCGACACGAGAAAATTCCTCGAAAGCCACAACGTGCCCGAGGAGTTGAGAATCATCGACCTCTCCATGGACTACCGCATAGCCTCTCCTGACCACGATTTCATTTACGGCTTGCCGGAACTGAACCGCCGCGCCACCTGCAAGGCAAAGCATGTAGCCAATCCGGGCTGCTTTGCCACCTGCATACAATTGGGGCTGCTGCCGCTCGCCAAGCACCTGATGCTGAATGATGACATCATGGTGAATGCCATCACCGGAAGTACGGGTGCCGGAGTGAAACCGGGTGCCACGAGCCACTTCAGCTGGCGCAACAACAACATGAGTGTTTACAAAGCTTTCGAGCACCAGCACGTGCCCGAAATCAAGCAATCACTCCGCCAGCTGCAAAACAGTTTCGATGCAGAAATAGATTTTATCCCCTACCGGGGTGACTTCCCGCGCGGTATCTTCACTACCATCGTAGTAAAGACCAAAGTGGCTCTGGAAGAAATCATCCGTATGTACGAAGAATACTACGCCAAAGATTCCTTTACATTTGTCGTGGAAAAGAACATTGACCTGAAGCAAGTGGTGAATACCAATAAATGCCTCATCCATCTGGAGAAGCATGGCGACAAACTGCTTATCATTTCCTGCATTGATAACCTCCTGAAAGGCGCCAGCGGACAAGCTGTCCATAACATGAATTTAATGTTTAACCTGGAAGAGACCGTAGGATTACGGTTGAAACCTTCTGCATTCTAAAAAAAATGAATTTATTCGACGTATACCCTCTCTTTGACATCAACATCGTCAAAGGAAAAGGCTGCCATGTATGGGACGAGAACGGTACCGAATACCTCGACCTCTACGGTGGCCATGCAGTCATCTCAATCGGACATGCACATCCACATTATGTAGAGATGGTGAGTAACCAAGTTGCTACGTTAGGATTCTACTCAAACTCAGTAATTAACAAGCTGCAACAGCAAGTGGCAGAACGCTTGGGAAAAGTCTGTGGCTATGACGACTACTCATTCTTCCTCATCAACAGCGGTGCCGAAGCCAATGAAAACGCCTTGAAACTCGCCTCTTTCTACAATGGCCGTACCCGTGTGATATCCTTCTCAAAAGCATTCCACGGACGTACCTCACTGGCGGTGGAAGTAACGAACAATCCTAAAATCATCGCTCCCATCAACAACTGCGGGCACGTCACCTACCTCCCGTTGAACGACATCGAAGCCATGAAGGCCGAATTGTCCAAAGGAGATGTCTGCGCAGTGATTATCGAAGGCATACAAGGTGTAGGCGGCATCCAACTGCCGACAGACGAATTCATGCAGGCTCTCCGCCAGACTTGTACGGAACACAACACAGTCTTGATTCTCGATGAAATCCAAAGCGGCTACGGACGCAGCGGCAAGTTCTTCGCCCATCAGTACAACGGCATCAAAGCCGACATCATCACCGTGGCAAAAGGCATCGGCAATGGTTTCCCGATGGCAGGCGTACTCATCAGCCCAATGTTTACACCGGTATACGGGCAACTTGGAACCACTTTCGGCGGAAACCACCTGGCTTGCAGTGCCGCCCTTGCCGTGCTGGATGTGATAGAGCAGGAAAACCTGATAGAGAATGCAGCCCAAGTCGGCAACTTCCTGATAACGGAACTAAAGAAATTCCCTCAAATCAAGGACGTTCGCGGACGCGGACTCATGATAGGGCTGGAATTTGAAGAACCCATCAAGGAACTGCGCCTAAGACTACTGAAAGAGCAGCATGTATTCACCGGTGTAAGCGGTACGAATGTACTTCGCCTGCTGCCGCCTCTGTGCCTCGGCATGGATGAAGCAAAGGAATTCTTGGAACGCTTCAAGAAAGTACTTTAATATTTGACACAAATAATCAGCCAGCAAAAGAAACGACCGAAAAGCAGAATACCTTTCTCTCTCGGTCGTTTTTTGTAGAAAATTTATCTACCTTTGCCAGCAAAACAACTCTTTTAACAACAAAAAGATATGAAAACAGCAATTATCGGTGCAGGAAATATGGGGGGAGCCATTGCCCGAGGGCTGGCAAAAGGAACAATCATCCCTGCCGGTAACATCATTGTCTCCAACCCCACCCAGGGCAAGCTGGACAAGCTGAAGGCAGAATTCCCCGCATTGCAAGTGACCAATGACAACCAGGAAGCGGCAGCCGGTGCAGATATGATAATCTTTGCCGTGAAGCCATGGCTGATGGAGCCAGTGATAAAGGAACTGGAACTAAAAGGCACAGAGATTCTTATATCCGTTGCAGCCGGCATTCCTTTTGAAGAGCTGACACACTATGTAGCAGACAAAGAAATGACCATGTTCCGTCTTATTCCCAATACCGCCATCAGCGAGATGGAAAGCATGACACTCATCGCCAGCCGCAATGCCACCAAGGAGCAGGAGCAACTGATGCTGGACATTTTCAACCAGATGGGACTCGCCATGCTCATTCCCGAAGAAAAGATTGCGGCAACCACTGCCATGACTTCCTGCGGCATCGCCTACGTGCTTAAGTATATCCAGGCAGCCATGCAGGCCGGCGTTGAAATGGGTATCTATCCCAAAGACGGCATGCGCATGGTGGCACAATCCGTGAAAGGGGCAGCCGAGCTGATTCTGAACAACGACACGCACCCCAGTGTTGAGATTGACAAGGTGTGTACCCCCGGAGGAATTACCATCAAGGGAATCAACGAGCTGGAACATGAAGGATTCACCTCCACTGTGATTAAAGCCATCAAAGCGAGTAAATGATATTTAATGTGCTAATGTAACGATGTCCCGATATGCCTATGAGCTACGGTATAATTAAACATTGTGCAGCCTATTGGCACATTGCCACACTTTAATAACAACCCATTAAAAAAATATAATTATGGACGAACAAATCAGACAAATAGCCGAACGCCTGCGCGGACTGCGTGACGTATTGGAACTGACTGCCGACGATATCGCCCGCGACTGCGACATCTCTGCAGAAGAGTACCGTCTGGCCGAAACCGGAGAATTCGACATCTCGGTCAGCATGCTGCAGAAGATAGCACGGCACTACGGCATATCACTGGACGCACTGATGTTTGGGCAAGAGCCCAAAATGAGCTCCTACTTCCTGACACGTGCCGGAAAAGGAACCAGTATAGAACGTACCAAGGCATATAAATACCAATCGCTGGCAGCCGGTTTCATCAACCGCACGGCAGACCCGTTCATCGTGACCGTAGAACCGAAACCGGACAGCGAGCCGATACATTACAACAGCCATACCGGTCAGGAGTTCAACCTCGTACTGGAAGGCCGTATGATGGTCAGCATCGACGGCAAAGACTTAATCTTAAACGAAGGAGACAGTCTATACTTCAACTCCAAACTGCCGCATGGCATGAAGGCGCTTGACGGAAAGACTGTAAAATTCCTGGCAGTAATCATGTAATAAAGTTATGGTAGAAAGATTTTTATCTCAAACATCCTTCACCTCACAGGAGGACTTCATCAAGAACTTGAAGATAAACGTACCGGAGAATTTCAACTTCGGCTACGACGTAGTGGATGCCTGGGCAGCCGAGCAGCCCGACAAACCCGCACTGTTGTGGACCAATGACCAGGGCGAATGCCGGCAGTTTACCTTTGCCGACATGAAACGGTACACAGACATGACGGCTTCCTATTTCCAAAGCCTCGGCATCGGGCACGGAGACATGGTGATGCTGATACTGAAACGCCGTTATGAATTCTGGTTCAGCATTGTGGCACTGCACAAACTCGGTGCAGTGGTGATTCCCGCCACCCACCTGCTGACGAAGAAAGACATCGTATACCGCTGCAACGCCGCAGACATTAAAATGATAGTCTGTGCCGGCGAAAGCGTCATCACCGACCATATCACGGCAGCTATGCCAGAGTCTCCTTCTGTGAAACGCCTCGTAAGCGTCGGGCCGGAAGCTCCCGAAGGATTCGAAGACTTCCACAAAGGTATCGAGGCCGCCGCTCCTTTCGTGAAACCGGAACATCCGAACACGAACGATGACATCTCCCTGATGTACTTCACCAGCGGTACTACCGGAGAGCCCAAAATGGTGGCCCACGACTTCACCTATCCGTTGGGACATATCGTCACCGGCAGCTTCTGGCACAACCTGAAAGAGAGCAGCCTACACCTCACCATTGCCGACACCGGTTGGGGAAAAGCCGTGTGGGGCAAGCTCTACGGACAATGGATTGCCGGTGCCAACGTATTTGTATACGACCACGAGAAGTTCACTCCCGCAGCCATACTGGAGAAGATACAGGATTATCACGTCACGTCGCTTTGTGCACCGCCCACCATCTTCCGGTTCCTCATTCACGAAGACCTTACGAAGTACGACCTATCCAGCCTGGAATACTGCACCATCGCCGGAGAAGCCTTGAACCCCGCTGTATTCGAGACCTTCAAGAAGTTAACGGGCATCAAGCTGATGGAGGGCTTCGGACAGACCGAAACGACCCTTACCGTTGCCACCATGCCGTGGATGGAACCGAAACCCGGCAGCATGGGATTGCCCAATCCGCAATACGATGTAGACCTGATAGACCACGAAGGACGTTCCGTGGAAGCCGGTGAACAGGGACAGATTGTAATCCGTACCGACAAAGGCAAACCGCTGGGATTGTTCAAGGAATACTACCGTGATGCCAACCGCACCCACGAGGCATGGAACAACGGCATTTACTACACGGGAGATGTAGCCTGGAAGGACGAAGACGGCTACCTCTGGTTCGTGGGTCGCGCCGACGACGTCATCAAAAGTAGCGGCTACCGCATCGGCCCGTTCGAAGTGGAAAGTGCATTGATGACCCACCCAGCCGTAGTGGAATGTGCCATTACCGGTGTGCCCGATGAAATCCGCGGCCAAGTGGTAAAAGCTACGATTGTGTTGGCAAAAGAGTACAAGGCACGCGCCGGAGAAGAGCTTGTCAAGGAGTTGCAGAACCATGTGAAGAAAGTGACGGCTCCCTACAAATACCCGCGTGTCATCGAATTTGTTGATGAGCTCCCCAAAACCATCAGCGGGAAAATCCGCCGTGTGGAAATCCGGGAGAACGACCGGAAATAACACTCGCCACCCAGTATCTGAATCATAAGACAACATCCGGGTGAATGAATAAGGAGGGGATAAAACCGAAGTCGGCCATTCTATTGACGATTTCCGTTTTACCCCCTCTTTTTACAAATAGTTGTCTCATTGTGAATACCAAAAGGAGAAAAAAACTATATTTGCACGAAATTAAACTTCACTTGGAACATTTATAAACAAGAAAGACCGACACGGCATATGAAAAATAGAATGCAGATATGGAAAATACTGGCTTTCTTAGGAGCGGTACTTTTCTTGTCTGATACAATATACGCCCAACAATGGACATCCGATAGCCATTCGGAATACAAACGGGACACACTCCCTTTCTCACAGCGCTTCATCCACAGATTAGGCGTAGAAGGGCGTGCTGGCTATATTTTTCAGACCAACCCTTTTCTGGAGTACTCCAACCACCAATACAAGGCCATGAAAAATGCCTATGCCGGCCATCTGAAATACTCCTTCCAGCTCCGTCCCCACACCGTTGCCGACCAGGCTTATATAGGAGCCTATCAAGGGATTGGAGTCGGCTATTTCAACTTCGGCAATCCGGAAGAGCTGGGCAACCCGCTGGCGGTCTATCTGTTTCAAGGGGGACGCATCGCCCAATTCAGCCCCCGCATATCCTTGAACTATGAATGGAACTTCGGCGCATCGTTCGGCTGGAAACCCTACGATGAATATGACAACCCGGAGAACCAGATTATCGGCTCGAAAGTGAATGCCTATCTCAATGTGAACCTCTACTTAAAGTGGGCACTCTCCCCCAAGTTCGACTTGATGATAGGAGCTACCGGAAGCCACTTTTCCAACGGAAACACCCAATATCCCAACTCCGGTCTGAACACGGTGGACTGCAAAGTGGGACTGGTATATAACTTTAACCGCAGAGCGGATGAACTCGCCCAATCATGGCAACGCCCTATTGTTCCTCCATTCCCCCGCCACGTCAGCTACGACTTGACTTTGTTCGGCTCCTGGCGAAAGAAAGCAGTGGCCCATGAGGGCAGTAGTGGCCAGGTACCCGCACCCGGCACTTACAACGTGTTCGGTTTCAGCTTTGCACCCATGTACAACTTCGGCTATAAATTCCGCGCCGGTGTGGCGTTGGACGGCGTATACGACCACAGTGCGAACATGAAAGAATCGTACGAGGAAGAGAACGGCTTCTATACTCCGCCCGCCAAGAAACAGATGGCATTGGGCTTATCCGCCCGCGGAGAATTTGTCATGCCTTACTTCACGGTAGGTATCGGTCTGGGAGCCAATGTTCTGCACGGCGGCGGTGACATGAAGTCTTTCTATCAGATTCTTGCCCTGAAAATAGACGTAACACGCAATTCGTATCTCCATATAGGATATAACCTCCGGGAATTTCATGAGCCCAATTATCTGATGTTGGGTATCGGCTATCGGTTCAATAACAAACGCCCCAAGCTGTTCTGAACAATAAAGAGGAGGCTATTTATATAGATTCTTTTATTTCATCTGCAAGCACATATTAGTAAGTGCCACGCGCATATCATCTACTATAGTATTATAGTTAGTTTGTTAGTTCACAGCGATGAACACTTTGTTCAAGTATAGAGAAACAGTTTGTTCCAATAAGGAAAAACAGTCTGTTTTCATATGATGAAACGAAATGTTTTTCCAAGTGAAACAAAGTGTTCGCCATAATGAAACAACTTGTTCTATTAAGGGAAACACTTTGTTCGCTATAGGGAAACGGTCTTTCATATCAAGAGCTTATAAAGAAAAAGCTCTGCAAATCAATGATTCACAGAGCTTAATCGAGTACTCGAAGCGGGACTTGAACCCGCACAGCCGCAATGGCCAAAGGATTTTAAGTCCTTCGTGTCTACCATTCCACCATTCGAGCATCCTAAAAAGGGAAAAGAGAGCGGAAAACGAGACTCGAACTCGCGACCCTAACCTTGGCAAGGTTATGCTCT
>OAVS01000227.1_pt1 | contig 45308 bp, 37 predicted proteins | sample 1550601 | NCBI WGS metagenome assembly OAVS01 (sample SAMEA2580093, study PRJEB22360) | human gut metagenome | biome: human gut; feature: human-associated habitat; material: faeces | place: Denmark | collected 2008/2010
TCTTTGATCAGACACACTCTTCGTTCCGGTTCCCGCCGCCGATCTGGCCGAGGCGCTTGCCGCCAAAGGCATCGAGCTCGACCGCAAGGTGATCGTCGTTGACGCCATCAAGACCGTCGGCGAATACGAGGCTGTCGCCAAACTCCACAAGGAGGTCAAGGCAGTCATCAAATTCTCGGTTACCGCCGCCGAATAATCCGGGGACGGAGGACCTGCCACCGGGTGCGGCGACAATCCCGGCAACGGGGTCCGAGTCCGGCAAGGCAGTAAAAAGGAGAGCTTCAGGCTCTCCTTTTTCATTTTCGCCGGCGCTCCTTTTCCATTTCGGGCAGTTCCCGGCTCCGCCCCGGCATTTCGCATCTCTTTCCGCATCCGTCTCTCTACACTCCCCAAATTCCCCTTCACCTTCCACCGAATTTCACTTCGGGCGCCATCCGGAGCCCCGGCCACACCGTAACCGTCTGCGCCCTAATGCGGCGCGGCCGTCGGCGGATCTACATGCCGCGGCGGCACCGAGTAGGAGCGGAGCACCAGCCCCACCCCGACGAAGATCACCAAGGCGAAAATCACCGTGTCGGCGTGCAGTTTGTCGAGTCCCATGCCCACCGAAATGGCGATCGCCAGTACGGGCTGCAAATAGGTGTATATGCTCGACACCGTCGCCGGCACGCTCTTCAGCGCATAGTTGAGCATCAGGTTGGGAAGATAGGTCGGCACCGTCAGCACGAACAGCGTCGGGAAAAGCGCATGCTTCGCAATGGCGGCGTAATCCGTATGAACGATCTCCTTCAGGCCGAAGGGCAGGGCGACGACCGCCGCCACGCAGTAAAGCCACCTCAACACGGTCGTAATCCGGTATTTGGCGATCAGCCGCTTGAACCACACCATGTAGAGCGACGTAACGCAGGCGCAGAGCAGAATCATCACGTTGCCCCAGAGGTGCGAATGCTGGTGCGACGACGACGCGCCCGCCAGCACCACGGCCACGGCACCCGCCATGCCGAGCACCAGCCCCGCGATCTTCAATTTCGTGAAACGGTCCATCCCCAGCAACACCGAGAGCAGCAGCACCAGCAGCGGCACGATGGTGTCGATGATCGAGCCGTCGATGGGCGAAGTCATCGAAAGGCCGTACATGATGAACACCTTGCGCAGCACGCCGATCAGCAGCGCGGCGCCGATCAGCTTGCGCACGTCGGCCTTTGCGACCTTTTCGGCCTTCTGCCACAACAGCGGCACCAGCGAAAAGAGCGCCGTCGCGATCAGCGACCCGGAGACCATCGCCATCGGATGGACGTAACGCGGCAGCACGATGTTGTAAAAAGGGTAGTCCATGGCCCATACGATATTGCAAATCAGCAGGGCGATATGGGGTTTGAATCTGTTCATTCGTTTCGGGGTTTATCCCGCCCAAAAACAAAAACAGTGCCCGTCCTCCCGTCCCGTCTCCTTCGCGGCCATGCCGCCCGCAGCACCGCCCAAAGGCCGTCCGTCGGACGACGCACCTCCTCCGAAGTGCTGCGCCGGAGAGGGCTGGCATGGAAGTTGTTTTTTAAAAGACCGATTTTGCTGCAATCGCAGCCCCCTTGCACATTAAAAACTTTAAAACGAAACGTTATGAACACCAAGAAAAACAAAAACACCGATTCGCCCCACTTCCGTGAATTCTTCCTCGACCAGATCAAAGACGTCTACTGGGCCGAGAAACACCTTTCGTCCGGACTCAAAAAGATGAGAAAGGCCGCCACCAGCCCGAAGCTGGCCGCCGCATTCGAAAAACACATCGAGGAGACCGCAGGCCAGATCGAACGGCTGAAGCGGGTTTTCGAATTGCTGGGCAAAACCCCGCAGGCCAAGAAGTGCGAAGCCATGGAAGGACTTGTCTCCGAGGCCGAAAGCATGATCGAGGACACCCGGAAAGACTCCTATACGCGGGATGCGGGCCTTATTCTGGCCGCCCAGAAAGCCGAACATTACGAGATCGCCTCGTACGGCACGCTGAAAGTCTTCGCCGAGATGATGGGCGAAACCGAAATCGCCCGCGAACTGGGCATGATCCTCAAAGAGGAGGTCTCCACCGATTCGCTGCTCTCGTGTCTGGCCGAAGAGGATGTGAACGAAATGGCCGTGGCCGAATAATGCCCGCCCTCCGGGCCGGAAAGGCCGGAGCTTCGATCCGATTACAACGATTTTCCCCTGCCGCGACGATCTGCGGCAGGGGAAAATCGCTTCCGGGCCCTTTCCCGGTCACTGCGTCGGGCCGTCACCGCCGCTGCGAAGGGACTTCGAACGTAGCCGGAGACGCGCCGTCGATCTTTTCGCCCCGGTAATAGACGCTCCACGCATCCTTTCCATACCCTTTGCCGATATTTTCGAACGACGAAGCCGATGCGCCGCCGACTTTGCGGCCCTGAAAAAACACCGTCCACGCATCCTTTCCGTATCCCCCGCCGAGACTGACGAACGAACCGGCCGCAGCCCCTTCCACCTCGCGCTCCCGGTAATAGACCGTCCAGCTGTCTTTGGAATAGCCGCCGCCCAGCGTCCGGGTCATCTTCGCATTCGCCCGCTGCCGCTCCCCGTACAGATAGGTATTCCAGTTATCCCTGCCGCGTCCCTTTCCCAGACTCTCGAACGACGAAGCCGAAGCGCCCTTCACCTCTTCACCGCAGTAAAATACCTTCCAGTTGTCCTTGCCGTAGCCGTCCCCCAGATCGACGAACGACGAAGCCGAAGCCCCCTCGACCTTCAGTCCGCGGTAATAAACCGTCCAGCTGTCCTTGGAATACCCTTCGGGCCTTCTGTCCCGCCCCGAATGCACGCCGCCGTGCCGGGCAGCGCTCACCTGAGCGAAACACGCATCCCCGCCCGACAGAAGCGCGAAGGCGGACAGCAAAACCACTATCATTTTTTTCATAATACAGCCGTCAGTTAGTTTCTACTATTCAAACCCCAAATATACCCGCTTATTGCGCCGCGCCCAAGAAATCCGCCGAAAAATTCACCCGCCGCCACCGATTCGCAGCCATCGAGAGACTTTCGACCGACGAGAGATGTCCGAACGACGAGAGACTTCCGAACGACCGGAAACCGTCTTCTCACAACCGCCCCCCCCCGACAAAAAAAGTCCGCAGGCTCACACCTGCGGACTTTCGCCTATATCGGACGGAACGCAACCGCTCCGCCCTCTCTTCCGGGGATTACTCCTCGGTCTCCTCCTTGGCAGCGGCTTTCTTGGCGTTCTTCGCCTCGGCAGCCTCCATGGCGCTCTTCAGAGCGGCCAAACCTGCGATATCGCCCAGCGTCGTCTTCTCGACCGAAGCGTTGATCTTCTTCACGGTCGATTTGGTCGCGTCGGCAGCGGCACGCTTCTCAGCTTTCTCGGCTGCAACTTCGGCGCGCTTGGCCTCCTCGTACGTACGAACGTGCGAAAGGGTGATACGCTTGGTAGCCTTCGAGAACTCGATCACCTTGAAGTCGAGCTTGTCGCCAGCCTTCGGCGTGGTGCCGTCCTCCTTGGTGAGCTGGCGTGCGGGGCAGAAGCCCTCGATGTTCTCGCCCAGAGCGACAACTGCGCCCTTGTCGGTCATCTCGGTAATCGTACCCTCGTGGATGCTGTCCACCGAGAACTGGTTTTCGAACTCGTTCCACGGGTTCTCCTCCAGCTGCTTGTGGCCCAGCGACAGACGACGGTTCTCCTTGTCGATCTCCAGCACCACGACCTCGATATCCGCGCCTACCGACGTGAATTCGCCGGGGTGCTTCACCTTCTTGGTCCAGCTCAGGTCCGAAATGTGGATCAGGCCGTCGATACCCTCCTCGATCTCTACGAAGATACCGAAGTTGGTGAAGTTGCGAACCTTGGCCGTGCACTTCGTGCCCACGGGATATTTGGTTTCGATATTCTCCCACGGATCGGGCGTGAGCTGCTTGATGCCGAGCGACATCTTGCGCTCCTCACGGTCGAGCGTCAGGATAACGGCCTCGACCTCGTCGCCGACCTTCATGAACTCCTGCGCCGAACGCAGGTGCTGGCTCCACGACATCTCCGACACGTGGATCAGACCCTCCACACCGGGAGCGATCTCCACGAACGCGCCGTAATCGGCCATCACGACCACGCGGCCCTTGACCTTGTCGCCGACCTTGAGGTTCTGGTCGAGCGCCTCCCACGGATGAGCCGTAAGCTGCTTCAGACCCAGTGCGATACGCTTCTTGGCGTCGTCGAAGTCGAGGATCACGACCTGAATCTTCTGGTCGAGCGCCACGATCTCTTCGGGATGGTTCACGCGGCCCCACGAAAGGTCCGTGATGTGGATCAGACCGTCCACACCGCCCAGATCGACGAATACGCCGTACGAAGTGATGTTCTTGACGGTACCTTCGAGAATCTGGCCCTTTTCGAGTTTCGACATGATGACCTGCTTCTGGGCCTCAAGCTCGGCCTCGATGAGCGCCTTGTGCGAAACGACCACGTTGCGGAACTCCTGATTGATCTTGACGACCTTGAATTCCATGGTCTTGTCCACGTATACGTCGTAGTCGCGGATCGGCTTCACGTCGATCTGCGAACCGGGCAGGAACGCCTCGATGCCGAATACGTCTACGATCATACCGCCCTTGGTGCGGCACTTGATGTAACCCTTGATGATTTCGTCCTTTTCGAGGGCCTCGTTCACACGGTCCCACGACTTGAGCTGACGGGCCTTCTTGTGCGAAAGGGCCAGCTGGCCGTTCTTGTCCTCGGCCGACTCGACATACACTTCGATTTTGTCGCCCACCGCCAGATCGGGGTTGTAACGGAACTCGGAAACGGGGATGACGCCCTCGCTTTTGTAGCCGATGTTCACAAGAACCTCACGCTTGGTTATGCCGGTTACGGTACCTTCCACGACTTCGCCGACATTGACGTTCGAAAGCGTCTTGTCATACGCTTCGGCAATCTCCTCCTTGGGCTGCGAATAGACGCCCAGATCGTTTTCAAATGCGTTCCAGTCGAAATTCTCGTTTGCGACTACAGTTTTCGTTTCTTCCATAACGGAAATACTTTGTGCGATACAATCGCTCGTTAAATGATTAATAATGAAATTCATAGCCCCTCATCCGCGCCTCGTGCGCGCATACGGGGAGTGCAAAGATACTCTTTTCAACTGAAAAAATGAAAGATTGAGCGCAAAAAATCGCTTACCGACAGTTTTTTACACCTCCCGGCCGCGGGCACGCCCCGGACGACTCCGCCGCCGCGCCCGCACACCTTCCGGCCGACCGGTCGCGCAGCCGGGACACCGCCGCAAATGCTTTTCCCGCCCGTCGCAGGCCCGCGGCCACAAACCACTGTTCCGTCCGGACGCAGGCCGCCCCGTCCGCAGGCCTACTTCCGCCGCACCCGCTGCCGCGGCGTGTTGTCGATCCGGAGCGGAGAGTCCTCCTCCAGCTCTTCGAGCAGAAGCCCGGTCACATCCTCCTCGGTAATCTTGCCGTCGGTGTAATTCAGGTCGTTGTAATTCTTGTAGACGTAATCGCTGACGGCGACCGTGTAGACCTTCCCTTCGCGCAACTTGGGGAACTCCACGTCGAGCGCATTGTCCGCCTGATCGGTAACGATCACATAGGGCGTTGTCGAAATCAGGTCGATGCGGTGCGCCTCCTTGACGTTCACCGGATCGTTGTATTTCGAAACGATCATCCTCCGCATATCCGCCGGCGTCATCTTCATCTCGGTCACCAGCGTCCCGAACGGCTCCAGCCCGTATACGCTGGCCGCGCTCACGCCGCCCGCGGGAATCGAGTCGAGCCGCACGCCCCCGATGTGGTAGAATCCGATCTCGGCGTCGATCCCGTCGGCCACCGCCCCGGCCATCCAGTTCGCCAGCCCCCATTTGTTCGCGGCGTTCCCGAACTCGCCCATCGGTCTGTTCAGCTCCGGATTGGCGTAACAGGCGTCCACCTGCTTCTGGAAAACCGGATCAGGCTCGTAACCGGCCAGCGGCACGAGCCGGAAATCCACGCCGGCGACCTTCCTGCCCTTCATGCGTATCGTCGTGACGCCTATGTTCCGCAGATCCTTCCCCGTCTGCGTGAGCAGCGTGCCGCCGATCAGCGTATCGACCTCCTCGTGCGTGTGCCCGCCGATCACCACGTCGTACTGCGAAGCGCCCCCGGCGAGCAGTTCCCGGTCGCGGTCGTCGCCCATGTGCGAAACGAGCACCAGCACGTCGCACTTCGGGCGCAGCTCGGCGGCGTATTTCAACGCCATCCGCTGCGGATCGGGAAAGGTCAGCCCCGCGAAGCTCGACGCATTGCCCGCCGGATGCCCCGGCCCCTCGTAGTTGGTCACCACGCCGACGAATCCGATGCGGAATCCGCCCTCTTCGAGCACCGTGTAAGGCGGCAGCGGAGGAAAGGAGCAGGTGTCGCTCACTACATTGGCGCACACCACCTCGAAATCCATGCTGTCTATCATCCGGCCCAGAAACGCCTGCCCGTGGTCGAATTCGTGGTTACCGAGCGTCGCCACGTCATACCCCAGCCTGTTCATCAGCGCGATCATCGGCATCCCCGGCGTCGCCGCCCGGTCTACGTAGGCGTTGCCCGTCCAGCGGTCGCCGGCATCGACCAGCACCACCAGCTGCGCCGTGTCGCGGCACGCCTCGACGGCCGCCGCCAGACGCGGGAAGTTCCGGATTTTGGCGTGCATGTCGTTCGTCGACAGCAAAACGAGCGTCCGCTCGCGGGGGGCGCAGGCCGCCGCGAGCGCCGCCGTGACGATCAGAACCGTGCGGAGTATTCTTTCCATAATATCGTTTTTGAGTTTGCCAAAGTTACAAATAATTCATATCTTTACACTTCATTCAGCAGAAAAACTTATGGCAGACAGCATCAAAGTCATATGCGACAACCTCGGAGGTCCGATCCGGGTGGCGATGGGCACCCCGCTCTCCGACGTGGCCGCACAGCTGACGCCGGGACGCTACCCGTTCCTCGCGGCGTTCGTGAACAACCGCATCAAAGAGCTCAACTACAAAATATATACCCCGGTGACGGTCCGCTTCGTGGACATCACCGACTTCGCGGGCATCCGCGTCTACCAGCGCACCTCGTGGTTCATCCTCCAGAAGGCCGCACGCACGCTCTTTCCGGGACATACGCTCCATATCCGCCACTCGATGGGCCAGAGCGGCTTCTACTGCGAGCTCGAAGGGCTCGACGAGTTCACCCACGAACAGGCCGCAGCGCTCGAAGGGCACATGCGCGAAGTGGTGGCGCAGAACCTCCCCATCGAGCGCACCAAGGTGCTCACGAGCGAGCTCCGCGCCATCTACGCCGAACAGGGCTTCGACGACAAGACGGCGCTGCTCGACACCCGTCCGCGGCTCTACAGCGACCTGTACACGCTGGACGGCACGGCCGGCTACTTCTACGGGGCGCTGGCCCCCTCGACGGGCTACATCGACCGCTTCTGCATCGAACCCTACTACAAGGGCTTCTATCTGGCCCTGCCCCTGCGGACGAACCCCGGCGTGCTCAACAAGAACGTCCAGCAGGAGAAGATGTTCGGCATTTTTCAGGAGTACCAGTCATGGGTCCGGATCATGGGCGTCCCCACCGTGGGCGACGTCAATTCGAAGGTGCTCGCGGGCGACGCCGGCGGCATGATAAAACTCGCCGAAGCGTTCCACGAACGCAAATTCGCATGGGTCGCCGACACCATCTACGACGCCAACCTCTCGCGCGGCGTGCGCATCGTGCTTATCTCCGGTCCCTCGTCGAGCGGCAAGACCACCTCGGCCAAGCGGCTGGGCATCCAGCTGGGCGTGCTGGGGCTGAAACCGGTGCTGATCTCGCTCGACGACTACTTCGTGGACCGCGAAAAGACCCCGAAGGACGCCGACGGCGAGTATGACTACGAAGCGCTCGAAGCCATCGACCTCGAACTGTTCAACGACCACCTCCGCCGCCTGATGCGCGGCGAGAGCGTCGATATTCCGCGCTACAACTTCATCACGGGACGCCGCATGCAGCACAACGACCCGCTGACGCTCGACGAGCGTTCGATCCTGATCGTCGAAGGCATCCACGGACTCAATCCCCGTCTCACGCCGGGCGTTCCCGAAGAGCAGAAGTTCCGCATCTACATCTCCTGCTTCACGTCGGTGGCCATGGACAACCTCTCGCGCATCGCCACCACCGACAACCGCCTGCTGCGCCGCCTGACGCGCGACTACCGGCAGCGGGGCGCCGACGCGCTGGCCACGCTCTCGCGCTGGGCCTCGGTCCGCCGCGGCGAGGAGAAGCACATCTTCCCCTATCAGGAGAACGCCGACGTCATGCTCAACTCGTCGCTCTTCTACGAGATTTCGGTCCTGCGCCCCTTCGCCGAGAAAATCCTCCGCGAAGTGCCCGACACGGTGCCCGAATACGACGAAGCGCGCCGCATGCTGAAGTTCCTCGACAACTTCATCCCCATTCCGCCCGACGAGATTCCGCCCACCTCGATCCTGCGCGAATTCATCGGCGGCAGCAGTTTTCAATATTGAGAATCGTCCGCACGCCCCGGCGTCACCCGGACGCAAACCATGCAAGACAATAAACGACCGCCCGGTTCCGACCCGGCCCCGAAACGATAATTCCGCCGCACCGCGGCGCCAAGTCCCCATAACTTCATACAACTAACAGATATGTTCGACAAATTTTCCGAACGCCACATCGGCGTCAGCAACGAAAAGGAGCTCAAAGCCATGCTCGAAACGATCGGCGTCAAGTCGGTCGACGAGCTGATCTCGCAGGTCATTCCGCACTCCATCCGGCTCAAGAAACCGCTCGCGCTGCCCGCGGAGGGCATGAGCGAGTACGAATTCGCAGGCCACATCCGCGCGCTGGCCGAGCGCAACCGCTGCCTGCGGTCGTTCATCGGCATGGGCTACTACCCCTGCGCGGTTCCCGCCGCCGTCACGCGCAACGTCTTCGAGAATCCCGCGTGGTACACCTCCTATACGCCCTATCAGGCCGAGATTTCGCAGGGCCGTCTCGAAGCGCTGCTGAACTTCCAGACCGCCGTGATCTCGCTCACGGGCATGGAGATCGGCAACTGCTCGCTGCTGGACGAGGCCACCGCCGCCGCCGAAGCGATGCTGATGATGTTCGCCCTGCGCTCGCGCGAAGCCGTCAAGGAGGGCCGCAACCAGCTCTTCGTCGACCGCAACATCTTCCCGCAGACGCTCGACGTGCTGCTCACCCGCAGCGAACCCTTCGGCATCGAACTGATCGTCGACGAATACGACGAATACAGCTTCACGGGCAAGGAGTTCGGCGCCATCGTCCAGTATCCGGCCGCCAACGGCGCCGTGCGCGACTACGCGGACTTCACGGCCGCCGCCCACGCCAAGGGCGCGCTGGTCACGGCCGTCGCCGACCTGCTGGCGCTGGCGCTTCTGAAAGCCCCCGGCGAATGGGGCGCCGACATCGCCGTCGGCTCGACCCAGCGTCTGGGCACCCCGATGGGGCTGGGCGGTCCGAGCGCGGGCTACATGACCACGCGCGAAGCCTTCAAGCGCAACATGCCGGGCCGCATCATCGGCGTCTCGGTGGACCGTCTGGGCAACCGGGCGCTGCGCATGGCGCTCCAGATGCGCGAACAGCACATCAAGCGCGAGCGCGCCACGTCGAACATCTGCACCGCCTCGGCGCTGATGGCCTCGATGGTGGGCTTCTACTGCGTCTACAACGGTCCCGAAGGGCTGAAGCGCGCCGCCGACACGGCCCATCTGGCCGCCGCGACGGTTGCCAAGGCGCTCGAAGCGATGGACTACAAACTCGCCGCAACGGCCTATTTCGACACGCTCGAAGTCGCCGCCGAAGCCGCCGTCGTACAGTCGCTGGCGCTCGAAAGCGGCATCAACTTCTTCTACCCGACCGAAGGTTCGGTGCGCATGTCGTTCGACGAAGTCACGACTCCGGAGGAGATCGCCGAGGTCATCCGCATCTTCGCCGCCGCCAAAGGCAAGAAAGCCAAGGCCGTAAAGCCCGTCACCGAAAGCAACGTCCCGGCCGGCCTGCGCCGCCGTTCGGCCTACCTGACCGAACCGGTCTTCAACGCCTACCGTTCGGAAAGCGCCCTGATGCGCTACATCAAACAGCTGGAACTGCGCGACATATCGCTGGCCAACTCGATGATCTCTTTAGGTTCGTGCACCATGAAGCTCAACGCCGCGGCGCTCATGCAGCCCCTTTCGCTGGCCGGCTTCCAGAACATGCACCCCTTCGCCCCGGCGGATCAGGCCGAGGGTTACATGCAGTTGATCACGGAGTTGGAAAACGATCTGGCGACGATCACGGGCTTCGCGGCCTCGTCGCTGCAGCCCAATTCGGGCGCGGCGGGCGAGTACACGGGGCTGATGGTGATCCGCGCCTACCACCAGAGCCGCGGACAGGGCTACCGCAACGTTGTGCTGATCCCGGCATCGGCCCACGGCACCAACCCAGCGTCGGCCGCCATGGCGGGCATGAAGATCGTCACCGTGGCGTGCGACGCCAACGGCAACATCGACGTGGAGGACCTCGAAGTCAAGGCCAAGGAGTACAGTTCGGAGTTGTGCGGCCTGATGGTGACCTATCCCTCGACGCACGGGGTGTTCGAAAGCCGCATCCGCGAAATCGTGGACGCCGTACACGACGCGGGCGGACAGGTCTACATGGACGGCGCCAATATGAACGCACAGGTGGGCCTGACCAATCCGGGCTACATCGGCGCCGACGTCTGCCACCTCAACCTGCACAAGACCTTCGCCATGCCCCACGGCGGCGGCGGTCCGGGCGTGGGTCCGATCTGCGTCGCCGAGCACCTCAAAGCCTTCCTCCCCTCGCATTCGGTTATGGCGACGGGCGGCGACGAAGGCATCACCGCCGTGGCATCGGCTCCTTGGGGCTCCGCACTGCTGCTGCCCATAACCTACGGTTATATCAAGATGCTGGGTGAAGCCGGACTGCGCCGCGCCACGGAAATGGCAATCGTCAACGCCAACTACATGTCCGCCGCGCTCGCATCGGAGTTCAGGACCTACTATTCGGGCGAGACGGGCCGCGTGGGTCACGAGATGATCCTCGACCTGACCAACTTCAAGAAGGACTACAACATCGACTGCGGCGACATCGCCCACCGGCTGATGGACTACGGATTCCATGCCCCGACGCTCTCGTTCCCCGTGCACGAGACGCTGATGGTCGAGCCGACCGAATCGGAGCCGAAAGCCGAAATGGACCGCTTCATCGAAGCCCTCGTGTCGATCAAGCGCGAATGCGAAGCGGCCGTCGGACAGCCCGACAACGTGGTGGTCAATGCGCCCCACACGGCCGTGGAGATCGCGGGCGAGTGGCCGCATCCCTACACCCGTCAGCAGGCGGTCTTCCCGCTCGAATGGGTGCGCCAAGCGAAGTTCTTCCCCTATGTTTCGAAGATCGACGCCGGCTACGGAGACCGCAACCTCTGCTGCAGGAATTGCGAATAAATCGTGAAAGCCGCGATTATTAAGGAATTATATGTAACTTTGCAGCCCGTACGGCGCGGATTCCGCCGCTGACGGAGCCGCCGGCCGGTTCGAAAGAACGGTCCCGGCGGCAGGCGCCGCAGCGCTGCAAGCCAACGTCCGGATTCCGGCAGGCGCGTTTTTTGCCGTATGCGGAAGTAACCGCATGCAGAAAACAAGCCGTGCAGAAGCGGACAAGCCCCCAAAGGCAGGCGGAGCGCGGAAACGCTCCGCGAGCCAAGCCCCGCCGGAGGGAAATGCCGGGCGGGAACGCAGACCGGGAATAACAGGCGGTAGCGCAGACCCAAACGCCGGGCGGAAATGCCGGACGGAAACGCGGAGAAGGGCCGCAAGGCAGAAACGCCGGCAAAAACGGACAAGCCCCCAAAGGCAGACGGAGCGCGGAAACGTTCCGCGAGCCAAGCACCGCCGGAGGGAATGCCGGGCGGAAATCCGGGCGGCAACGCAGACCGGGAACAACGGGCGGAAATACCCGGCGGGAACAACGAAAACGAAAAAAACATTTTTTAACGAATTATTATGAAAGTAGAACAGAACAAAATGGTCGGCGTGGACTACAAGCTCACCGTCGACGGACAGATCGCAGACCAGTCGCGTCCGGGCCAGCCGCTCGAATTTATCTTCGGAACAGGCATGCTGCTCCCCAAATTCGAAGAGGCGATTCTGGGCAAGGAGGTCGGCGAAGCCGTCTCGTTTACCCTTGAGCCGAAGGACGGTTACGGCGAACTGATCGCCGACGCCGTGGTAGACCTGCCCAAAAACATATTCATGGTGGACGGCAAACTCGCCGAGGACATCCTCTTCGTGGGTTCGCAGGTTCCGATGAGCGACAATCAGGGCAACCGCATGATGGGCATCGTCAAGGAGGTCGGCGAGGAGACCGTGAAAATGGACTTCAACCACCCGATGGCCGGCAAGACGCTCAACTTCGACGTCGAGATCGTATCGGTGCGCGACGTAACGCCCGAAGACCTGCAGGGCGGCTGCTCGTGCGGAGAGTGCGGAGACGACTGCGGCGGCGGTTGCGACCACGAAAAAGGGCACTGCGACTGCCACTGACAGAAAAGCGGGACTTGCAGAAGCCCCGCTTTTTTAAAACCCCGAAACCGACTCTGCCATGACCCAGACCGAACTGCTGAAAATGATCGGCAGCGGCGCCGTACGGGACCTCGACCTGACGGGCCGCGAATTGAAGAACATCGATTTCAAAGGCTGCCGTGTGGAAAACGTGACATTCGACGAATGCACGCTCACGGAGTGTAATTTCGACGGCTGCGGGATGGAGCGCGTCTCCTTCCGCAAGGCCGTGCTGCGCAACTGCCGTTTCCGCAGGGCGAAGATCGCATGGAGCGACTTCCGCTACTGCGAGATCGAAAGGGCCACTTTCGAAGAGGCCGAAATCCGGTTCTGCGACCTTTACCGCGCCATGCTCACCGGAATCGTCATCATGCGCAGGGCTCGGATCGGAGAGACGAGCCTCTACTACGCCTACTTCGGCGAAGGGGTGAACATACGCCGCGAAAACATCGCCGGCGGCAGGCTGCTCCAGCAGGACCTCGACGCCTACAGGCGGTTTCTGATCGAATGGAACACCTCCGGCACGGGAGTCCGCCGGAACGACCGCGCCGAGCAGTCGGCGTGGAGCCCCGATGCAGCGCTGCACGCTGGTGGACATGCTCAACGTCGTCCAGACGACGATCGGCATCCTGCTCACGGGCATCTTCGGCTTCATCCTCGGCAACAAGATACGCAATCAGTAAAAGCCGTGTTCACACTGCGCCAATACCTGACCACGCTGGCCGATACGCACGGCCTCACCCGGACGCTGGGCGAGATCGAGGTGTGCCGCGACGGAAAGGGGCGCATATGTTACTCGGCAGGCAACAGCGCCGTCGTATTCCGCATCCGCTGCGAAGGCCGCGTCCGCTCGCTGCGCTGTTACATGCACCATCCGCGCCATCTGGCGGAAATCTACGGCGAGAAGCTGCTGCCGCAGGAGCTTTTCATCTACACCTCGCCCGCAGGCGGCGTCTGGGTGGATGTGGTGCTGAGCGACTGGATCGAAGGCGTGACGCTTCACGAAGCGGTCGCCGCAGCCGCCGAGACGGGCGACACGGCGCGGCTGAGGAGATTTGCCGCCGCATTCGACCGCATGGCCGCGGCGCTCACGGCGGACGACTGGGCGCACGGCGACCTGAAACCCGAAAACATCGTCGCGGACAACCGGGGACGGCTCCACCTGATCGATTTCGACGCCATGTTTCTGCCCGCTTTCGCAGGCCGGCACAGCCCGGAGCTGGGCACGGCGGCTTTCCAGCATCCCGCGCGCACGGTGCGGGATTTCGACGCTTCGCTCGACGACTATCCGGCGGCCCTGATCTCCACGGCACTGCATGCGCTGGCGCTCGACCCGACGCTGTACGCCCGCTATTCCGAGGCCGACGGGCTGCTCTTCACGCCGCAGAAGATCGGGACCGACGCGGCGCTCTGCGAGGTGCTCGCACTCTTCGAGCGCAGGGGACTCGCGGCGCAGTACCGGATTGCACGGTTGCTCCGTTCGCCTTCGCTCCGGCTGCCGGGGCTGCCGCAACTGCTGGCACTGGCGGCGGAAACGACGGAAACGGATGAAAGAACGGGACCTGAGGAAACGAAGAATGCAGTGAATACGGCAACGACAGGGACAACCGGATCCGGGGAAACAGCCGGATCAACAGGACCAAAGCGGGCAATGGGAGCGGAAGAAACGGCAGGCGGAAATTCCGGCTCCGCGGACGGCCCAACAGGCGCCCCAGCGGATGGCTCGGCAGAGGCCCCAGCGGGCGACTCGGCAGAAAGCACAACAGGCGCCCCAACAGAGGACCCAACGGACGGCGCCGTCGCCGAAGCGGCCGAACTCTTCGTCGAAAACGGCCTGTGGGGCTACCGCACGCCGGAACAGGTCGTCGTGCCGCCGCTCTACGACTGCGGATTCGACTTCACCGAAGGGCTGGCGGCGGTGCGGCTCGGAGCGACATGGCACTATATCGACGGCGCGGGCCGGACCCGGATCAGCTGTCCGGGATGCGAAGCCGTGAAGCCGTTCCGCAACGGACGCGCCCCGGTCGTCCGCGGCGGAAGGCGGCTGGAGATCGACCGGGAGGGCCGCGAGTTTGATATTTAGCCTTAAATCGTTATATTTGCATTTGCTTAATACGACACCGATGCCTCAACTCAGATATATGACTCCGGCGGAGATTTCCGCCGCCGAATCCCTCGGATCTTCGGCCGAAGCATGGTCGCAGGTGAGGGTCTCCGAAGATTTCACGCCCTTCCAGCTGCTGCAAAGCCATCTGGAGGGGACGGTCGAGATCGGCTCCGGCGCGCGCATCATCCGTTCGCGCGTATGCAACTACCGGATCGGCGAGGGCGCGCTCATAGAGGGCGTCACGGCTCTCGAATGCCGCCGCCGGAGCACGTTCGGCAACGGCGTGGGAGTAGCGACGATGAACGAGTGCGGGGGCCGCACGGTCAGGATATTCGACCGGATGTCGGCGCAGATAGCCTATCTGATGGCCGTCTACCGCCACCGGCCGCAGACCGTTGCGGCGCTGGAGCGCATGGTGGAGGCGTATGCCGAAGCGGGTGCGTCAGAGATGGGCAGCGTAGGCCGCAACACCCGCATCGTAGGCGCGAAATTCATCCGCGAAGTCCGCATCGGCGACGAAGTGTGCATCGACGGGGCCTCGATGCTCGAAAACGGCACCGTCTGCGACGGGGCGCATATCGGCGTGGACGTCAAGGCCTACGACTTCATCGCCGCCGAGAAGGCGCACATCGACAACGGGTCGATCGTCGAACGCTGCTTCGTGGGCGAGAGCTGCCGGCTGGACAAGGCCTTCACGGCAGCCGAGTCGCTCTTTTTCGCAAACTCGCACTGCGAAAACGGGGAGGCGGCCTCGATCTTCGCGGGTCCCTACACCGTCTCGCACCACAAATCGTCGCTGCTGATCGCCGGCATGTTCTCGTTCTTCAACGCCGGGAGCGGCTCCAACCAGAGCAACCACCTCTTCAAGAGCGGCGCCGTACACCAGTCGGTGCATCTGCGCGGCTGCAAGTTCGCCAGCGGGGCCTACATCATGTCGCCGGCGCTCGAAGGGGCCTTCACGATGATCATGGGACACCACTCGTACCACCACGACACGTCGGCGTTTCCCTACTCCTACCTGATCGAGAAGGAGGGCCGCACGACGCTCATGCCGGGCGCGAACCTCACCAGCTACGGCGCCGTGCGCGACATCGAGAAGTGGCCGGCGCGCGACCGCCGCGAACGCAAACGCGACGTCATCAACTTCGAAGAATACAACCCTTACATAACCGAAGCGATGCTCAGGGCCGTGGACACGCTCCACACGCTGGCCGAAGAGGACCCCGACGCGCCGTCGTACGTCTACCGCAAGGCGGTCATCCGCGCCGCGGCCCTCAAACGGGGCATCGGACTTTACAACAAATTCGTCGTCGCGGCGCTGGGCGCCATGCTCGACCGCGGCGAATCGGCCTCACGCTACGACGGCAGTGGCCGCTGGCTCGACGTGGCGGGGCAGTACGTCACCAAACGCGAGGTCGAAGCGATCCTCGACGCCGTGGACCGCGGCGAGCTGACAACGCCCGAAGAGGTGGACAACCGTTTCAGGGTCTTTTTCGTGCATTACGACGACTACGCCCACAGCTGGGCCGAAGGGATTTACGCCTCGCTGCTGGGGCGCGTGCCCACCGCGGCAGAGATCGGCGACGCGATCGAGGCGGGGCGCAACGCAAGGGAGGCGATGCGCCGCACGACCGACGCCGACCGCGAGCGCGACTGTTCGCTCGACATGGCCGTCAGCTACGGTCTGGACAGCGACGACGAGCGCGAAGTACGCGACGACTATTACTCGGTCCGGGGATTAAAATAGACGCAACATGTATACACAAAGCATCACACGCAACCACCGCACGGCATTCATACTGGCCATAGACTGTTCGGGATCGATGGCCGAAAGCATCCTCTTCCGGGGACGCAGGCTCACCAAGGCCGAGGCGGTGGCAGGCATCACCAACGACCTGCTCTTCGAGCTGGTAGAACGCGCCCGCCGCAGCGACGGCATACGCGACTATTACGACATCGCCGTGATCGGCTATTCGGGCGACGACGAGGTGCGCTCGCTGCTGCCCGACGGCGAAGAGCTGGTGCCGGTGAGCGCCCTCGCGGCGCGGGAGATGCCGGTGCGTACGGAGGTGATCGAACACCGTCTTCCCGACGGCAGCATCGCCCTGCGCGAGATTCCCGCACCGTCGTGGATCGAGTCGCAGGCGGCAGGACAGACGCCCATGTGCGAAGCGCTGCGCCGGGTGCGCGACATCGCCGCCGAATGGACCGCACGCGCGGCCAACGCCGAGAGTTTCCCGCCCGTGGTATTCAACATCACCGACGGCGAGGCGACCGACTGCGACGACGAGGAGCTGCGTGCGGTATGCAACCAGATCAAGGCGCTGGAGACCGTCGACGGCAACGTGCTGCTGATAAACATCCACATCGCCGCAGGCGACGCCGGGCGGCACGTATTCTTTCCCGAAGCCCACGAAGCCAACTACACGAACCGCTATGCGGCGCTGCTGTACGACTGTTCGAGCGAAATGCCGGCGGTATTCAACGAAGCCATACGCGAGGCCAAAGGCCCCGCCGCGGCGCCCCCGTTCCGGGGCATGAGCTACAACGCATCGGCGGCCCAGCTGGTCACCATGCTCAACATAGGTTCCATCAGCGTCAAAACCGAATAGCCATGACAGCGACCATCCAACACTTCACCCGTGCGCTGCTGACGCCCGACCTGTCGCTGGCGACGCTCTCCGACGCCCGCGCCGTCACCGACCGCAACGGCATGCCGCGCATGGTACGCACCACGCGGTTCGCCGAAGCCGAAATCGAATGGCGCGGCGAGCGGTGGCTCGCAGCCATGCCCCTGACGCCCGCAGCACTGCCCCGCATCGAACGCACGGCTTCGGTCCTGCGGCGCATGAACACCGAACACCTGACGCAATTCCGCATCCTGCCGGAGGAAATGCGCTGGACCGACGCGCTGGGCAACGAGCGGCGCACGGGACTCGTCCTGCAGCAGCTTCCGGGCCGGGAGTTCGCCGAGGCGCTGCTCACGGAGGACAAAACGGTCCTGCTCGCGGCGCTCGACACGCTGCGCGAAGCGCTGCGGGAGCTGGAATTCACGCACAACAACCTCCGGGAAAGCAACCTCCGCTGGCACAGGGGACGAATCATACCGATCCGTTATTACGACGCCCGCGTGGGCGCGGCGGAAAACGGCGGGGCCGATGCGGAGGCGTTCGAGGCCCTGAAACGCCGGATCGCCGAGGCGCCCATGCCCCGACAGTCGGTAAACGACGTCGAAGCGGTCTACAATCCGGTGCGGAAGCTGACCGGGCACCGCTGGACGAGCCACGTATTCGAAGGGCTGGTATGCGTCGAGGACGAAGGCGGATTCGGATTCGTCGATACGGACAACAACCCGGTGATTCCGTCGCAGTTCCTCTGGGCGGGCGACTTCCACGAAGGCCGCGCCGAGGTTCAGACGCGGACCGGCATGGGGCTGATCGACCGCGAGGGAGGCTACGTCATCCCGCCCGAATACGAAATCGTCGATTACGACCCGGCGGTCAGCATCGTGCACGTCCGCCACGGCGGACGCTGGGCGCTGTTCGACTATCTGGGCCGCCGCCTGACGGAGTTCGGCCGGGAGGATATGCAGGAGCCTGTCCGGCAGGAGCCGTGCAGGTCCGAAATTTGCAGATAACAACGTCACAAAACATACGACAATGGAAGAAACGATCAAATGCCTGATTATCGGCAGCGGCCCCGCAGGGTACACCGCAGCTATCTATACTTCGCGCGCCAACCTCCGGCCCGTACTCTACGAGGGTATCGAGCCGGGCGGGCAGCTCACGACCACGACCGACGTGGAGAATTTTCCGGGCTATCCCGACGGCGTCAGCGGCCAGCAGATGATGGCCGACATGCGCCGTCAGGCCGAACGCTTCGGAGCCGACATCCGCATCGGAACCGTGACGAGCGTGGACCTCTCGTCGCGTCCGTTCCACGTGGTGATCGACGGCACGACGCAGATCAAGGCCGAGACGCTCATCATCGCCACGGGAGCATCGGCAAAATACCTCGGCCTGCCTTCGGAAACGAAATTCCGCGGCATGGGCGTCAGCGCGTGCGCCACGTGCGACGGATTCTTCTACCGCAAGAAGGACGTGGCCGTGGTCGGCGGCGGCGACACGGCCTGCGAGGAGGCCACCTATCTGGCCTCGATCTGCCGCAAGGTCTACATGATCGTGCGCAAGCCCCACCTGCGCGCTTCGAAGGCCATGCAGGAGCGGGTGTTCAACACCACCAATATCGAAGTGATGTTCAACCACAACACCGCCGAGGTGCTGGGCGACGAATCGGGCGTGACGGGCGCGCTGCTGCGCTGCAACGACGGCAAGGAGGTCAGGATCGACATAGCGGGATTCTTCCTCGCCATCGGCCACCATCCCAATACGGAGCTTTTCGCCGACCAGCTGACGCTCGACGCGGAAGGGTACATCAAAACGGAAGCGGGCACCTCGAAGACCAATATCGAAGGGGTCTTCGCCGCGGGCGACGTGCGCGACCCGCATTACCGGCAGGCCATAACGGCCGCGGCGTCGGGCTGCATCGCGGCGATCGACTGCGAACGCTTCATCCTGAACCGCGCAGAGTAAACCGAATCACGCAGAGCGAACAAAACAGGCACCACGCATGAGTTTCAGCGTCACCATACTCGGATCGTCCTCCGCCAAGCCCACTCTGAGCCGCCATCCGTCGGCCCAAGCGGTCAATGTGCACGAGCAGTACTATCTGGTCGATGCGGGCGAGGGAGTGCAGCAGCAGCTGATCCGCTGCGGGATCACCCCGCTGAAACTGCGCGCCGTGTTCATCTCGCACCTGCACGGCGACCATGTCTTCGGACTCTTTCCGCTGATCTCGACGCTGGCGCTCTACGGGCGCAAAACCCCGCTGCGGGTATTCGCCCCGGCGCCTTTCGGCGAGATACTGGCCTGCCACCTGCGGTTTTTTGACAGCGAGCTGCCCTATCCGGTGGTCTGGACCGAGGTGGACACGACCAAGCACGCGCTGCTGCTGGAAAACCGCACGCTCGAAGTGTGGAGCATTCCGCTGCGCCACCGGGTGCCGACGGCGGGCTTCCTCTTCCGCGAGAAGGAGCCGCCGCTGAACGTCGAGAAGTTCAAGATCGCGAAATACGGCCTTACGGTCGCGCAGATCACCGCCGCCAAGCGGGGCGAGGAGATAACGCTTCCGACGGGCGAGGTGGTGCCCAACGCGGAGCTGACCTACCGCCCCTATGCGCCCCGGTCGTACGCCTACCTCTCGGACACCAACTTCTCGGCGAAGGCCGCGACGCTGGCCAAGGGCGCGGACCTGATGTACCACGAGGCGACCTACGCCGCCGCCGAGCAGAAAACGGCCAAGGAGCGGGGCCACTCGACAAGCGCCGACGCGGCCAAAGCCGCCCTAAAGGCCGGAGCCAAGCGGCTGATAATCGGACACTATTCGTCCCGCTACAAGAACGAAAACATATTGGTCGAAGAGGCCCGCGCGATCTTCCCGGAGACCTATCCGGCCACCGAAGGCGTCACCTTCACCATAGAGAAACAACGATGACGAAAGCCGAAATACAACTCGTCCGCGCGCTGGCCGACAAACGCGGACGCACGGAACACGGACTGTTCGTGGCCGAAGGGGAGAAACTCATCGGCGAACTGCGCGGCTCTCACCTGAAGGTCCGCAAGATCTTCGCGCTGGAGGGCGTATTCGCAGGGCCGGAGGTCGAGACCGTCGCCCCGCGCGACATGGAGCGGCTGTCGCTGCTCAAAACCGCCGCCAACTCGCTGGCGATCGTCGAGACGCCCCGCTACGGGCTGGACATGCGGTCGCTCGCGGGGCGGCTGACGCTGGCGCTCGACGACGTGCAGAACCCCGGCAACCTCGGCACGATCGTCCGGCTGGCCGACTGGTTCGGCATCGCCGACATCGTCTGCTCGGAGGCTTCGGCCGACTGCTTCAACCCGAAGGTCGTGCAGGCCACGATGGGCGCGATTCTGCGGGTGCGGGTTCACTACACCGATCTGGGAGCGTTTCTGCACGACGCGGGAGCCGCCGGGCTGCCCGTTTACGGCACGTTTCTGGAAGGGGAGAATATCTACGGCACGACGCTTACGGAAGAGGGCGTCGTCGTCATGGGCAACGAAGGCCGCGGCATCTCGCAGGCCGCGGCGCGCGCCGTGACGCACAAGCTCTTCATCCCGCCCTACCCCGCCGACCGCCGCGGGTCGGAGTCGCTCAACGTGGCGATGGCCACGGGCATCGTATGCTCGGAATTCCGGCGTCGGGCAGGCATGGGAAGCGGGAAATAGGCCCGCCGCACCACAAATAAAAGACTGCCGGGATTGCTCCCGGCAGTTATTTTTTTTGCGACATCCGGCAAGGCCCGCGGCGCGGGAACCGACTGCGGCACAAGGGAGGTTCGGCAAAGGCAGGCGCGACGCAAAGCAGATTCAGCACAAGGCAGGTCGGCACAAGGCAGGTCGGCACAAGGCAGATTAGACACAAGTCCGGCGCAACGCAAAACCGATTCAGCGCATGCCGCCCGGCGGCAAACCGATAACAAACCGCGAACAAACCGACAAAGCCCCGCAACAGACAGGCGCCGGCAAAAGGCTCAGCCCACGGCAACGGCGGCATGCTCCTGCACGATGGCGGCGATCCGCCGCACCTGCGCCAGCGCTTCGGCACACTGCCAGCGGGAGAAAAGCGCCTCCGATTCGAGCCGGCCTATGGTCTGCACGAGCCGGCCGACGGCCTGCAAGAGCGTCTGCAGTTCGCCGGGCGAGGCCGAGCGCAAGTCGGTGGCGGCCAGCAGCACGGCAGTCTCCCGGCCGCGGCGTTCGAACTCCGAAAGCGCCGCATTGCTCCGGCGCCGGTCGTAGGGAGCCACCCATAATATTTCGAACATCAGCCGGAAAACCGTATCGACCAGTTCCGGATTGTGTTTTTTAGTCGTCTTTTGTGCGCAAGGTTCCATCTTTCGGGCGGTTTATCGAAAAAAGCGCGGGCAGTATCACCGAATCCACCATCGAGGTATTGGACGACCTGTAACGTAGAATACGGTAAATGCCCACGCCGAAAACAGCGAGAGCATCAACCTTTGTTCCTTACGTTACGCGAAAGTGTCCAATTTTCGACGGTAAGAAAAAAGCCGATGCGCTTTAATCCGAATATGTCATCAGCCCTAACAGGCTGCATAAAACAAAGGTAGGAAAAAATAGTCCATCCGCAAAACATTACGGATCGCCGCAGTGCAAAAAAACATTTTAATTGCATCCGGCCTATTGCAGATTCTGAATAATATGTATCTTTGTAGATTGAAATACTTGTATCCATGTCAGAACAGAAACTTAAAATAGGCATCACGCAGGGCGACACGAACGGCATCGGCTGGGAGGTCATCCTCAAGGCACTGGCCGATCCGCGCATGACGGAGCTTTTCACGCCCGTCGTATACGGCTCGCCCAAGGCCGCGGCCTATTACCGAAATACGCTCGCACAGACCGAACCGGTGCAGTTCAACGCCGTAACGTCGGCCCGCGACGCCCGCCGCGGCAAAGTGAACCTCGTCGCATGCGGCGACACGGAGCAGATCGAACCGGGCAAAGCTTCGGCCGAGGCCGGGCGCGCCGCCGTCGAGGCGCTGCGCCGCGCGACGCAGGAGCTGAAGGAGGGGCTGCTCGACGCCATCGTCACAGCACCCTTCAACAAGGAGAGCGTGCAGGGCGACGGGTTCCACTTCACGGGCCATACCGAATTCATCGGGGCCGAACTGGGCGGGGAGCCGATGATGATCATGTGCAGCGAGATTCTGCGCGTGGGGCTGGTCACCAAGCACATTCCGGTGTCGGAGATCAGCGGCAGCATCACCGGGGAGAAGATCGTGCGCGACCTGCATACGCTCCGCCGCACGCTGAAAGAGGACTTCGGCATCGTCGAGCCGCGCATCGCCGTGATGGCTCTCAACCCGCATGCCGGGGACGGAGGACTGCTGGGACGCGAGGAGCAGGAGATCATCCGCCCGGCCGTCGTCGAGGCGTTCAATCAGGGCGTGCTGGCGTTCGGGCCGTTTGCCGCCGACGGGCTTTTCGCAGGCGGAGGATACGCAAAATACGACGGCATACTGGCCATGTACCACGATCAGGGGCTGGCGCCGTTCAAGACGCTTTCGCCCGACGGCGTGAACTTCACGGCCGGACTCTCGAAGGTCCGCACCTCGCCCGACCACGGCACGGCCTACGACATCGCCGGGCAGGACAAAGCCGACCCGCAGTCGATGCGCTCGGCGATTTACGCCGCGATCGACATCGTCGAGCACCGCCGCGCATGGGCCGAATGGAGCCGCAACCCGCTGCAACGCGCCGAACGCGAGAAGGGCGGCCGCGACGTCTCGGTCAAGGACCTGCCGCAGACCGAAAAGGAGGATTAGCGCAGGAGCGACGAAAAACCGGGATCTGGGCCGGAGGAAGAGGAAGAGGAAGAGGAAGAGGAAGAGGAAGAGGAAGAAAAGGAAGAGCAAACGACATCCGCCGTATCCGCCCAAAGATTGCGGGCAGGGCGCAGCAAGAACAGAAACAACACACCGGGCAAACCGGAGGCGTATTCCGTCTCGTAATTGTGGAAGCGCCGAAGGCCCCGAAAACTTAATTTATATTTTATGATCAAAATCACTTTTCCCGACGGCTCGGTCAGAGAATACGCCGAAGGGACTACTGCTTACCAGATCGCAGAGAGCATCAGCCCTCGTTTAGCTGCTGACTCACTGGCCGCTTCGGTAAACGGCGCAACGGTAGACATGACGCGCCCGATCGGGGAAGACGCCTCGGTCAAATTCTACAAATGGGACGACGAAGAGGGCAAGCACGCCTTCTGGCACACCTCGTCGCACCTGCTGGCCGAAGCCCTCGAAGCCCTCTATCCGGGCATCAAGTTCGGCATCGGCCCCGCTATCGAAAACGGCTTCTACTACGACGTCGATTCGCCGACGCCGATCACCGAGGCCGACCTTCCGAAGATCGAACAGAAGATGCAGGAGCTGTCCCGCAACAAGGAGCAGCTCGTCCGCCGCGAGGTCCCCAAGGCCGAAGCGCTCAAGACCTTCACCGAGAAGGGCGACCAGTACAAGGTCGAACTGATCTCGGACCTGCAGGACGGAACCATCTCATTCTATACCAACGGTGCGTTCACCGACCTCTGCCGGGGTCCGCACATCCCCAACACGGGTTACATCAAGGCCCTCAAGCTGACTTCGGTGGCAGGTGCCTACTGGCGCGGCAACGAGAAGAACAAGATGCTGACGCGCATCTACGGCATCTCGTTCCCCAAGAAGTCGATGCTCGACGAATACCTCGTGATGATGGAGGAGGCCAAGAAACGCGACCACCGCAAGCTGGGCAAGGACCTCGAACTGTTCTGTTTCTCGCAGCGCGTGGGACAGGGTCTGCCCTTGTGGCTGCCGAAAGGCGCCGCGCTCAGGGACCGGCTCGAACAGTTCCTGCGCAACGTGCAGAAAGAATACGGCTACCAGCAGGTCATCACCCCGCATATCGGCAACAAGGAGCTGTACGTGACTTCGGGACACTACGCCAAGTACGGCAAGGATTCGTTCCAGCCGATCCACACCCCGATCGAGGGCGAGGAGTATCTCCTGAAGCCGATGAACTGCCCGCACCACTGCGAGATTTACCGTTCGAAGCCCCGTTCGTACAAGGAGCTGCCCGTCCGTCTGGCGGAGTTCGGCACCGTGTACCGCTACGAGCAGTCGGGCGAACTGCACGGACTGACCCGCGTGCGCGGATTCACGCAGGACGACGCGCATCTGTTCGTACGCCCCGACCAGCTGCTCGAAGAGTTCGAGCGGGTGATCGACATCGTGCTCTACATCTTCAAGACGCTGAAGTTCGACAACTATACGGCACAGATTTCGCTGCGCGACCCCAACAACAAGGAGAAGTACATCGGCTCGGACGAAAACTGGGAGAAGGCCGAAAGCGCCATCATGCAGGCCGCCGAGGAGAAGGGACTCAATACGGTCGTGGAGTATGGCGAAGCCGCGTTCTACGGTCCCAAGCTCGACTTCATGGTCAAGGACGCCATCGGCCGCAAGTGGCAGCTGGGAACCATTCAGGTGGACTACAACCTGCCGGAGCGGTTCGACCTGACGTACAAGGGCGCGGACGACAAACTGCACCGCCCGATCATGATTCACCGCGCGCCGTTCGGCTCGATGGAGCGTTTCGTGGCCGTACTGCTGGAGCATACGGGCGGCAAGTTCCCGTTGTGGCTCTCGCCCCAGCAGGTCGTGGTGCTCCCCATTTCGGAGAAGTTCAACGACTACGCCCAGCAGGTTGCGGAGTACCTCAACCGCAGCGACGTGAGGACCGAGGTGGACGACCGCAACGAGAAAATCGGCCGCAAGATCCGCGACAACGAACTCAAGCGCATCCCCTACCTGCTGATCGTCGGCGAGAAGGAGGAGGCCGAAGGACTCGTGTCGGTACGCGCGCAGGGCGAAGGCGACAAGGGTCAGATGACGCTCGAAGGCTTCCGCGACTTCATCGCCGGAATGGTGAAGGAGGAGATCGAGGCCAACAAAATGGAAAAGAAATAACGACTCCGGTCCGCATCCGGGACTTCCCCTTTCTGGGGAAATTCCGGACGGCGGAGTTTACGGCACGCCGCAGGTCACGCCCCGGCAGCCGGACAATGAAAAACAAAAGTAATTAACCACTTTAATACTTTACGATTATCGCAGCACCGAAACCATTCCCGCCGAGGCCATTCAACCCCGGGAATAACCGGCCGAAACCGGCAGCCGGCACCAACAACCGGTACGGGCGCCGCCCGCCCGAAAAGGAGAATCCGCACCGCATCAACGAGCAGATAACGGCTCCCGAAGTGCGCGTCGTGGGCGACAACGTCGAACAACCGCTGGTTTTACCCATACGCGAAGCGCTGAAGCTCGCCGACAGCATGGAACTCGACCTGATCGAGATCTCGCCCAAGGCCGAGCCGCCCGTATGCCGCATCGCCGATTACCAGAAATTCCTCTACCAGCAGAAGAAGAAGGCCAAGGAGCTGAAAGCCAATCAGGTGAAAGTCGTGATCAAGGAGATCCGCTTCGGTCCGCAGACCGACGACCACGACTACAACTTCAAGCTCAAGCACGCCACCAACTTCCTGAAGGAGGGGTGCAAGGTCAAGGCGTACGTCTTCTTCCGCGGCCGTTCGATCGTCTTCAAGGAGCAGGGCGAAATCCTGCTGCTCCGCTTCGCCACCGACCTCGAAGAGGTCGCCAAAGTGGAGATGATGCCCAAGCTCGACGGCAAGAAGATGAACATGATGCTGGCGCCCAAAACCAACAAGAAGTAGCGGCCGAGCGGTTCCGACACCGCGCGAAGCGACTATATCCGATCCATAATCGGGGTCCCGGAAGGGAGTCCGATTGTGGATTTTTATTTCATGACCGACGCAAGCGGCAGAGAGACGGCGGCCTTTCATATACCTGCGGAAGCGGACCTGCAGGCATGCACCTGCGGGAACGGGCTTTCGGGGACGGGCTTCGGGAACGGGCTTCGGGGACGGGCTTTCGGGAACGGGCTTTCGGGAACGACGCGGGGGACAGACTTTCGGAAGCGCTACGCAGGAAACCGCCCTGCCGGACTTATTCCGTCCGCAGAAAAGGGATTTTGCCGAATTTCGAAATATATTTACCTTTGCAATGAAATGATTACGCAGGACGACATATTCGGGATCACGGACGACGCGGCGTTCGAAGCCGCCGCACTGGAGGTATTCAGGCGGCAGGCGGCCGAATGCCCGCCCTACCGCGAATACCTCGCGCTGGCCGGAGTGCGGCCGGAAGAGGTGCGCGCGGCCCGCGAGATTCCATTCCTGCCGATCGAAATCTTCAAGACCCACGACGTCTACTGCGGCGGCACGGAGCCGGAGGCGGTCTTCACCTCGTCGGCAACGACGGGCATGACGCCGTCGCGCCACCCGATGCGCTCGCTGGCGCTGTACGAACGGACGTTCCGCGCAGCATTCCGCACGTTCTACGGCGAACCGGGGCAGTGGAGCCTCTATGCCCTGCTGCCCAATTACCTGCGCCGCAAGGGGTCGTCGCTGGTCTACATGGCCGACCGGCTGATCGCCGACTGCGGTTCGGGCGGCTTCTACTTGGACGACTACGACGCGCTGCTGGCGGCCATGCAGGCCGATCCGAAGCCCAAAATCCTGCTGGGCGTAAGCTATGCGCTGTGGGATCTGGCGGAGCGTTACGCCCCGAAGCTCGAAAATACGGTCATAATGGAGACGGGCGGCATGAAGGGTTACCGCGAAGAGATTCCCAAGGAGGAGTTCCACAAAATCCTGTGCGGCGCATTCGGCGTCGGCGCGATACACTCCGAATACGGCATGGCCGAGCTGACTTCGCAGGCCTATTCGCAGGGCGGCAACCTCTTCCGCTGTCCGCCGTGGATGCGCGTCACGACCCGCGACGTGAACGATCCGTTCGACCCCCAGCCCGCGGGAACGCGCGGAGGGCTGAACATCGCTGATCTGGCGAACTGGTGGTCGTGCGCGTTCATCCAGACGCAGGACGTGGGCCGGGTCGATGCCCGCGGAGCGTTCGGCATCGAGGGGCGCATCGACCACAGCGACATCAGAGGATGCAACTTACTGGTACAGTGAACCTAAACGGGTTTCCGTCGCAAGGCGGGCAGGCCCCGATATAAAACCGAATTATGAAAACAGCAGCATTCGTCCCCATACGGCTCAACAGCCAGCGCGTCAGCGGCAAGAACCTGCGTCCGCTGAGCGGGTCGCCGCTCATGTGCCACATACTCCGGACGCTGACCGAGGTCGAGGGAATCGACGAGGTTTACGTCTATTGCAGCGACGAGCGGATCCGCGAATTCCTGCCCGAAGGGGTGCGGTTCCTGCGCCGCAGCGAGGAGCTGGACCGCGACACGACGCTGGGACGGGAGATTTACGACAGCTTCACCGCCGAGGTCGAAGCCGACCTCTATGTGCTGGCGCACGCCACGTCGCCCTTTATCCGCGCCGAGACCGTCGCGGATGCGCTTCGGAAAGTGGTTTCGGGCGAATACGACTCGGCATTCAGCGCCGAAAAGATACAGACGTTCGCGTGGTACGAGGGACGGCCGCTCAACTATTCGCCCGAAAACATCCCCCGCACGCAGACCATCGAGCCGGTGTATATCGAAACCAGCGCGTTCTTCATCTTCCCGCGGGCCTTGTGGACCGGGCGGCACCGCAGGATCGGCGACAGGCCCTACATGGCGGTAGTGGACCGCATCGAGGGGCTGGACATCGACTATCCGGAGGATTTCACGATGGCCGAGATCATCGCCGCAAGCCGCAACCTGCCCAAATAAATTCCGGCGCATCTACCGGCACATCAGGCGATACGAAGAAGGAGAAATTTCGATTCCTCCTTTTTCGTTTTCATCGGGCAGCTCACTCCGGGTTCCGTTCGTAGGCGTCGATCATCGAACCGCGGGTGCGGTTGACGATCCGCGCACCGAGCGCGGCGGCATAGTCGCGCAGGACTTCGTGGCCGCGGAACAGTTCGGCGACTTCGGCCAGATAGTCCGCCATCGTATAGGGCACATGGGGAACCTTCTTGTAAATAGGCTGCGGCGCGGCGGCTTCCGCTCCGTCGTAATAGTGGCGGTCGATGCGGCAGAGCCGGTTCCCATCGTCCACGCAGAGTCCGTCCAACAGCGTATGGTCCACGCCGTAAAGCTCGATCCGCTTATACCCCAGCAGCAGAGCGACGTATTCGCCGACCTGCACCACCGTTCCGAAATTGGCGCTTCCCAGCCCGCGGCGGAAAAGCCAAAATTCGAGACTTCTGAAACCGCGGTACATCTGGGTATGGAAGCGGACGATGCGGATATTGGAATTGGGCAGCGCGGCGCGGTAGTCGAAGCCTTCGGGGTTATAGTACTGCACGTAGAGGTTCATCGGCCACGCAACCTTGCGGGCGAGCGTCGCGTAAAGCGCCCGGACGCGGTCGCGGCATGCGCTGTCACGGAAGAACATCGGGTCGGAAAGGACGTAATACTTCGGCTTCACGACCTCGAAGCGGTCGTCTTCGGCGAAAAAATTGACAGCAAGGAAATCTTCGGTTTCGTATTCGCGGCGTTCGATCAGCCGCGGCAGGTCACCGGCCAGCGAGGGGCCGTTGCCCAGAATCACCATCGACTGCGCCGGCCGGCCGACCGTTCCGGCACGCCCGACGTAGTTGCGGAAATTCTCCTTGACTGCCATCACGGCGAAATACAACGCCGTGTCGAACGAGTTGCGGATGAAAGCGATGAGTTTCTCGGCTGCGGTCATAGTGCGTTATTCGTTAATTCCCGTCCGGAACGGGAAGAGCGGAACGGGAGCGGCGGGAGGGACTCCGCGCGCATAGGGCCGGCCGGTTTCAGCCCGGAAGGTCGCCTGAAGAGTGCCGCGCACCCGTTAATTATTTGCAAATGTAGCAAAAGATCGGTATCTTCGCAATAAATCAAACCGCTAAAAATGGCATCCGCAACCATCTCGGTCATCATACCCCTCTACAACAAGGAACGCGAAATCGGCGACACCCTGCGTTCGGTGCTAGCCCAGACGCTGCCCCCGGCAGAGATCGTCGTCGTGGACGACGGTTCGACGGACCGCAGCGCAGAAATCGTGCGCGGCATCCGCTCGCCGCTCGTGAAACTCGTCACGCAGCCCAACGCCGGCGAATGCGCGGCCCGCAACCGCGCCATCGCCGAATCGACGGGCGACTACATCGCCCTGCTGGACGCCGACGACACGTGGGAGCCGGGATTTCTGGAGGAGATCGCCGCGATGATCGCGGAGTTTCCGGGCTGCGGGGTCTACTCGACGGCCTTCAACATCGTCAGCCACGACGGGCGTTTCCCGGCCCGCACCCCTTCGGAACGCGGTGTGGTCGCCAACTTCTTCCGCGACTCGGCGCACCGGTACATCTCGATCCCGTCGGCCAGCGCAGTACCGCGCGCGGTCTTCGAGGCGGTGGGCGGATTCCCCGAAGGGATGAAGATCGGCGGCGACATGTATATGTGGATCAAGATCGCCCGCCGCTACGCGGTCTGCTTCTCGCCCAAGCCGCTGGCGAACTACTCGAAGGTCGCATCGAACCGCTCGGCGTCGAGCTACACGCCCGAACGGACGCGCTATTCGTTCGAGGAACTTTACGACCCGTCGGCGCCTGAGGAATACAACGAATTCGTGGCCCGCGCGGCATTGGGCAAAGCGCTCATCATCAGCGCCAAGGGCGGCACAAAAGAGGCGGCGCGCGCGGCGGAGTTTTTCGGCTACACCAAGACCTACCGCCGCACGCTGCGCAAGGTCCGCGTCCTCAACGCCCTGCCCCGCAGCTGGCGCGCTCCGCTGATCGGGCTATACAACAGTCTGGCATGGCGCATCGCCCGCAAGGGTCTGTAAATCGAATACTGCTGAAAATGAGACACCTGCTGAAATCCGCCGCGGCAAAGGGTTTTCTTCTTACGGCCCTTCTGCTCTTCGCGGCAAGCATCTGCCGGGCGCAGTCCGTGGCGCCGGAGACCCCGGATTACATCCTGCGTTCGGGCGGCATGGAGCGCACCTACAAACTGCACCTGCCCGCCGGCCTGCCGGAGAACGCCCCGCTGGTCGTCGTCCTGCACGGCTACGGCGGCAACAACAATCCCGACCGTTTCGCCATGAACGCCACGGCCGACCGCCACGGTTTCGCCGTCTGCTACCCGCAGGGCGCGAAAGACGGACGCGGCAAGAGCTGCTGGAACGTGGGATACCCCTTTCAGGCCGACATGACCGTCGACGACGTGCGGTTCCTGACCGAGCTGGTGCGCCATTTGCAGAAAAAGCACGGACTGAGCCGGCACAACGTCTTCTGCACGGGCATGTCGAACGGCGGAGAGATGTGTTACCAGCTGGCGGCGCAGCGTCCCCGCCTGTTCGCCGCCGTGGCGCCGGTTTCGGGACTGATGCTCGACTGGCTCTACAAAGCGGACCGGAGTACGGCGCCGGTTCCGCTCTTCGAAATCCACGGCACGGAGGACAGGACCTCGGCATGGCTGGGCGATCCGCAGAACAAAGGCGGCTGGGGAGCTTATCTGCCCGTGCCGCTGGCCGTACATTACTGGGCGGCGAAGAACCGCTGCACCGTCATGCAGACCGACACGCTGCCGGCAAAGGCCCCCGGCGGCCGCACGGTGATCGCGCACCGCTTCACGGGCGGCGCTGGGGGAAGCGAGGTGTGGCTTTACGAAATCGTCGGCGGCAAACACGCGTGGGGCGAGCAGGACATCGACACGGGCGAGGAGCTGTGGAAATTCTTCAGCAGGTTCGTAAAGTAGGCGGAACGTCTCCCGCAGGGCCGAAAGAGGAGTGCTCCGAACGCGGGCGGCAATAAAAAATGGTTCCGGAAAAATCCGGAACCATTTCGTTTTCAGGAAGCGGCGCATCCGAGACCCCGCTCCGGCGGTCTTGCGGCCGCTCTCAGTTGGCGAAGGTCAGGCCCTTGTCGTCGGCGCCGATCTTGATCGGTTTTTCGCGGTTGACGTCGCCGGCCAGAATCCGTTTCGAGAGTTCGTTGACGATGTAACGCTGGATCGTACGTTTGACCGGACGCGCGCCGTAGAGCGGGTCGTAGCCGGCGGCGGCGATCCATTCGCGCGCCTTGTCGCTGTATTCGAGGCGGATGCCGGTCTCGGCCAGCATCCGGCGCACGGCGCCCAGCTGGATGTCCACGATGCGCTCGATATCCCGGCGCGTCAGCGGCTCGAACATCACGATCTCGTCGATACGGTTCAGGAATTCGGGCTTCAGCTGCTGTTTCAAAAGGTCGATGACGTCCATCCGGGTCTTCTCGACCACTTCGGGCGCGAGCTTCTCGCCGCTGAACGCCGCCGCGAAATTCTCCTGAATGATATGCGATCCCATGTTCGAAGTCATGATGATGATCGTATTGCGGAAGTCCACCGTGCGGCCCTTATTGTCGGTCAGACGGCCGTCGTCGAGCACCTGCAGGAGAATGTTGAAGACGTCGGGGTGCGCTTTCTCGATCTCGTCGAGCAGCACGACCGAATAGGGCTTGCGGCGCACGGCTTCGGTGAGCTGGCCGCCCTCGTCGTAACCGACGTATCCCGGAGGCGCTCCCACCAGACGCGACACGCTGTGGCGCTCCTGATACTCGCTCATGTCGATACGCGTCATCATCGAGTCGTCGTTGAAGAGGAACTCGGCCAGCGCTTTGGCCAGCTCGGTCTTGCCGACGCCCGTGGTGCCGAGGAAGATGAACGAGCCGATCGGCTTTCGGGGGGCGTTCAAACCGGCGCGCGAACGGCGCACGGCGTCGGAGATGGCGGCGATGGCCTGCTCCTGACCGATGACGCGCCGGTGCAGCTCGTCCTCCATGTGCAGCAGTTTCTCGCGTTCGGAAGCCAGCATGCGCGTCACGGGGATACCCGTCCAGCGCGACACCACCTCGGCGACGTCCTGTGCATCGACCTCCTCCTTGATCATCGAGCCGTTGGCCGACGCCAGCTTGTACTCCTCCTGAAAGGCGGCGATCTCCTTTTCGGCCTCCTGAATCTTGCCGTAGCGGATTTCGGCCACCTTGCCGTAGTCGCCCTGCCGCTCGGCCTGCTGGGCCTCGATCTTCAGCTGCTCGATCCGGTCCTTGTTCTCCTGAATCCTCTTCAGCAGATCGCGCTGGCCCTGCCATTTGGCACGCATCTCGGCGTCTCTGGACTTCAGTTCCTCGATCTCCTTGGTGAGCTGCTCCACACGCTCCTTATCCTTCTCGCGGCGGATGGCTTCGCGCTCGATTTCGAGCTGGCGCACACGCCGGTCGAGGGTGTCGATCTCCTCAGGCACGGAGTTCATCTCCAGACGCAGGCGCGAAGCCGCCTCGTCCACGAGGTCGATCGCCTTGTCGGGCAGAAACCGCGAGGTGATGTAGCGCGTCGAAAGCTCGACGGCGGCGACGATCGCCTCGTCCTTGATGCGGACCTGATGGTGGTTCTCGTAACGGTCTTTCAGTCCGCGGAGGATCGAAATGGCATCCTCCTGCGTCGGCTCATCGACCATCACCTTCTGGAACCGGCGTTCGAGGGCCTTGTCCTGCTCGAAGTATTTCTGATACTCGTCGAGCGTCGTGGCGCCGATGGTCCGCAGGTCGCCCCGCGCAAGCGCGGGTTTGAGGATATTGGCGGCGTCCATCGCGCCCGACGACTTGCCGGCGCCGACGAGGGTGTGGATCTCGTCGATGAACAGCAGTATTTCGCCTTCGCTGGCGACGACCTCCTGCACGACGGCCTTGAGCCGCTCCTCGAACTCGCCCTGATACTTGGCGCCCGCGATAAGGGCGCCCATGTCGAGCGAGTAGATCACCTTCGATTTCAGGTTTTCGGGCACGTCGCCGTCCACGATACGGTGGGCGATGCCCTCGGCGATGGCAGTCTTGCCCACGCCGGCTTCGCCGACCAGAATCGGGTTGTTCTTGGTGCGGCGCGAGAGAATCTGCAACACGCGCCGGATCTCCTCGTCGCGGCCGATCACCGGGTCGAGCTTGCCCGAACGGGCCTGTTCGTTGAGGTTGACGGCGTACTTGCCCAGCGCGTCGAACTGCTGTTCGGAGGTCTGCGAATCGACCGTCGCACCCTTGCGGAAGATACGGATCGCTTCGAGAAGCTCCTTCTCGGTGGCGCCGCTGCGCTTGAGGATGTCGGCCGCCTGTCCGCGTTCGGCCACGAGACCCAGCAGAAGGTGTTCGACCGAAGCGTATTTGTCGCCGAAGTTCTTGGTGAAGTCCACGGCGCGCTGGATCACCTTCGAGGTTTCCTGCGCAAAGAACTGCTCGCCGCCGCCCTCGACCCGCGGCAGGGAGCCGACGGCGCGCTGGGTTTCGTCGCGCAGTCCGCGCACGTTCACGCCGACGCGTCCCAGCAGGAACGTGGCCAGCGAATCGTCCTCGCGGATCAGCACCGCGAGCAGATGGAGCGGCTCGACAGCCTGCTGTCCGCGCTCCCGCGCAAGGTTGAGCGCTGCCTGCAACGCCTCCTGCGCCTTGATGGTCAATGTGTTTATATTCATAATCGCAAAGTTAAATTTCACACGGTCCGATGGTTCGCGTCCGGGGCCGCAACCCGCGGCTTACCGCCGCGCATGCAAGTCCGACTCCCCCTCAAATCCCCGCCCGGCGGGGACTCGTCGCATTGCGACCGGATCGCAGACGCAAACCATTCGTCATCAACATCCGCAAAACACCTGCCAACCTCATTTTTCGGTCATTGTGTCATCTTTTGTCACAACACGCTGTCAAAATGCGCCAATTTGGCGCAACGGCGGACGGGCGCGCAGGGACGGCGGAGGGGACAATTTTTAATCCCGAATTTTCAAATCTTCGCTCATATTTCTTATCTTTGCGGAACTATGAGTGATTTTATCGTCAGCGCACGCAAATACCGCCCCGCGACCTTCGCCTCGGTCGTCGGGCAGAAACATATTACCTCGACGCTCAAAAACGCCATCGAGCGCGCCCAGCTGGCCCATGCCTACCTCTTCTGCGGTCCCCGCGGCGTGGGAAAGACCACCTGCGCCCGCATCTTTGCAAAGGCCATCAACTGCCTGAGCCCCAACGGCGCAGAAGCCTGCAACGAGTGCGAATCGTGCCGCTCGTTCAACGAGGGCCGCTCGCTGAACATCCACGAGCTGGACGCCGCATCGAACAACTCGGTGGAGGACATCCGCACGCTGATCGAGCAGGTGCGCATCATCCCGCAGGTGGGCCGTTACTCGGTATTCATCATCGACGAGGTCCACATGCTCTCGGCCGCAGCCTTCAACGCCTTCCTCAAGACGCTCGAAGAGCCGCCCGCACACGCCATCTTCATCCTCGCGACGACCGAGAAACACAAGATCATTCCGACCATCCTCTCGCGGTGCCAGATTTACGACTTCAACCGCATCCGCGTCGAGGACAGCGTCGAATACCTCAAATACATCGCCGGGCAGGAGAACATCTCGGCCGACGAAGAGTCGCTGAACCTCATCGCGCAGAAAGCCGACGGCGGCATGCGCGACGCCCTGTCGATGTTCGACAAGGCCGTGTCGTTCTGCGGCACGACGCTCGACTACCGCAACGTGGCCCAGACGCTCAACGTGCTGGATTACGACACCTATTTCAGCGTTACGGAGATGCTGCTCGCAGGCAACTACGTCGATGTGCTGGTCACGTTCGACACGGTGCTCTCGAAAGGCTTTTCGGGGCAGACCTTCACGGCGGGACTCAACCGCCACATGCGCGACCTGCTGATGGCCAAGCGCCCCGAAACGCTGCGGCTGATCGAAATGACCGGAACGCTGCTCGAACGATACCGGACGCAGGCGGGCGCCTGCAATGTCGAGTTCCTGTTCGGAGCCATCTCCATTCTGACGGAGCTCGACGGGAAGATCCGGCAATCGTCGAACCAGCGATTGCTCGTCGAGCTGGGCCTGATGAAGATCGCAGGACTCGGCCAAAAAAAAAATGACGATCTGACCTCCTCCGGGGAGTATTCCCTCCCCGCCCTCTCACCCCGTACGGCCGCAGGCGCGGCGGCGACTCCGACGGCTGCGGCACGACCCGCGCCGCAGCAGAGCGCGTCTACAGTTCAGGCGCAGACAGTTTCCGCGGCAGGACAAACGACGCCGGGTACGTCCCAGTCGGGTGCGGGAGCAACGGTGCAGGCCGCAACTCCACCGGCGGCAGGACAAACGGCACCGTCCGCAGTTCAGCCGGGAGCAGGACAAACGGGGCAAGGCACTGTTCGGCCGGAAGCCGGACCGACGGCATCGGCCGGCATACCGCAGGTATCCGGATTTTCCGTACGCGGAGCCGCGATGCAGACGGCGGGTCGGCAGGCAGCGGAAGTTTCCGCTCAGGACAACGCTCCGCAGGCTGCGGCAGCCGGACAAACGATACCGGGCGGAGCGGCGAATCCCGCGGCGCAAGGAGGAATGGCGAATCCGGCGATGCAGAGCGGGACACCAAACCCGACCGCGCAGGGAGGAGCGGCGGGACCGACGGTACTGGGCGGAACAGCGCATCCGACGGCACAAGGCGGAGCGGCCGTCCCGGCGGTGCAAACCGCAGGCGGAACAACCGCAGAAACGACTCCGCAGCCCGCACCGGCAAGACCTGCAGTGCAGACCGCACCGGCTCCGGCACGGCGTCCGCTCATATCGGGCGCTTCGCTCTCGGAACTGCTCGCCTCGGCGGGCAGCGATCCCGACGAAGAGCTTTCGGACGGCGAAACGCCCGACGAAGCCGAAGTCGTAACCGTCGATCCGGAGTGCGCCGAAAAGCTGGAGCATGCCCGCAGCAGGATACTGAACCTCATCAAGGAGAAACGCCCGCGCTTCGTGCCGGCCTTCGAGCTGATGACGTTCCGCGACAACACGATCTCGGTGAGCGTGCCGACGACCGAACTGCGCGAAGAGATTCTGCGCAGTAAGACGGGAATGCTGATGCGCATCGCCGAACTGGCCGGAATAGAGGGAATGATCGAATTGGAGGTCATCGTAAACGAGGAGATACGGGCGGTGCGTCCGATCAAACTCGAAGACCGGGTACGGTACATTACGGAGAAAAACCCGCTGGTGGCGGAGCTTCGCAAGGCGCTGGATCTGGAAGTGGAATAACGCACCCGACTTACGGCGCACGCCGCAGAACGGGTTCAGGCGAACGGCCGCAGACGGAGGCGCATGCAGACCGCCGGCACGACCGGCCGGACGCCGGACAATATTGATAATCAAGACAAAGAAACAATAAAATGGCAACAAAGAATTTCATCGAAGAACTCGAATGGCGCGGCATGATCCACACGATCATGCCCGGCGCAAAGGAACAACTCGAAAAAGAGATGACGACGGCCTATCTGGGCATCGACCCCACGGCCGACTCACTGCATATCGGACATCTGGTGGGCGTGATGATCCTCAAGCATTTCCAGATGTGCGGCCACCGTCCGCTGGCGCTCATAGGCGGCGCGACGGGCATGATCGGAGACCCCAGCGGCAAGTCGCAGGAGCGCAACCTGCTCGACGAGCCGACGCTCCGCCACAATCAGGAGGCGATCAAGCGGCAGCTCGCCAAACTGCTCGACTTCGAGTCGGACGCGCCGAATGCCGCCGTGCTGGTCAACAACTACGACTGGATGAAGGACATCTCGTTCCTCGAATTCATCCGCGACATCGGCAAGTGCATCACCGTCAACTACATGATGGCTAAAGACTCGGTCAAGAAGCGTTTCAGCGGCGAGGGCGACGGCATGTCGTTCACCGAATTCACCTACCAGCTGGTACAGGGCTTCGACTTCCTGCACCTCTACCAGACGATGAACTGCAAGGTGCAGCTGGGCGGCGCCGACCAGTGGGGCAACATCACCACCGGTACGGAGCTGATCCGCCGCAAGCTGGGCAGCGAAGCCGAGGCGTTCGCCATCACCTGCCCGCTCATCACCAAGGCCGACGGCACGAAGTTCGGCAAGACCGAGAGCGGCAACGTATGGCTCGACCCGCGCTACACCTCGCCCTACAAGTTCTACCAGTTCTGGCTCAACGTCAGCGACGAGGACGCCAAGCGTTACATCCGCATCTTCACGCTGCTGGACCGCGAGACCGTCGAGGCGCTGACCGCCGAACATGAAGCGGCGCCCCACCTGCGCATACTGCAGAAGCGGCTGGCGCAGGAGATCACCACGATGATCCACTCCAAGGAGGAGTACGAAAAGGCCGTCGAGGCTTCGGCGATCCTCTTCGGCGGATCGACCTCGGAGGCGCTGCGCAAACTCGACGAAGAGACACTGCTGCAGGTGTTCGAGGGCGTGCCGCAGTTCCGCATCGCCCGCGCCGAGCTGGGGCTGCCGTTCGTGGACCTCTGCGCCGAGAAGGCGCAGGTCTTCCCCTCGAAGGGCGAATGCCGCAAGATGGTGCAGGGCGGCGGCGTGTCGCTCAACAAGGAGAAGGTCGCCGACGCGGCGCGCGAGGTGACCGAAGCGGACCTGATCGCCGGCAAGTACCTGCTGGTGCAGAAGGGCAAGAAGAATTACTTCCTCCTGATCGCCGAATAAGATGGAGTACCGCATCGTTCTCTCGCGGATGGAGTTCCGGGCGCTGCACGGCTGCTACGAACTGGAACGCAAGGTCGGCAACCGTTTCACGGTCGATCTGGAACTGACGGCAGAGCTGGGCGACGCCGCCGTGCAGGACGACGTGCGCAAGACGGTCAATTACCTGACGGTCTACGAAGTGGTGCGGATGCAGATGCGCATCACGCAGCACACCATCGAACGGGTGGCGATGAACATCATCGAAGCGATTTACGCCGCCTTCGCGCAGGTACGGCATGTAAAATGCACCGTATCGAAACTGGCGCCGCCGCTGGGCGGAAAGCTTGAGAAGGTGAGCGTCGTGCTGGAGAAATAGGACGGGTGTGCGCCATGCGCGCACCCGTTTCCGATAATAAACAGGTTAGGTTATGCATCATAAGGAGAGTCGCGCCACGCTGGGTGGCAAATTGAGCGCCGTGCTCGTCGCGGCGGGCAGCTCCGTGGGGCTGGGCAACATCTGGCGGTTTCCGTACGTCGCCGGAGACAACGGCGGCGGAGCCTTTCTGATTATCTACATCCTCTGCGTACTGCTGCTGGGGCTGCCGCTGATGATCGCGGAATTCTCCGTGGGACGGGCGTCGCACCTCAATGCGGTGGGCGCCTACCGGAAGCTGAACCGCCGATGGAGTTTTCTGGGCTACAACGGCGTGCTGGCGGCATTTCTGATTCTGGGATTCTATTTCGTGGTTTCGGGATGGACGGCCGAATACATGGTACACTCCGCCACGGGCGAGATCGCCCGCTACTCTACGGCCGAGGAGTACAAAAACCTCTTCGAAACCTTCATCAGCAATCCGTGGCGGCCGGTTCTCTACACCTGTCTGTTCGTGCTGGCTACCCACTTCGTGATCGCGCTCGGCGTGCAGAAGGGCATCGAGCGTTCGGCCAAAATCCTGATGCCGCTGCTCTTCGTCATCCTGATTATCCTGTCGGTCCACTCGCTGCTGATGCCGGGCGGCGAAGCGGGACTGAAATTCCTTTTCGCTCCGGATTTCTCGAAAGTGACGCCCACGACGGTGCTCGTCGCGCTGGGACAGGCGTTCTTCTCGCTCTCGATCGGCATCGGGACGATGGTCACCTACGCCTCCTATTTCAAGCCCGACACCAACCTGCGCCATACGGCGCTCAACGTCACGATCCTCGACACGCTGGTAGCCGTTCTGGCCGGCGTGGTGATCTTCCCGGCGGTATTCAGCGTGGGCATCGAGCCTTCGTCGGGTCCGTCGCTGGTGTTCATCACCCTGCCGAGCATCTTCAACGACATGCCCCTGAGCATGGTCTGGTCGTCGGTATTCTTCCTGCTGCTGGTCGTGGCGGCGCTCACCTCGACGATCTCGCTGCACGAAGTGGTGACGGTCTACCTGCATGAAGAGTGGCACCTGAGCCGCAAGACCGCGGCATGGCTGACGACCGCAGCAACGGCCGCGCTCGCATCGCTGGCGTCGCTGTCGCTGGGCGTGCTGAGCGGCTGGACGATCTGCGGACTTTCGGTTTTCGACTCGCTCGACTTCCTGACTGCCAACATCCTGCTGCCCGCGGGCGGATTCTTCACCTGCGTCTTCGTCGGCTGGAAACTCGACCGGCAGATACTCAGGGACCAGATCACCAACAACGGGGAGCTGAAATTCCGCATTTACGGCGTCTTCATCTTCCTGCTGCGCTACGTCTGCCCCGCCGTGCTGCTGCTGATCTTCCTCGACAACCTCGGCGTATTTTAACGCCGGGCCGACGGCAATAGCAAAAACCTGAAACCAATAACAACCCGAACCATGAAACATCCGCTACTTCTACTGCTGATCTGCTGCGGGCTTTGCACCGCAGTTTCCGCCCGTCCGATCCGGGGAACCGTCAAATGCGGCGGCAGGCCGCTCGGCGGAGTCGCCGTGACGGACGGCTACACCTTTGCGCAAAGCGACGCGCAGGGGGCGTTCGCCCTCGATGCCGACGACGAGGCGTTATTCATCAGCGTCGTAACCCCGGCGGGGTACATCGCACCGCTCAAAGAGGGCGTCCCGCAGTTTTTCCTCCCCTACACCCCTTCGGCCAAACGTTTCGACTTCGAACTGCAGGCGTGGCCCGGAACCGCGGCATGTTACGAACTGCTGGCCATCGCCGACCCGCAGCCCAAGACCGACGAGCATTTCGAACGGCTCCGCACCGAGATAATCCCGCCGCTGCAGGCCGCAACGGCCGCAAAAAAAGCGCAGGGAGTCAATCAGGCCGCGATTCTGCTGGGCGACATCGTATGGGACTCGCCGCAGTTGTTCGCCAAAGTCAGGGAGCAGTTCGCATCGCTCGGAATCCCCGTTTACGGCGTGATCGGCAATCACGACCACGACCTGAACAAATTCACCGACCGCGAAGCCACCGAAAACTACCGGTCGCATTTCGGCCCCACCTATTATGCCTTCGACATGGGCCGCACCCACTACGTCGTTCTCGACGACATCGTCTACCACGGCGCCCGCAAATACGACGAGCAGATAGACTCGATGCAGCTGCGCTGGGCGGCGGCCTACGCCGAACGTCTGCCGGCGGGTTCGCGCGTCTGCTTCGCGATGCACGCTCCGGCCATGAAGTCGTGGCGCGACGAACGCCGCGTCATGGAGTCGGCCGAAACCCTGATGGACGCCTTTGCTGGCCATGAAATCCATTTCATATCGGGACATACGCACATCAACTCGAATTTCGACATCCGCGAAGGCGCGATGGAACACAACGTGGCGCAGATATGCGGCAACCTCTGGCGGGACCCGATCAACCGCGACGGCACGCCCAAAGGCTGGCAGCTTTTCCGCGAATGCGGCGAGGATTTCGCGTGGACCTACCAGAGTCTGGAGATGCCCGAAGCCCGGCAGCTGCGCGTATGGGGTCCCGGCACGGCGGAGGACTACCCCGCTTCGGTGATCGCCAAGGTATGGAACTGGGATTCCTACTGGACGGTCGTATGGTATGAGGACGGCCGCTACCGCGGCTCCATGCAGCGCATCTGGTTCAACGATCCCGACTACATCGCCAACATCGACTCGCTGAAGGCCGCCGGGAAGACGGTATCCAAGTCGCAGCGGCCGCGCACGACGCACTTCTACTTCAAGGCCCGGCCTTCGGCGTCGGCCCGCGAGATCGAAGTCGTCGCCACCGACCGTTCCGGCCGCCGTTACTCGGAGCGCATAACGCTCCCGGCGAAGGAATAGGGACTAAAGGCAGACAGGCCGCCGCAGACAGACAAGGCGGACGGCAAACAGACCGCAGACAAGGCGCTGCGGACAGACAAACCTGACACAGACAAAGGCAGACGGCAAACAGACACACAGATAGCCACCTCAGACAGACACGCAGACAAGGCGCTGCGGACAGACAAACCTGACACAGACAAAGGCAGACGGCAAACAGACACACAGATAGCCACCTCAGACAGACACGCAGACAAGGCGCTGCGGACAGACAAACCTGACACAGACAAAGGCAGACGCAGACAAATAAGGCTGACGGAAAACAAAGACCGATGCAGGCAGACAAGGCTGACGGCAAACAGGTACACAGACCGCCGCTGCGAATACGGCCGCCAGAGACCGAAAAAAAAACGGAGAGTCGTACGACTCTCCGTTTTTCATGTATCTGCATCGCTGCCGATCAGTTGATATTCCGCCGGTCGGGTTCGTGGTCCGGCGAAGCGGCTTCCATCTCGATCTGCAGTTTGACCATATTGACGGCCGTGGCGGCGGCTTCGTCGCCCTTGTTGCCGTGACGGCCTCCGCAGCGGTCCAAAGCCTGCTGCATGTCGTTCACGGTCAGCACACCGAAGGCGATGGGCATGTTCCACTGGATTTGCAGCTGCGTGATGCCCTGCGTAACGCCCTGACAGATAAAGTCGAAATGACGGGTATCTCCCTGAATGACGCAGCCCAGCGCGATCACGGCGTCCACGTCGGTATATTCGGCGAAGAACTGCGCGCCGAGGGCCAGTTCGAACGTCCCCGGAACATACTTGATCTGGATGTTCAGGTCGGGACATCCGGCGGCGCGGAGCGTCCGCACGGCGCCTTCGAGCAGAGCTTCGGTGACCTCGCGGTTCCACTCGGCCACGACGATTCCGAACCGCATGTCCGCGGCCGAAGGCAGGGGTGAGTCGAATTTGGAAAGGTTGTGATTCTTGGTCGCCATAGTCCCGGTTATTTCACGCTGCCGAGGAGCTTCTCCGCCTCACGCGCATCCGTCGATGCGGGATAGGAGGTCAGAATCTGCTCGTAAAATGCGGCTGCCTTTTCGTTGTTGCCCTGAGCCTGCTCGGCCAGACCCGCCTTGCGCAGGTACATCGGTGCCGTCAGGTTGTTGTCGGCGGCCTTGACGGCCTGCTCGTAGAATTTCACCGCCTTGGCGTAGTTCTGCTGCTCGACGGCGATGTCGCCCTGCAGGCCCAGATTCTGGGCGTTGATGAGCGCTCCGGGGATGCCCTTGACCGGCGAGTATTTCGCCAGATATTTGGCGGCGTTCTCCAGATCGCCCGTCTTCAGGTAGCAGATACCCGCATAGTGCTTGGCGAGGTTGCCCGAAGGAGTCGAACCGTACTCTTCGATCACGTCGAGGAAGCCGGCACCGTTGGCGTCGCCTTCGAGTGCGAGCTGATAATCCGGATTCTGCTCCTCAAAACGGTACTGAGCCTCGGCGATCCGCTCGGCGGCTTTGGTGGCGCGAGGGGCTACGATCAGTGCGCGGTATCCGAAAATAAGGGCTGCAAGAACCAGCAATCCCAGAAAAATATACGCCATGTTACGGCCGTTTTTCTCGAAGAAAAGCTCAGTTCTGTTCATTGCTTCGCCGAGGGTCTCCTGCTCGGCTACATGCTGCTTTGCCATATGAAAAATATCTTGTTTTAGTTAAATTTCGGTATGTTAGTCTGCAAAGATACAAAACTATTCAGAATGTGCAATGCGCTGTCCGCTTTTTTTGTATCTTTACAAAAAACAGACGGCGCCCCGCACGGGCGGCGCTTCGGCAAATCGCAAACAAGTTTGCATTTGCACTCACCTTGCATTATCTTTGGGCTATGTTTCTGAAGAAAATATCGCTGCTGAATTTCAAAAATATCGAGCAGGCGGAGCTTGCCCTCTGCCGGGGCGTCAACTGTCTGGTAGGCGACAACGGAGCCGGCAAGACCAACGTCATCGACGCGGTCTACTACCTGTCGATGTGCAAGTCGTCGCTGCCCATGACCGACGGGCAGAGCATCCGCCACGGCGCCGACTTCTTCCTCGCCGAAGGGCAGTATCTCACCGACGGGGGAAAGAGCGAAAACATCGTGTGCTCCTTCTCGCGCAAAGGCGGCAAAGTGCTCAAACGCAACGGCAAGGAGTACGAACGGCTCTCGGACCACGTGGGGCTTGTTCCTGCCGTGATCGTATCGCCGGCGGACAGCGCCCTGATCAGCGACGCCTCGGACGAACGGCGCCGCTACCTCAACGCCTTCATCTCGCAGCTGGACCGGAGCTATCTGACCGCCGTGATGCGCTACAACGCCGTGCTGGCCGAGCGCAACCGGCTGCTCAAGAACATGCCCGACGAGACGATGCTGCAGATTTACGACATGCAGCTCGTCGAACAGGGCGAGCGGATTCACGCCCGGAGGCGGGAGTTCGCCGAGCGGCTGCAACCCGTGGCGGCGGAGTATTACCGCATACTTTCGGGCGACCGCGAGCAGGTCGAACTGCACTACAAATCGGAACTGAACGACCGTCCGTTCGGTGAGATTCTCCTCGCCGCGCGGCAGAAGGATCTGGCCAACGAGTTCACCACGTCGGGCATTCACCGCGACGATCTGGTGCTCAGGATCGGCGGCTACCCCTTGCGCAAATACGGCTCGCAGGGCCAGCAGAAGTCGTTCCTGATCGCCCTGAAACTGGCCCAGTACACGATAGTCGCGCAGGAGAAAGGCGAGAAGCCGATCCTGCTGCTCGACGACCTGTTCGACAAGCTCGACGCGGGGCGCGTGGAACAGCTCATACGGCTGGTGTCGGAAGATTCGTTCGGGCAGATCGTCATTACGGACTGCAACCCCACCCGTCTGCGCCGGATTCTGGACAAGGCCGGCGGGGCGTACTCCCTCTTCACGGTCGAAAACGGCGGCATCGGGCAGGAGACCGCAACGGCCGGAGCGCCGGCTTGCGGCGGGCAGCTTCCGGCCGAAGAGAGCACGAAGGAAGCAGCGGACCGAACGCGGCATGCCGGGCCGCAGGAGGCTGGGTCTGCGGAAGGAATCCGGACGGCAGCGGTGCAAGGCGAAGTTTCGGAGGATTTACGCAACGCGGCGTCCGCAGGCGAAAAATCCGGCGGACAGGACGCCTGCGTGACAGATACGGCAGACAAAACATCCGACGGAAAAGAGGGAGCGCGATGAGACGGACCAAGACGATGCTGATGGGCGACCTGCTGGAAGAGTTTTTCAAACGCCCCTATGTCGCGGCCAAAGTCGCCGAAGGAAAGCTGCCCGACACATGGCGCGCCGTCGTGGGCGACCGCGCCGCAGACTTCACCACGGAACTGAAGCTGGAAAACCACATTCTCTATGCCCGCATCCAGTCGAGCGTGCTTCGTTCGGAACTCTTCTACCAGCGCGAAGCGCTCAAGGAGGAGCTGAACCGGCGTTCCGGCGTCCGGATCGTCAATGCGGTGATTATCCGGTAGACTCCCGGAAGGTGCGGGCGACACGGGTGGTGCGAAAAATACTGGAGCAACGGCAAATAAGAGAGATAAGAACACGGCAGGCACGGAAAATACAGGAGATACGACAAAATACGGGACACACGAAAAGGCTGGGGCTGGGGCTGGGGCAGAGACACAAACTGAGACTGAAACAAACTGAAACAAACTGACTGCCTGAGAAACACGGAAAATGCCGGGGCATACTTTCCGCCCCGCTCCGGATCACACAAAAAAAAAGATGCGTCTGATGAGGGCGCATCCTTTTTTTATCCGGCAGGGCCGACCGGGCGAACCGGTCATTCCGTCCCGCGGGGATTACTGGATAATCGCGGCGCGGTTGGCGGCCTGAACCTTCTTGAAGGGATCGGGAGAGTTGCCCTTGCCCTCGTAATTCAACTGCTTGGGATTCACGCCCTTCGACACGAGGAAGTCGTAAACCCGCTTGGCGCGGTGCTCGGCGACGCGCTTGTTGCCGGCGGCGGTACCCGTCTGCTGGTCGGCGTGACCCACGATCTGGTAAACGGCATCCTTCGAGCCGCTCTTGATCTGCTCGGCGATCAGCTCCAGACGCGTCTTCTCCTGCGGCGTCAGCACCGACATGCTGTAATCGAAGAGAATGATCGAAGTGTCGGCCAAAGCGGCTTCGTCGGCGGCGACAACCGTTGCGACGGCAGCGGGCGTCCTTCGCGCGTA
>OAVS01000236.1_pt1 | contig 44472 bp, 72 predicted proteins | sample 1550601 | NCBI WGS metagenome assembly OAVS01 (sample SAMEA2580093, study PRJEB22360) | human gut metagenome | biome: human gut; feature: human-associated habitat; material: faeces | place: Denmark | collected 2008/2010
TCCTTTCTTTGATACAAAGATATTAGATTTTAAGATACAAACTGGGCGAACACCGCTGCGGCTGCTACAGTGGCCGATGCTGACATCGCCAGCGGACGAAACAAGGGTGATGCTATAACTACAACCTCTTTCCTCAGTGCTCCAAGGAGTACATGTCCACCACCAATCGTCCAAGTCCTTATTAGGAAGTAAGTTGTTGTACTTCCTAGCCTCATCAAAAGTGATAGGTCTTACCTTGCATTTACAATCATCAAATTCATGCTGCATATCAACTGATGTTAACTCAACAGTATGCTCAACGAGATTGTTTTCCCCAACCTCTGACTCAATTATCGGCTGAATCTTATCTTCAATCATTTCCTTAAGATTAGATTTGTTGTAATCTCTTGATGTCTTATCATAAACTACATTTTTGGCCATAAAGTTCTTAGAAATAATTTTGACCTCAGCCCCTATCTGTTCAAGCACAATAAAGTCATTCTTCCCAATCTCAAACACATCTCCAGGTGCTAAGGTTGATAATTCTACCTTGTTCTTTCTTTCTGCTTCTTCAAGCTGCCTTACAAGTTCTCTTGCTACTTCTAATGCCTTACTCATCACATTACCTCCAATTCCTCGTTGTCGTTTACGGCAAGCATTATTATCTGACCATCTACCATATCTACAGCTTTCTGCTGATTTGCAGAATCAAGACTCTCTGCATCATCAAGCCACATAGGACAAGCAACATTACTAATCTGTTGAATACTGTTGCAAATATCAATCCTACCAATAATCCTATTTCCCTTGTTACTCATCGTGGTAAGAATACTCTTCCCGTCTATAGTAGGAATACATGTTGACTTATATCCGCCGTTTTTAGCAAATTCAAATAGCTGCCACTTTACCAAATTAAAATGTTTGTTTATTTCATTTGTGAGAACTTCATTTTTAGCCTTATCAAGATCATCTAACAAATCAATAATCGCCTGTGCATCCGTTTGAGCCTGTCCAAGATTGCGCTTATTAGCCAGCAACTCTTCAAGCCTTGTTTCGTCAGCTTCTGTATCAGACTTAGCGATCTTGGCTTCGCACTCAGCTAACTCCTGCCTGAGTGTGGTCTCTTCGGATTTTAGTCTCACCCTTGTGGCTGTTGTCTCCATACCAGCCATATTGATTTCAAGTGCTTCTATCTGCGCCATCACGCCGATATATTCATCAGCACCCGATATGTCAATGCATAATGGAAGTGCGTTATATTCTTCTTCAAGCTTGGTAAGCTTTGCTCCTGTATCAGCAACAGTCTTTCGATTGAGTTCATTGCATTTTTTAAGTTTTTCTATATGCTCCTCAATCTCCTTGATCTTCTGAGCTACGGCCTTGCCATCAGCCTCAACTGCTGCCAGTCGCTCGGCTTGATTCTGTGCAAAATCACTCCTAAGTCTTTCGATATCTTCTGCCGGAAATTCTCTATGGCAAGTTGGGCATATGGTAGTAAGTTCGTTAAATTTCTCAGCATTAACGGATTTCCATTCAGCAACAAGTTTTTCCTTCTTTGACCTTAAAATACCCAAAGTTCTTGTTGATTGGTCGATATCCCAATCGTTATCAGAAATTCCCTGGATTACACTCATCTGAGTAGTCTTGCAATCATCTATCGCACTTCTAAGTGCTGCTCTCTTGCAATCAAGATCCTCGTTCGCCTTATTCTGCATTGCGGATATTTTGAATTTTAACTTTAGAATCTTATCTGCAATTTTGTCATGTTCAGCAGCTACCTTATCCATGTCCAGCTGATCTTCTATGACCTTGTTCAGTTTTTCTTTAATTGCATTTTTCTGCAATTCCAAGGCGGATATATCTAGTGACTGTTTGATCTGTATATCTCTTTCCTTTTCTGCTATCTGTCCGTCAAGAACTGGTAGTTCCTTTGCAACTTTGGACTTTGTGGCTTTATTCATTGCTGAAAGCTCGTCTGCCGTATACTTCTCAAGGAGTGGAACAAGTTCAGTAAGTTCAACTTTGCTTTTTGCGACATCAACATCTGATACGCCATCTACTAATCCAAACAGAAATTCTCTCATTTCTGTTGGTTTCTTCGACAAAAATGCATTGATGTTACTACACATCTTGAGAATAGACATATCAACGTCAAGATATGCATTAAAATCTCTTAATGTCTTAGGCACATCGTTGATTGAATAAGAATTATCATCCTTGTAACTGCTGCCATCTTTGCTATATTTCCTCTTCTGAGACTTACGCATGACGACTTCCTTGCCATCAACGTCAAACACGGCCGTAACTGACACATCCGCGTCATCTACAGTCTTACCATCAACCATACGGCGAATAGGTGGATTATCAGAAAGCTGATAATCACAGTTGAACAACAGCCACATATAAGCGTTAGTTATTGAGGATTTCCCTTTGCCGTTGGAAGCAGCAATCTTAGTGTTATCCCCAAAAATAATTTCCTTATGTGCATAACACATGAAGTTTTCTAAAATTAACTTTTTCAAACTGATTCTCATTTTTTATCTACCTCCAGTGGCAATTCACCAAGTATAATAAGTACCACGTCCAGATCTATATACTTTTCTCTTCTTGCTACACTTATGAGCACATCGGCTCTTGTCTCCATATCTATTAACTCCTCATATCTATCACGCGGAATAGTTACACTATACGTATTATCTATGCCATTGTTATTACATGTTCCCTCGCATTTAATGTCCATCTTCTTTCTCCTTTCTTTCTTCAAGCACTTCAAATCTTGAGACAGATACCTCATAAGCTGTCTTTTTCTCTTCGGTGCCATCCTCATAAAATTTGTTGTATTCCCTTGACTGAAATCTGCCAGTTATGCCGACAATAGAGTTAAGCGGTATTCTTGCAAATAGTTCAGCATTGTTACTCCACAAAAGAATAGGAATCAGATTTCCAATCCTATTAGGAAGATTATTGATTACCCTAGTGTCACAAACCCTATATCCTCTAGGTGTTGCCCTGATCTCTACATCGGCAAACTTGTGGGCAATAAAATCGACTCTGTTTTTATCACACGTATAGGGCTTGACCTCATGTACCTCTATATATACTTTTGTGTGATTTACACCTGTTGAATCGACAACATGCTTAGTGCGGATATGCCCGACTACCTCTACATAATCAAATTTGCTGATATATGAGACCTTACTATCTTCAATATAACAAGGCACTAAATCCTCTGTTCCACTCAGTCGCCTTGCACTTATAATCACGCGATAATACGACTTATTACCTACTGAGAACTCATATATAGGTGTATCAACAACACATCCAGCGATCACCGCATTATTGTTTGGCCAATCGCTAATATTTTTTTCTCTCATTCCTTTCCTCCTCTATAGTTTCCATCTTTTGCTCAACTGCCAGCATTGCAAAAACCAATCCTGCAAATGCCAAAATAATCAATATCTTTACCCAAATGGGTAAAGAAATGTTAAATAGTTCCAACCCTATAGGTACGCATATGATGGCTATATAAAACATAATGGCCATCAGTGTGCACAAGACACGAATTATAATCGTGTCTAAATTTCTTCCCACGCAATCACCTCCTGGCATCACAATACTGACCCATATTCATCTGAGAATTAGCATTGTTTATCTGTTCGGCAAGTGCCGTGGGTGCTGAATAGCTACTGATAAAGTTCTGAACATCATCTATGTACCTACGCTTGATACTCTTATAAGTAGAAACACAGCCAAATTCACGCTTAAGCTGACCATACATATCTCTAAATGTCTGGCTCCTTATACTCCTGTCGGCGTATGCCTCGCTATCTTTGCCACCTAAGATTGATACCACCTTGCGCTTGACAAGTTTCTGAACCTCGTCTATCTCACAGCCGTATAAGGGCATATCGTTTTCAAGACTACCTATCTTGTCCTCAACCCTGTCCACTCTCTCTGCAAGCTCTGTGTTGCCCTGGGCAAGTAACTGAATCTGCTCCAGCGTTGTAAGTGGCTTATTGTAGCCGCCTGTTTTGCGAATTGACGGCAAAACCTCGTTCATTACCCAGTTTTCAAATTTTTCAGCACTAGGCAACTTAGACTTCATAATAAGTCGGTACAAATCTCCCTCATTTATGTAAGACATTTGCTGTATACCACTAGATGTAGGGGTGTCACGTTTTGTTACTCCCTTACAATGGTCTTTTACTGCCTTGCGTGGGTTTGCATACCCTAGTGCCATTGCTACGTCAGTAGCAACAAAAAATGGCTTACCATCAATTTCTATAGTTCGGATTTCTCCGAACTCGTTGCTACTGAATATCTGTAACTCGTTCATTGTTCTCCTTTCTATCTTGATATGATATATACTATCATCGTATGATAGTTTTAGTGTAAAAAAATATCTGATTTTTCCACATCAGTCATACCAAGAAAATTTCCAAGGTCTTCAAGCTCGGTGATGGAAAAGTCCGTTTTACCGTTCATTTTTGAATTGAATGTAGCAATGCTTTTATCAATAGCACTTGCACACTGACAATAATTCTTTCCTTTCTCTCTTATCACACCTTTGAGTTTTGGCAAGTTCATATTGTACCCTCCTTTCTTTCATATTGTGATTACAATATATCATATTGTGATTGTTTAGTCAATCGTTTTATGAAAGTTTTTTACAATAAATGTTTACAAAACTATCATAATATGATAGTATTATAGTATCAAATAAGAAAGGAGGTAATTATTATGGCTAGCCAGTTCGGATTGAGAGTTGGTAACAACATCCGCAATTATAGGTTAGCAAAAGGAATGAGTATGAGGGAACTTGCCGGAAAAGTTGGTCTCACCGAGGCTACTATTCAAAAATATGAAACAGGTGCAATAAAAACACTTGATGTAAGCATGTTGATGAAGTTTGCAGAAGCCTTAAATATTCCACCAGAAGATGTTGTTGGTTGGGATAAGGTTGAGAAGAGAAACGATGAAAGCATAGAAGTAATGAAAAAGTACAACTTGCTTACAGATGGTCATAAGAAAGCTGTACTTGATCTAATTAATAACCTTATACAATGTCAGAGCTAAGTGAAATATAACTGATTTAGTATTTCATAAACTCTTTGACATTCCTTTTGGGGGAGAACTTGTAGGAGTTGGCCAATTTCCTTTACAAGTTCTCCTTTTTCTTTTAAAATCATGTTATTTCCCATATTTTTACCCCTCCCATACAAATTTGCTATCATTTGTATACTTATATTATATGTGCAAATAAATTAAAATAGAAGTCTAATTTTTTGTCATAATATATGGTAATTTGGGGAAATACATGGTACTATGACTGTAATATATACCACATGGGAGAGGTGAATACAAATGAGTAACTTTTTAATTGTGTTTGGAGCAATAATAATGTTTTTAGGGGCTGGCATATGTGTAGCATTGACTATAATATTATTATGTAAAAATAAAAAAGCTATGCCATTTATAATAGGCATCTTTGGTTCTATGATTGTTGGCGGAATATTACTTGGAATAGGTTGCGCGAATCAGCCCGAATCAGGGCATAAAGAAGTTGCATATAACACTACAGAAGCAGACGTAACTGAAAAACTTACAACCGAAGAGACAACTGAGACACCGACCACAGAAGAAGCAACCGAGGAAGAAACAGAAACCGCTACCGAAGAGGTTAATGCAACGGATATTTCAGATATGCAGTTTCAGTCTTATTGGGATATGGCAAAAGAAACTGTAGAAAGTTGCTTGAAAAATCCTAAGTCAGCAGATTTTCCATCTTCTGTTTTTAATCAGGGCAATATTGCCATGGAACGAAAAGGACATCTTGTCGTAGTCCAAAGTTATGTATATAGCACAAATTCATTTGGAGCTGAGGTTAAAAGTGATTTTACTGTAGAAATGTTAGTATATGATACTGACAATTTTATATATGATGTTGTCTATCTCAATATTGATGGAGAGACAAGTGGAGAATATGTGAGTCTTGACGAATGGGATGAAACAAATACAAGCGGAGAAAGTGAGTAATCACAATCTCCGCTTTGTTTTATAAAATATTTTCTCTAATTGCAAGCCAAAATACACGTATTGTCCACGGAGAGCCGTCTGTATTTGCAGCAAATTTTAGCGGAACTTTTTGCGCCGATTTTGATGCATCAAATGCATCGTAACTTGGCCCTATTAACTGCATTGCTGGCACAGAAGATTCAGTAGAAATTCCAAGATATGATATAATTGGAATAAATTCATCAGTCCCTGCTGGCACAAGAATGTTTTGTGTTACTTCTTGATATTGTCCCTTCTTGTCGTCCCCTGCTGGAAAAACAAACGTGACATATCCTTGACCCACAATTTGAAAATTAGAATTCAGTTTATCCAGAGTGGAGCTTGCTAAGTTGACAGCTTCACATATTTGGTTGACATCGCCTGCGCCAAAATTGTCGCCTGTCTGCTGATATTCCGTCACATCTTCAAAACTAACCGTTCCGTCATCGTTAGTAATCATATTATACTTACGTTTTGTGTTGGCTGTAGCAAGTACATCCTCTTTATAATTTGTTTTCAAAACCATTTTAATCTCTCCTTATATCCTTATATCCTTGTATGCACCTAGTTTAAATGGTATACGTCTAGGCTTAATACTGTCTAAAGCGTCCTTAATAAGTTGACAAGCTGTTTCCAGTCTGTTCATCTCTGCTGAGCTAATAAACGCTCCATTGTCATAAAACGTCTGTTTGGCGCCTATGTCTTGTGGATATACTACGCTGTTAATCTGTGCAATGTTGTTTTCAAATGCGTTAAATTCGTCTGCGTAATAAAAATCTGTATACAACTTATCAATACCCATGGCTTGATAACCTGTAACTGGTCCACATAAATCTTCGGCTCTTTGTTTTAAATATTCTATGTTATTTTTTATTCGGTTGTAATCCGTCCATATAACTGCGTCACCGCTTTTCCAGTCCGTTTTTGGTTCATTCCACAACTATTCCACCACCTTTCTGGCACTAAGTTTTCCACTCCATGCACCATTGAATGTAAGTTCATTTTGATAAGCCTTAATTTTTGCTGTTGAACTATTGGTTTTAATCAGATTGAATAAATCTCCAGCATCTATGCTAGGGTCTCCACGCCAATTGATTGAATAATCAGTTGCGCCTAGATAATAGTTTGCCAGCCAATTATCCAACAAATCCGCCATATCCGCATTATCAACAAGTGGATTGCTCCAATTAACTGTTTTAGTTCCGTTGCTATTGTATCTATGGGTTAATCCTTTAGTGTCCACAACATACTCATATCCACTGACTGTGTACGTAAGTATTGTATCTTTATCAGTTAGTCCATCAAATTTTAACATGCAATAATAGGCACCACTTTCTACAACTGTAACTGTCACATTACTTGCATCAGTGATGGCGGTATAACCGTGACTAGGTGCTGAAAAGTCAACTTTCACAATATTGTTGTTTGGATTGACAGTAATTTTTTCGGACACAAGTTCTTTTTTGTCGGTGCCGGGTTTATATGATTGTTTTTGAACGGTAATTGACTTTAATTTATCTTCCATCGTAATAGTTGGTGCATCAAACATATCATCTTTGGACAATTCATAGTCTGTTGCGTCACCAATTCCAACATAGTCTATTGACACTCTTGCGTATGGCTCAACTTTAGTAAACTCTATAACAACTTTGTTCGCAGAGCCATAACGATTGTAGTCTGTCCAGTTAAGGCTATCTACATCGGTAATAACAACATCATCAACAAGCGTATCATTATCATAAGTTTTTATAGTAAATTCAAGAGGTTTACAATTTCTAAAATTAATTATAAATCCATACCAACTGTAAGATATATCTAAATTGAGAGTAATTGTAGGATTTGCAGAAAACTCGCCAATGCCGTTTGCTATTTCCTTGCTCACATATCCTACTTCTTTATATATTTTGTTTTTAGGTAAAAAACAAAGGTTCCCGCTGTCAAGTCGTGAAAACCCGGTACTACACATTGCGTAAGCTGTTTTCATGCTCTGCACCTTCTCCTATTCTACGCATAAGTCCATCGTGAACGAGTGTTTTTCACCGGGCTGTAATGTTACCGGTTCAATAACCTCACGTGCCAACATCATTGCTCCCGTGAAAGCACTTGCATAACTCGCATATAACCCTACTTCTGATATGGTTAGTGGTGCATTACCTGTATTTCGTATAACTCTAGTGATAGTTATAATTGAACTTGAAAATGTCTGCGGTATATCTTTAGTTTGTGTGACGATCTCATAGTCTTCTGTCACATTTTCAAGCTTTATATCTGCCGCTGTTGCTGGTGTTGTGCCTGTCCCTAACACTATATAAACTCCGGTTGTGGCTGAGCTAGGCACATTTTTTAAAGACAACGATGCGCTAAACAGCTGTCTAAACCAGGAGTAACTTGCGCTAGCTGTTTTGTTTTCTGTGGTTTTACACACAACATAATTGCCTGAACTAATTTGACAGTTCAGGCTAACAAGACCAGCAAAATTATTTGTCAACATATACACTTCCTCCTTTAATCTAATGTATTATCTATCTCGTGTGTCACTTGGCACTGCACCACACCAGATATCATTGTTGTGCTTAATATCTGAGAGTTCGATGTACCTGTCGGTATCTTTCCAATATTCTCCGCCATTGTGTCAAATGTATCTGTCGCCTCTGTCACTACGCCCTTATCAGTGATAGCACTGGCGACCTTTGACTTGCCATCACTGACAGATTTTTTTACTTCTGCAATTTCATCTGATATTGTTTTTATACTTTTGTCTATCTTGTCCATGTCTCCTGTGTAATCTGTTCGCCAATCTGGAATATCATCATTACCGAATTGGCATAATCCAAGATTCTCCGTTTTATTTTGCGATGCCAAAAAATCACCTCTCTACTATTTAAGTTTAAATTTTGCTTGTGTAGCATACTCATAAGCTGTTAATTTGTATGTATCATACCTGCTTGCTGTCAGCCTTAACATTGCATACTGTTTAGCTGTCAATGCTCCATTATCATCATGTAACACGCTGTCAATATCACTAAAATCTAACTGTCCATTTGATGATATTGTTTCTGTTGGTGTAATTGCGGATTGTATATGAATCCTATTTTGCCTGTCAATGGACAAAGTGCATCTGCCGGCATTGGCAATTATCTGCAAACACTCTGCGTGCGTAGCAACTGGTAACGGATTGTGTGTTACAGTATTTTTAAGAAAATTATCAAGAAAATAGTTACTACTGTCTGTAATTCCTGCATCTGCCAATACTAGCAGTGCCAAATCGTACAAGCTAATCCCATTTGCATAATACTGACCTTTATAGTATTGCCCGGTTAACAATGTAAATCTATCTGTAGCATTAAATGTCGCTTCTCTACTATTAGCCGACCATGCGGATAAGTAAGTGGTTTGCTCCGGCAACCATTCAATATTGCCCTGTCCGTCTACATCATAACCAAATTGTACTTTAACCTCTTGACCGATTCCCATATACTGTATTGCACTGTCTGGATTGTCTGGATCGTAATATTGATCTTGATTATCAACTTTAATCATAACATCCATTGATGGTATGGTTTCTGTTATTGGAGATACATATTCTTTGCTACTGTAGTCCATTACCTCTTCATTGGTAAATGTTTTTGCAAGGCCACACTTAAATGAGTATATTCTCAATCTATTCTGCCCGTAACGCATTTGAGTTGGTTCGATTGTAATAAATGTTATGTCTGCAAAAACATCTTCCGTAGTCCATACTTCATCAGCGTTTCTATAATGGCTCGTACCATTATTAGTAATAACATCAAATTCAGTCGGATAACATTTTCCAAAATTGACAGTCAAACCCTTAATAGTATGTGGATTAGCAAATGTCATTGTAACTGTTCCCATAATATCAGCAGTTACAATGCCGTTGTTATAGTAATCAGTGCCAGTTCTAGGCAAGAAAAAAGCATTGCCATCGAGGACAGCAATGCCAGGTTCTGCTGTAGCATATATTCTAGTTACTTCTTCGCCATCAAAAGGGGCAATGTCATTAGAATATGCTACTGTTTTTGTTTGTTTGTCTAGTTTTATTTCGTTTTGGGCTCGGGAATTTACAAGGCCTATTGTTGCTTTGATATAACCTCTGTTTCGGTTAAGGGACTTCATAGATTCCTTATATTTTTTGCTTACATTTTGCATTACATCACCTACCAGTATCTATAAGGTTGAACTGACAGTTACGATATTTAGTTACTATGTGCGATTTTGGACTTGCAAACAATGGTTCTGCTGTTCTGTCGCCTGGGTACATTATAATTGTTATCGGTTTACCTGTGCGATAATCTTCAAATGTAACTGGAATATAAAATGGTTCAACCGCTTTTAACATTGCTTGCCAAATTTTTGGTTCAAGGCCGACCCACTTCATGTTATCCAACTTGTATAAGTCTCTGCCAATCCTTTGACCGATAGTTACATTGTTAGCATTACGGCCGGCATTAACTGTCGTTGTAATAGTATAAGTAAAGCCAACAGCGGGACATGGAAAGTCCACACCGTTGACATTTAAAAAACTTGATAATCCTTGTGCCATATTATCACCTCTATGCTGTTGTAAATTGATGACCGTTACGTGATCTACGCCTATCCGTTTCACTGACAAGGGTTCGACCATCAATATTGATAGATGTATCTTTATCTGCTGTTTCCCTTGTATTCCGAGCAATTTGGGAGAGATAAGGCGTAAGTGCATCATCAACTGCTTGTCTAACTCCACTTGCTATACCGGCGGTAATCTGTTCGTTGTTTGCAACGACAGACTTTCCGTTGTCAAACTTACCCATTATCTCACCTTGGTTTGCACGGAACCATCCGTCTTCTGGGAATCCTCCGGTTGCATAAGTTGGCATGAAACTAAAAGTACCAGACATCGCTTGCTTAAGTGGGTCTGATGCTTGCTTAACATTGAATTTTATTTCTTTTTGGGACATACCCATGAAAATTTTGTTTGCGGCATTTTCACCAAGTTTTTTTAAGCCCTCATCTGTCTGTGTCTTAATATTGTACTGTACGCTTTTTCCGGTAAAGTTCTTTTGCAATGTATCGTTAATTGACTTAACCGCACTACCGCTAGTTGTTGGTGTACCGTTAACGGCAGTATTTGCATTATATTTAACTGTTTTATCTTTCCAGTACCGGCTAAAAACATTTGATATACTAGAAAGTTTTTCACCTGTAGTAGCATTTTGACCATTAATAGCGGTTTGCGCATCATATTTGGCGTTCTTGCCTTTCCATACAGATGACCACCGATTAGCTATTCCGGATAAGATGCTGCTACTTGATGTATTTTGTCCATTTGTGGCGGTTTGCGCATCATACTTAGCACTCTTGCCTCTCCAAGTATCGGCCCATAATTTTCCTATATTTCTTATGGTCGCTACGTTGTCTGTCTTGTTGTCATTAACCGATGTGTCTACATTGTAATCAACGTTTTTCCCACCAAAAATTGAGATCGCACCGCGAACTGATTTACTCAGTTTTTTATAATTTTTATCAGTCTTTCCGTTAGTGGTCGTATCAATATTAAACTTGCTGCTTATAATTCCTGATAATCCAACTATAGGGCTTGTTTTCATTCCGAATTTTGCAACACTGCTTAATTTGTCCGCAATTTTCTTGAGATATTCCCAAAGTGTTTTCAATTTTTCGGTAATTGAATTTAAAACAGGCTTAACAATGTCCCATGCAATTTGGACTTTTGCACTTATATCCGCAATTTTTTTAACAATCCAGTTACCAATTAATTGCCGAATAACTGAACTAATTGCTGATGCAACAGACAATATAGGTGAAAGCACAGTTTTTATTGAATTTAATGCCGGAGAAATTTTTTCACCTATTGCATTGGCAACTTTTGAAATAACCGAATAAACCGTACTTAACAAATTTGAGACTGTGCTTAATGCGGGTTTTAATACTGTTACAACCTTATCTGTATATGGAGACAACTTGCCCACACCAGATTTGATCTTGTTGATTATATCTACAATTAAATTCATTGGTGCAATAATATATTCAAGTGCTTTTTTTATGCCCTTGAATAATTTTGAATTGGATATTTTGCTATATGCACCTTCTCCAAATACTTTATCAATTATTGCTTGGCCTACACCTTCATAAATTTGCAATGGTATTTTAGGAATTTCTTTTGCCATAGTGGCAATTAGTGAGCCTAAATTCCAAACAAGATTTCCCCAGTTTATACCGCAAATAAAATCAACAACTTTTTGCCCTAATTTTTGCCAGAGATTATCCTTATTTGCGGTATCAAAAGCACTAACAACATATTTACATATGCCTATAGCAAAATTAGACAATGTTGCTCCTGTAAGCCCAGCATCCCAGGTATTGAGAAATCCAGTTATTGAAGATATAAGCGATTTACCCAAGTTTTTCCAACCAAAATTGATCGCAAAAGTATTCCCAGCACTAAGCGCTGTATTTATTGCGCCGGCAATTGTTGAACCGAGATTAGAAAACAATCTCGGAGTAATGAGGCCATTCAAGAAGTCGGCAAGTCCTTTACCAAAATTTTTTGCTCTTTTGTATACCTTATTCCACTTAATAGATTCCATTGCCTTAGACAAACTATCACTGATATATTTGCCTAATTGGTTAAGGTTTTTGATGCTAGACTTGTAAAGTCCCTCTGTTTCTTTTATTTGGTATTTAAGTCCATTGTTGCCACCAGCACCGCTTACACCAGTGCCTCCACCAGAACCACCACCACCGTTTGTGCCTGTGTCTTTATCCGGTTCAACAACATTTAACTCATCAATTCCAAGAAGATGTGTTTTTAAATCTTTGGCCGCTTTAGCGGCTTTTTTAGTTCCGCTTGCCATATCATCAGCAGCACCGGCAGCACCTTCAAAATCATCAGATATAGCACCCTTTTGTATCTCTAGTTTCCATCCAAAAATTGCACCAAGGGCATTTACTACCTTTTCAGAAAAAGTGTAAACCGCCGATAAAGCCTTATTAAGCGCCTGTACAAGCGGTTTTAACATATTGACAAATGCATTGCCCCATACGCCAGCGATCGCCTTTATTTGCTCCTGTAAGATACGTAACTGGTTAGCCCATGTCTGGCTAGTACGTGCAAAATCCCCTTGTACATTCTTGGTGTTATCCATGACATACTGGTATCTCAGCATCGTTTTTTCAAGCTGAGTCATAGAGGATATGTTGGCATCAAGACCTTTTTTCATTGCATACTCTTTGAGGGTTGCGTTAGTAAGGTCAATACCAAAAGCTCGCATAGGCTCTGTCTCGCCAGTAAAGATTGACCATAATTTACGAGAACTTTCTTCCTGTGAGATATTGTAGAAAGAGGCTAAGTCTGCCGATAATGCAGTAAGCTGTATTGACATATCAGACATATCTTTAACGGGCGCACCCATAGCAAGTCCCATAGCCTGAAATCTACCAGCTGTCTGTTTTGCAGACAGCTCTGACATTCCATACATTTTTATTGACGTCTTAGAGAATTGCTCTAATTTGTCTGTGTATTGGCCAAAAGTATTAACAACAACATTCTGTACCTCAGTAAGATCAGAAGAAATGTCTATGGCTTTTTTGAATCCACTTAATACTCTTTGTGCTGCCCAAAATGTTGCATACAGTTTTCCAACTGCTGAAGCAAGACTCCATATATGTTTTTTAGCGCTTTTAGCACTGCTGCCCATACCGGAAAAACTGTTTTGTATACCTCTGCTCGCACTTGCTGTCCTACTTCCTTGCGCTGCCAGATTTGCAAGTGCATGAGTCATTTGTATTACATTTTGTGATACTTGTGGTGCTGTAGCCATAACTTGCATAAACTTCTTAAGTTCTGCTGCAAGTGTCCCCAGTCCACCTGCGGTTTGTGTGGCTTTTGCACCTACTGATGCAAGATTACCAAGTGCAGTGGTCATCTGTATTGTTCCAGTGGATAATTGCGGTGCAAGCGCCATGGTATTAAACAGATTGCGAAGCGTTACGGATAATTGCGGTAATGTTGCTGATACAACGCTTGCTTTTTGTCCGGCATTGGCAAGTCTTCCAACTGCATTGGTAAGCTGAATTACATTTGTACTAACGTTCTGAGCGCCTTGCAACATGCTAGATAAGCCTACAATCGCATTTCCAAGCTGGCCTATAGCGTTTATATTCATGCCGTTAATGTTCGAATTAGACAGCCTTGTAATGGAATTAATGAAGTTCGTAAGACCCTTGTTGTTGAACTGCATGTTCCCCAATACTGATATACTGGAAGCAAGTGGACTTATACTATTTGCAACCGCTGTAAGTTTCCCACTATTAACGTTTTCAAATTGCTTTATACCTTTGGCAGCTCTGTTAAAATCAGGCATTTTTACATTTTTTATTGCATTCATGCCCTGTGCAAGCTGGTTCATGCCCTGTGCAAATTTAGCTATACCATTACTATCAATTCCTTGTAATGTTTTAGATAGTGTGCCGAGCTTATTTGACAGTTTATCTACTGCATTAACCGCCTGTGTCGCACTTGCATGTATTTTAACTTCAAGATTATCTACTGTTGCCATGTTTCACCGCCTTGTTGTAATAAAAAAGACGGCAAAAACATCAGTCCTTGCCGTCAATCATATTGTGTGTCCTATCCCATTCTTGTTTTGCCTTTAATCGTTCTTCAATAAACTCATTTCTAAGTCTATTTACCCTATCTTCTTCATTTTCCATAAGTGGAGCTTTAAGATACTCTGAACTTGCTTTCTTGCCGTTAAGGCAATGATCTATTGCAAAACATAGAGCAGATCTGACATACGTTCCTACCCATGCATATACTTGTGAGTCGCGTTCTTTTTCTGCCATATGATATGCTTTTTCATATGGCTCAAGGTCTGCTGGGCAAGATTTGTCAATATCCTCAACTGTAAGTCCATAGCCTTTGGTCATCATTAACCAACGGGGTAGTATTTCGTTACAGTAATTTTCGTAATTAAAATCTTTGTTATCCTGTTCAAGGATTATTTCTGTGCCTGATTCTGCACTTTCGCTATTTCCACCTCGAACAGTCTCTTTAAAAAACCATTGTGAAGCACCTCATTTGAGATATCCTCCTGGAGCTTAAGAAAATCTCCATCTTCCTCGTCTACAAAATGGTCAAGCATATCCTCAACTTTATTAAGCTGTTCGTCACGGCCTTTTCCTGTAGTTAAGTTGTAGCCAAACTCATCTGAATGATTAGCCTGTAATCCGGCAAGTAAAATTTGTGGCATTAACAAATACATTTGCTCCATTCCCTCTATTGCCCCAACTCCATCGTCTGTACTTGACTGCATTACTCCAATCCTTGCCAGCTTGCTGATAAATCCAGCCCTAGCTACTGCCTTATTGCCAAACTTAATATTGTATTCCTTGCCATTCATTGTAATTGTCATGCTATTTTCCTTTCCTCCTACTCTTAATAGGAAAGGGGCAGTCCGAAAACCGCCCCTTGTTTGCTTAATACGTATAATCAGCCGGTTTTATATCTTTTGTATCGTCATCACTCAGCACGGCTGTATCTGAGCGGTTTGTTATTCCCCCGGTGTAAAAGCTACCTTTGTATCAAAGCCGACAAGGTCTTCGAGTATAAGGTTAATCTCAACCGTTAAGAGCTCATTCTGACCCTTTGAAGCTACTGGAAGAACTGATGGTGGCTGAGCCTTGATAAACTCTGCCTTGGTAAATCCAGGTGTGATCGTCTCAAACCACATAGATTTGCCTGTTCCCTCTAACTTTTTGTACTCTTCAAGCACCTTTTCCCATTCTGCAAGTGTATCTGGTGTCCAGTTTACTGTTACTGTATATGTATCAGATACAGTGGTTCTACCAGATATGTTTTTTGTGGAATAATCTTCAAGAGCAGATGCGTCAATAGCCTCAGGTTCTGCTGTAGCATCGCCAAGCTCATTGATTCTGGTCAACTGAGTAAATTTGGTCGGCTTTTCGCCTGCGACTGTTTCAACACCATAACCAAAAGTAATACCCAGTGTACTTAATCCTGGTACTGCCATGTCTTTACCTCCTTAAAAATGTGCATAAAAAAAGAGCCACATGGCTCTATTTGCTAACTATAATATTGTGTCCCCGGCCCCATACACACGGCTGAATCGCATGTTACATATATAGGTTCCACCATTAACACTGTATTGAGGTGTTCCGGCGACCGAAAATCTCATTTGTTTATATATGTCCGTTATTTTGGACACAATCTTTCTACATTCGCTGTGATTCTTGTTAGAAGTCACATCAACCTGTATTGTTTCTCTTACAGCGTTGATTGTCTGTCCCTCTAAATCTTGTCCCAGTTCCATTCCAGGTAGTTCGTGAATATAGACTGTTGGAAATACTGCTGGTTGATCTGATTCCCCTTTATCTGTAACGTTAAGCGTTGGGTATTTATCCTTTAACTGTTCTGTTGCTTTGGCCTTGACAATGCTATATATTGTCGAGCCAAGTTCTATTGCCCATGCATTATCCATTGTCAAACACCTCTTTCACAACGTTCTTGACTTTTCTTTCAAGTTCACGAGCAGTATTGTACATATATGGCCTAGATGGCATACCCTCGGTGAACCACCAATGGCCATTGTCGTCCCTGTAAAACCAACCAATTCGACCATCTTTGAGTTGGTGGATTGTTTGACCGCTTGCATATTGCCAAGATACTCCCGGTGGTAATTCACCTTTGTATGGTTTCTTTTGCCCTATCACGCCAGTTCCAAACTCAACAAATGCTGCGTGATCTGTTCCGGCTACAACCGCCCATATGTGACTACCCTCTGTATCTGTAATACACTCTGATTGTATACTTTCAATCAACTCACCTTTAAAGATAGCATCTAAATTCGCCAATTGCACTCTAGCAACTTCTACACCATCATCAGCCAATCTTTCAGCAATAATGGCGCATTTATGGTCAAGCCTTGCTTGATAGGCTTTAAGCTCCTTGATTGCATTCTGTAAACTGCTCACAGACAAAGATACATCTATTGTTTTTTTCACTTGACCACCGCCTTAAGGACATATTTTGTTGACCGCAAAGCTGGCTTGACTCCTACAACTGTAAAATCAGCAGAAGTTTTATCAATATACCCATCCTCTGTGTATTCAACTTTGCTGTCAAGCCATATAATGTCACTTTTTTTGATAGGGTATGCTCCTCTATCTGTAACTATGATTGCGTCAAAATCATTGACATCAAAGCCATATTCTTTTGCCTGTGCTTCACCGCCAGAGAAAGAGATATTAGCCCTAAATGATATAGGCTCTTCGTATGATATTTCCTTATGGTCTATAAGAGGTATTTTTTGACCCTCTTCTGTAACGAAATACTTTATATTGCCGTCATCATCTTTTTCATATATCTCTACTTCTTTGCCATAAGAAGCATATTTCATAGATTGCTTATTGATTTCAAGTGACATTACTTCACATCCTTGCCAAATCGTTTCCAAAGCTCAGATAACTTTTCCCAACCATACATTGCTACAAATGCAACTACAAATCCGGCTAGAATAGCTGCAAGAATCATATACCAAAGTATTGTCATATGTATGTACTGCATATAGGCTATAAAAGCCACAACGGTAATGCCTATGGACAGCACAAACACCAATATATCGGTTGGAATCTTCCTAAATACACCAACGCCTTTGATTACTTGTGTAATTACCGCCACAACAAATGTAAGTGCGCCTATGACAGACATTATAATAGCCATGTTGGCTACAAGACTCTGTATAACATCCATTTTTACACCTCCTTGTTTTCGTTGAGTCGTGCTTCCATTCCATCTATGCGATGATGAAGCGACTTAACACTTTCCTCAACTTTAATAATCCTGTTGTCATGGGAATTAAGCTCTTTTCTCATTTCCACAACTTCATCTTTTATGTCCTTAGTGTTGCTAGATATGGCATCTAACTTCATATTTATGCGGGTGTTTTCTCGGACTCTATCCTCTAGGTCTGAGTTATCAGTTCTTCTATTATTCTTGATATTCAGCACAAGGCTGACAATTCCAAAAAAAATAGAGAAAGTAACCGATATGATGCTGATAATTATTGCTACTGGCATATATCTACCGCCTTTCTCTTATGTTTGCATACTGCCCACCACCACCATAATGTATGCCCTCTGCTACCGTTGGGTAACGCACAATCTTCTATAATATCTCAACAAAGGGGAATACATCAGCTAGCAGCTTATTTCTGTCAATCCAACTGCGACTGACTCCATTTTCTCCGAAACTTGCCATGTATTCCTCGCCAGCCTGAGATAAATCATATACGACCAAATTAACAATGTTGGCTGTATATCGCTTCATATCTTCTTCTATTTGCTCATCTGTGTAATCAGATGGGTAATTACGCTTGTTGCGTATTTCCTGCTTAATTTCTTCAATATGCTGCTCTATTCTTGGATTATCCTGTAGATCAGTCCACTTGATAGAGCCATCGTCACCGACTTCATATTGACCTTTTCGTATTTTGACTTGCTCTACCAATGTGTATTCCATGACTACCTCCTACAAAGCAAAATGAGCTATAAGCACTTCTTTTAATGCGCCACCTGTCATGTTTTCGGCATTATCTATACCCTCTGATATTGCAAGCGCTTTTAAATCGTCTGTTGACATTCTGTTGATCTCGGTCTTGGTATGATTAGCAAGACCAGAATCAGTTTTTTCTGTTTCTGGTCTGCTCGTTTCTGGGACGTCATTTCCGGCATCATACCATACCCCATCTTTTACAACGATATAGGGATATATCATAAGTTACCTCCTACTCATGATGAACTTCAATTACGGCAGTGCTATCCATATTCTCATAAGATGGCAAAACAACCTCAGATGCAAATGTTGACATCTTCATTGGTGGACCGTACTCTGTCTTTGTAGCAACTGTAATTCCTGTACCATACTGAGTTACATCAACATCTGATACCTGTCTTGCAGTTCTCTCTTCTGGTGTAGTGCCAAACCATGTATTGCCAAGATTACCCTCTGGAAGAAGTGTAACCTTATTATCTGGATAGAAATACTGTTCCTTGCCCTCATCGTCAATGTACATCTTATCGTAAAGCACGATAGTAAGTTTTGTTCTCTTCTGCACTACTGAAATAACAGTATCATCATCAACGTCAATAGTTGCTGTAAGGTTCTGTGCAAGGATTGAGTTTCTTATCTGTGCATTATCAAGCAAATACTGAAATGTATTGCTGTTCATAAGTACATATCTGGCAATCTTGCCTTGCTTCTGTAACTTCTTTCTTGCATTGTTAAGGTCTGTAAGTGGCTTTGAATTAGCTGTATCGCTCCACATGCTTGTTCCATCAAGTTTGATATAATGATCCGTAGTGTATGATCCGTCAGAATCATAATCATAGGAGTATTGAACACCGTCACTCTTAATAGTGATGACTGGATGTCCATCTACTGTTGAAAGAAGAGCCATTCTCATTCTCTCTGGAACAACCTCCGCACCGCTTACAAGTCTGCTTGTGTCGTCATATACCGCACTAAGAGCACTTGCAAGGTATGGATCATCAGCAGTGTTTGCTCTTTCTATTTCAAGCATTTCTGCCTCACCTATGGTCATTCCCTCACGGAAAAATGCCATCTGTGTCTTTTCCTTAGAAAGTCCCTCTCTAGCTCTGATTGTTGGAATTGAATCAAAGTTAGATGGTGCAAGAGATACAGGAAGTCCCTTATGTGTTTTTATCCATTGCAGGTCAAGTCCCTGTTTCTTTCTCTCTGGAAACCACTGTAATCCAAGATACGGAATCTGATTACTTGCGTTTTCTGTTGCTGACAGCGCAATTGACTTACTGTCAATAACTTCATTTACTAACATATGTTTTACCTCCTGAATTACTCAAATACGATCATTGGCAGAGCTGTTTTGACTGCTGCATCGTATGTTACTCCTGAATGTTTTTCTGCAACTGCTGTGTTAAGATATGCTTTCTTAAGAAGAACTCCCTGTGGTCTATCTTCTGTCACGTCAAAACGAAGTATGCCAACCACTGTTGCTGTGTTATCAGCCTTGCCATCTTTACCAATCGGAGTTCCAGCCTTAACTATCTTTTTGCCATTCACCTTTGTTGTAACTTCTTCAAAATCCAAAGTAAGAGGTATAGCCTCGTTTGGCTCTCTCTTGAGAATTTGCACATCACCTGAGTATGTTGTTTCTTCATACTGCATATTCATACTTGGCATCTATATTTCCCTCCTTAAATGTAATGTTTCAAAATATCATTTTTTGTATTTTGATTTTCAATAAGACCGGCAGCTATTTTTTCCGCCTCCGTCTTGTTGTCACTTGAATTGCTGCCTGTACCACCATTACCCGGCGGTGTTGAGCCATTGGCTATCTCTTTCTCTTTAGCCTGGGCAGCGGCAGTTTCTTTATCTGCGATAATCTTTCCAAGAGCGTCATAATCCATGGAACCATCATCTTTAACCACTAGCTTTGCCTGTTCAGTAGAAATCTTGAATTTCTCGGCTGCACTTGTTCTCTGACTTGCAATTGCCTGTGTCTTTTCAAGCTCTGCTATCTTTTTCTGAGCATCTTCAAGAGCTTTGGCATTTCTTTCTGCCTCAGACATACTCTGCCCCTTTAAATCCTCATACTCTTTTTCAATAGCCTTGAGTCTTTCAAGTTCTGTGTTGTTCTTGTTTGCCTTTGCATTAGCAGACTGAACGTCCTTACCATTTTCAGCCATGACTTTTTCGATCTGCTCATCGGTCAAACCCATTGACACTAAATCTTCTCTTTTCATTGATTACCTCCGTATGTCTACGTTTTTATACGGTGCAACGCCACCGATTGACATTGCCGTTTTCTACGCTCACGGCACTTGCGAAATTTTGTATAAAAAAAGCAACCACAAACGTGATTGCTAATTTCCGATTATATTGTTGTATTGCTCTTCTGTTATCAGTTCTTTATCACAGGCTTGCTTAACCATTTCAGCATTCCATATATGATAGACTTGATACCACTTTTTTATTTTTTCATACATAGGCTATTCCTTCGTCAGCAGTGTGTTAGTCATCATTGCTGTATATGTTACTTGTGCGTCTATACGTTCAATATCAGACGGTATTTTGGCTGGCTCATAGCCGTCATACTTCTGAGGATTGTTGTTGATGTCTTGGAGATCAAGACTTTCAACAGGAGCATGAAACTGTGTTCCATCATATTCATAGTAGGTATGTGTTTTTGACTGCTCTCCGGGTTCTGCATATTCTTCTGTCTTAACTCTTTCATTAAGACATAAGTACACCCATGCTATTCCTTTGGTATCTATTTTTATGACAACTTCTTGCTGTGGTTCTTCTGCTCTTACTATCATTGCTTATCACCTTCCATCCATATACATCTGTTATATATTTAAGGCTATGTTAAGGGGTGTTCCCCTTAACAATCCCCCTAAAAGCTTTTTAATCGGCCGACAAGAAATTCCAGTACGCCCTGCCAAGCTCGAACCAGCAATACAAGGAACAAAAGCCCGCACGCGCGCCATCCCAGAGATAACCGCCCTGATAATATTCTCTAGTTCCACTAGCGTTAGCACCACCGGCATAAAGAATATCCTTATTGCCTAGACCACTATTAGCCACTTGATTTGTAGGCAGCCATGCTCCATAATTCTGCTCTACATCGCCTGTCCAATAATCTGAACCTTTGCCGTCTGTGCTTGCCGCAATATTTCCAACAAGCAAGTAGCTTGATTTTATAGTGCTTTCATCTGTAACATGCTTTATTCCCCTAGGAGCAACATACACATCCTTAGAATAATCAGATTTAAACACCATTACGGTGTCAGATGCTATTGTTCCACCACCAACCATATACTCAACACCCTGTATCCTGCAAGGATGTTTTTCGTCTGAATTGCTAGCAGGAGAACCATCATGGTGTCCAATTACGGTATCAGTATCACCACTATGTGCGTGCATTGACGTCATGTATATCTGTCTTTCGCCAACCGGTAGAGTATCAAATGGTTGGCAGTCAAGATATACCGCCTTATTGCTATCATCAAGTGTTTCTATTGCTGTGATTTTTACATCATCAGCATAAGCATGAACACTTGATACACCTCTATCAAGTGAGCCAGAAGTATCAGCATATCCGACAGATGCGTATAATCCTACTTGCAAATTACCAGCCTGTGCATTTGTAACTGGGAAATAATTATGCTTATCTGCTGATTGCACGCTTGCTGGATATTGTATATTCCAACTTGTTACACCCGCCATGCTATCTTGACTTGACTTGTTTGCATACTTGATAAGGTTAAATATCTGTGCAAATGTATATCTGTCTGAGCCAGCTCCGGTATAGCCGGTGCCTTTCTTGCCATAGTTGGTTATCATGTTTTGATAACTTTGATTTCTTGTGACTTTGCCTCGCTGAGAATGCAGTAACCCATCTGAGCCTGTAACACTTAAATATCTTGACTGAATGAAATAAGGCATTATCGTGCCATCTGCACGTACCGCTTGTTCCCATGGTTTAAGTCCAAGTTCTTCGTGCGGTGTGTCGGATATAACAAGCTCTCTGTACTCGTCTGACACGTCAAGCCAAGCGTAGTAAAATGTCATTTGCATGGCGCCCATGTCTGCATCGCCATCTGTTTTGTAGGTGCTGTCGCCCACAAATGCCGTAGGGTATGCAAAGCCATCATCGTATCGCTTATAATTGACTTCATACCATTTGAATAATGGTATGTTTTCGTAATCATCTTGATTTTCTACTGTGTCCGTAGACGGTACGCAAACAAGACTTTTATTATCCCTTGTTTTTTCACACAAAGATGTAGGATTTGATGCTGACTTCGGAACTTTAACTCCATATATTTTGCCTGTTCTTTGCAAAGAAAAGAACTTGTCAAGTAATATGTCATTAAGATTATCCACAGTGTCCTTAATTGCATTTATAGCATCACCAGTTGCTTTTGCATCTGCCGGTGTATCTTCAATAGTCAAGGTCTTGTCCGTAGGCACTGGATTATCCTTAAAATACTGCTCTACGATCTGCCTTATCTGGTCATCGGTAATACCACCCTTTTTAATTTTCTTATTGAGTAATGCGTATACTTCATCTGCATTCATCTGCGCACCTCTCTATTCCTGTTTTATCCAACTCTCGCCGTCAAACTTATATAAGTCTGTCGTGTCTATCATGTAGCACGAGCTACCAAGTGACACATATGTTGGTAGCTTATCTATATCCTTAGACAAAGCGTTATATTCTCTGTAATTTCCTTTAGACTCTAATGCGGTAATGCTACCCATATCAGGTACATCATCGCCCGGTTCATACACTTGTCCGTCTTGGACTACTGTATATCTAGTCACCATTGTTATTACCTCCGTTGCCAAGATTATCTACTATTTCTTGTGCTTTTTGTTCCTGTTGCTCTGCATTATCTATAGTTAGATATATCTTATCCAAGTATTTTTTAGACAGTAAGAATGTCTTTTCTGCGTCTCCCCACAATCCAACAGTTTTGATTGCGACAAGTGGATGTATTCCAGCCTGCAATAGAACAACCAGAGTCTGAGCTTTGGTGTACATATTATCTTGTGGGCTATGGTTTATCTGCACTGAAAAATCTCTAACTGTCAACTTCAAATCATCTGCATACAGTCTGATTGCATTAAGCGCAAGTTTTGCAAGTCGTTTTTCCGATGTTGCAACAAGAGGGTCTTTTAACTTCGTTCGTGTCTTGCTAAAATCCCAGCCATTTCTTAACTCGACAGCTCCTTGCGTATCTCCGCCTGTGTTACCTTGCTTAGTTGGAATTGCAAGAATTGTCTGAACGTTATCCCACAAATCGTCTTTGGCAACCTGAGTCTGAGATTGATTAAGCTCTTGCGACATAACATCTACATCAGCGTTGTTGACACCGTTAGTCGATTTAACGACTAGGGCACCCATTTCTTTCATGGCTTTAAATTTGTCCTTGTCAACGTCACAATTAACAAACTTAATCCACGACTGCACAAACTGTTCTATGCTATCCATTCTGTTGGATTGCATGTTGTTTATTGCGTCAAGCATATCTATTACAAGTTCAATATCACTTATTCTTTCGTGATTATTAGGATACTCAACAATCGGTATATCTCCATAAGCGTGTAATTTCCAGTCTGTAACTGTACTATTATATATCTTGCACTCATGTGTGGCTGTGTAACACTGCTTATACCACTTGCCATCACTGTCCTTAAGTTCTGTGACGGCAACCATCGGTTCCTCAGTGTTGCTATTGTATATGATAAAGGTATTGAGCGGACAAGGCGTAACAATCCTGAACGGCACATCACCGTTTGGGTTAAACTGGATAGCTTTAAATGCTGTACCAGTGGCAGATTGCCATTCACCAGCCTTTATGTCCTTATCTTGCTTACAAGCGTCTACCATGTAATCATTCAGATCATCAACCGCATTATTGATCGCATCATCGTCTTTACGGCTGATATACTGTACTGGTTCTCCGTAAGTTTGTCCAACTTTAAACTGCACAATTTCATATGCATGATTTTCTACGATGTAATTGATTACATCGTCACGAATTACTTTGATTCTGTACCTTATTGGTTGGTCGCCTTTGTAGTAATTCCATAAATACTTTATAATTGGCTTATTCCAGTTAAATACTCCTATACACTCACCGACTACATTCACAATATTATCCGGTGTAATGGTGTCTACATTGGTATATGCTATTTTTCTACCATAGTGGCCTCTTACAAGGTCTTGCAAATGTAATCTGTTCATGTCAGCTCCTACTTCATGAGTTCATTCACTCTCTTTTGAATCTTGTCAGGATCATAACCTGCTGCCTTAAGCCTGTCGATACGCTCCTGTCCGTTGCCCCAGCGGCCAGCAATGACCTCATGTGCAACCGCATTGATGATCTTATCCTGTGTAATCTGTGATGTCTTAACGAGCTTGTTTACTGCAGCCTGTACCTTTGCATAATCATATCCAGCCTTGGTCAGTCTGCTCTTGCGATCAACACCGTTGCCCCAGCGGCCAACCAAGACTTCCCTTGCGATCGTATTTATGCTCTTCTTGCCGGCTGTCGGCTTTGCAAGTACGGATACGGCTCTTCTGCCTGACAACTTATTCCAGCTCGCCGCACTGATATATGCCTTGTTAAGATCAAGGTTACCGTCGTAACCTGAGAGCTTTCCGACAGATGTGTACTGTCTGAGTAAACAGTTATAAGCTCCCTCGTTCCACGGATGCTCCTGATAACCAGTCCGCTCATAGTCTGGGTACTGAGCCACCCACAAGCCATATCCAGCCTTTTTTACGGCGCTCATAGCGCTCTTCTGGATGTAGATAAGTGGTTTGATGCCGGTCTTTTTCTGCACATAACTGCACCATTTCAGGCACCACTCAAGATCATTCTTGCCAAACTGAGGGTTATTCTTCGCCTCCCAGTCAAGTACAATGATTGCTTTGCCGATATACTTCTTGACATATGCAAGGAAGTATTCAGCCTCTTTTTGTACGTCACCGCCGTTGGCATAATGATACGCACCTAATAATCTTTTCTTGTTTAGAACTTTGTCACAGTGACTTGTAAAGTATCTGTTCTTATAGCTTGTTCCCTCAGTTGCTTTGACAATGCAAAAATCAAAAGGGACTTTGTTTAAATCTATATTTTCGTCGCCTTGCCAGGCGCTAATATCTATTCCGTTCATTATTTGTACCTCCTTTTACATTAAAAAAGCACCAGTAAAGCTACTGGTGCCTTCAAAGGGTTTATGAGGTTTGAAAAAGTATGAGAAAAAACAAAGTGTTCATCAATCAACTTGTTCATGATATATTATATAATATGTTTTATGGGACATTCTAGGACATTTAGGGACTACTTATATGTGTTTCCCCATTTTTGCTCAAATTCCTGTAATGCTTTACCATGTCTTCGTATGATCTGTTTGTAACAATAGTTCATCTCTATTGCCATTTTTTCAAAAGTCTTTTGCTCAACGTATCTTGAGAATAATATCTGATAAGTCATTTCGTCAGACATACTATCTATCTGGGATATAATTATTCGTTTGTTGTCAATGTATCTATCAACAAGCATATCTATTTCATTTTCCATTTGCTCAATTTTGGACACAATCTTGTCCATGGTGTCATAGCTAGGTGATGACTGCACTCTTTCATCATTTTTGACTGCTGATACGCTACAAGCCATAGATCTGTACTGTGCAAGCTCCACTAGCTTATTATTGATAAGTCGGTCATATCTGCCTATTTGTTGCAAGTATTCCTTTGTTTCCACTAATCAATACCTCCTAAATGGATTTAATGTTGCCTCTGCTACTGCTGTATTTTCTGGATTTTCGATAAACATTTCCAACTGAGTGATTCCGTCTGCTGCATCATCATGCTCATTGCCACCAATGCTAACAAACATTGTCAGCTCATCCATGGCAGCTTGATATTCGTCATCTCTGTAATACCTCTTTATTCCAAGTTCTGCATCTTTTTGCATCTGTTCTTGTGTTCTTCTATGCGTGTCCAGAAATATAAATTTGCGTTTTACATCGCCAGAATAAGCTATTATCTTTGCTAACTTTTCAACTTTGTTTGGTGCTTTGCGACTTGAACATGAGCATTTATAGCCCTGTTCTTGCAGTTTTTCATCTACATATTGGCAGTAAAGATCACCACCAACATTACCCTCAAATCTAGTTTGTCTTATTCCATTTTCAATAATTCGACCTACAACAAGTGGCACTGTAACCTCTTTTGTGCCCTTATTAAACACCCAACCTATGATATACACATCACCGTTGTCATATTCAACGCCAATAGGCATTGATAAGCTATCGCCACCACCCCAGGCTATATCTGTAACACCGATGTGCCTACAATCTCCGTCTGGTAAAACTCCGTTAAAATATCTAAGATTATCTGTTGGGAATAGCAATCCCTCACGGACGTAAGGCTTTTGCATGAACTTAGCCATCCATTCAGCGTTATCCAACTTGTCTCGCATATCCCTATAGTATTCCGTGGAAAATCCGTTTATTTCATAGTTGAAATTACTTTCGTCATTCTCATTAAGTGCCGGTATTTGCCTGAATCTATATTGAGGGTCTTTTTCATATTGTTTTCTGAGACGTTCCAGTGGGTCTAGGACGTTCCAAAGAGTACCAACCATCAATTCTCTTGCACCGTCGTTTTTACGGTCTACCATTTTGTTAAGGTATTCCTGATAGGTATTCTCCATACGTGTAGGTGACAAAGAATGTTCACGATCACGCACAAGGTCATCGACATACAGATATCCGTCCGCTGATACATCAACGGCACCTGTCCATGTGCCATCAATACCTCTACAAGTAATTGTTGCAAATCTGTCCGGATCACCAAGCGTAATCGTAAATTCATCCGCACTTTTATCCGTAACAACTGATTTATATTTTGGGTGATAATAACCAAACAATTCTCCAAATGTGTACTCAGGCGTTGATACAAGATTCATAAGTTCTTTGTAAAATCCCTTAGCAAGTATTCCTGAATGTCCACCCATTGCTGAATGGCTATTTGGTCTGCGTAGCATAATCCACGCAAGGAAAAAAATACAAATTGTACTCTTTCCAACACGAGACGGCATAGACAAGCCATAGAACTTGATTTTGCGCTGCTCCAAATCTTCCAAATCTTGTGCAACAACATTTAAGGTTTTCCGCCTGGGCTGATAAAATCTCTTCTGCCAAGCTCTATTCTTCTCCATGTAAAAAATAAAACTTTCAAATTTATCATAAGATTCAAGTTTCAGAATTTGGTAATATTGATTGACAAGCTCTATCTCTGTCTTGTTTGCCTGGGCAAATTTCTCTATTTCCCAGATATCCATGCCGAATTGTTTCAAACAAAATTGATTTACGATTGCCTTTGACCTTGCTGTGCATTCGAGCATTGTAGTGATATCACCATCATTTTTGGCTAGCTGGCAAGTATCAAGATAGGCATTGATAATTGTTTCATCTATGCCCTGAATATCTATGTATTTTTCGCAATCCTTAATCAAATTCTGTAATTCAGACATAAAAAATAGCACCTCGCTAAAAAGCAGAGGTGCTACGGCCTCTGCCTATAATTTTTCTAGGGTAGCGACCGATTCTATTTATCGGCCGGAAACATATAAAAATCAAGTCCTAATAAATCAGGATCTAACTTCTTCGCATTCTTACCTATCGGTGAGCATTTGTACACGAGTTTCCAACTATCTTCATACCACCTATCCATTTGAGCAATAACACTTTTTGCATAATATGTAGGTTTGCTCATCGTCTTTGTACGGTTGCATAAAACTTCTTGATAGTTCTCAATTATAAATCGACAATCATTGCCATCGTATTCATAATCTCTGTAAAATTGATAAAATGTTTTTAAATTTTTAACAAAATCAATTAGTGTTTTCATTCTTCATAAACCTCTCAAAATTCTCCTCACATTTTGAACATAATTCATACTTTTTATTTACATGTTCAAAAGCGCAAATTATAATATTCCCTCTTTCATCATCAAGGCCAAAGGACGGAATTTCATTGGGGGATGTGCCATATTCAGAAAAATTTATTATCCCCATCGTTTCTGTGGTTATTTCTTTTCCGCACCTGTCGCAAGTGTGCCATTCTTTTTCATGTTTCATTAAATCTCTCCCATGATTGTGGCAAATACTCCACAGTTCCATCATTTTCCGACTTTTGCCATCCACTATCGCTACTGTAGTTATCACGGCAAATAGCACCTGTGCGTGATATTACAATATAATTGCCATCTTTTTCAGGATTGCCACGTCTAAAGTGCTCTTCTGTGTATTCTTGTTTACGATTGTCCACCGTCATTATTACTTTCATTGACTTTTCCTTTATCTTCAAAAACAAACAATGTGTCTGGAAATGGTTTTCCGCTAAATAGCATATTGAGGTATTTCAAAAAGGTCGGAGTACTCATTCTGGCTATCTGCGCAGCTTTAGCCTGTGTAACTCTGCCAGCCATATATTCTGCTACTGCCTCTGAAAACTTATCCGGATTACATCTATGTACACCACCAGCCATATTTTCACCTCGTAATAACATTTAACAAATAGCAGAGATGGGATTTGAACCCATGACCTCTAGCTTATGAGGCTAGCGAGCTGCCAGACTGCTCTACTCCGCGTAATTATACATACGGCATACTATATAGCCGTATGCCGGGGCCTGTGATTATTTACTCTGGGAGGAGTATTCGACCGCCTATACGGCTACAGTTGGCATTCTGTAGGCTGATTTTCGCAAAACACTCACCGGACCTGGTGACGGTCCTTTATTCAGCATTCCGCTAGTGAGTGAAAGGAGCACAAATGAAACAAACATTTGTCCGGTCAAGGTAAAAGAATTTGAAAATCTTAACCGCATGAACGATATGGGACTCGAACCCATGGCCCATAGATTAAAAATCTATTGCTCTCCCAACTGAGCTAATCATTCACATTCGCCTTGTATGGTCTCAAGGCTCCCATGGTTAGTCATGGTGGACTGTATAGGTGGAAAGGCTACTTGCGACAACTGCCTATACTCAGTAACGGGGCTAGAGGGATTCGAACCCTCGGATGCAGGAGTCAAAGTCCTGTGCCTTACCACTTGGCAATAACCCTATCTGTATTTCTCCATTTCATTAACACTCATACCGACTATTCCGGCTGATTCATCACTGTCAGTATGCTTAAAGTATTCTCCTCTTTGTGGCCACATATATCTGAACATAGCATAATTGGCAACATCAAGAAGATATTCCGTATTTCCTGTCTCTTTAAACTTTGCAAGGCATTTTTCAAGGCTGCCTATTGCGTCAACGTTGCCTGTGGCAAAATTTCTTCCAGCTCTGCCATACTTATAATGACTTTGAACCACTAAAGCCTTGCGTTTTTCATCAAATTGTAAACTGTAGTCAGTTTTCAGAATATCATCAGTCACACTCATTGTTTTTGCCCTCATAATCCAAACATATATGTCCAGGTTCAACATAATCTGAATAATATTCGCTATTCTGATTGTTGCAAACCTTATCACCATCTTCTGTTATGCAGTATTCACAATTGCTGCATTTATCTTTTGCCATAGTGATTACCTCCAAATGTTTAGTTATCCTTGCTAAGATTTATTCCAAACGCCACGGCCTTAATTAAAGCAATTATACCCAACAATATATATATCCAAACAGGGGCATTAAGTTTTATTGCAATCCAAAGCAAAATGATAAGTTCAATCATATGTCGCCCTCCTGTTTGTGGTTGGCTCTCCAAGTGTCAAATCCTTCCGGATACCTACTTTCAAGTTTTTCTTTGTTCGTCTGCATAACATCATCAAGGGTGAAACCGCTTGCATCACAGATCATGGCAACATACCACATTACATCACCGCATTCTTTCTTCAAGTGATTTATGTCTATGCCTTTTTCGTGAAATACGCCCTTTTTAACAAGGTCGGCAACTTCTCCCGACTCGCCTGTAAGACCTATAACACCATTAAGCAGTTCAGCAACGTCTATTCCATTTGTTGTTGAAACAGCATTAAGAAGTCTATCTCTATTCCTGCCATCATTTGTACGCATGGCAGCCATCTGATATTCAATTCCGTTCATTTTGTTCCTTTTGGGGATTTTATAGTTTTGTCTGATGTGATTAAAGAATATCTATCTGACCGATAGATAACTATTATGTATGTATTATATACACATTATTTGGATTTTGTCTATATTTTTTTCTGAATTGCGATTATATCATCTATTGGGACTTTAAACAGTGCTGACAAAATTATCAGATTGTCAACTGTAGGTATTGATCTTCCTTTTTGCCACTTGTATATCGCATTTGGATTTGTAAATCTAAGTATGTTTTGTAAATCCTTAACACTTAGTCCTTGTTGTTTTCGATAGTATACTATGTTTTGGCCTGTTTTACACATGTCTATGACAGGTATATCAATCATATATTCTCACCAACCCTATGTTTATTTGTTTTGTCATTATGTGTAGGTTTATACTTGATATATTTATATGTGGCTGATAAGGCCTTTTTTATTTTAAAAATATTTGAGGGGCTTAGTAGGGGCTCTCCTAGGATCCTGTCACACCCCCACCCCCCTCCAGTGTTCTTTTCTAGCACTCATTTTGTCTAAGTGCCAATATTGTTTTAATTGTTCGCACAATTTACTATTATGTCGCTTATGCCTTTGTATCTATTCGCAAAACCCACGTTTCACGCACAGTTATGTGTTTATTCCGTGTTGTTACCGTCAAAAAGTGGCTTATTTCCTACGTTTTCAGCCTATCCTAAATTGTTTGAATTGTTCACACAATTTGATACGGTGCAATCAATCTCTATAGCCTCCGCCTGTGCTGAATTGTCCGGGAGTTTGGCACAATTTAACTCTAGCATCTGTCGCACATCGGCAGCAGATAAGGCTGGCTTTTCTACGCTTTCGCGGCTCACGCCCGGCAAATTCCAACTAAACCGCCTATTCATAATCATAGCCATGGCCACCGGATTTTTATTACTCCACAATTTCGACTCGCCGGAATCCTCGTATTCTGTAATCAATTTTTCATAAATTTCACGGGCCGATGGGTCAAGCACCCTCGCGCCTCTGCCCCAATCCCATATTGTATCATGTTTAATACCAGTTAATTTACAAAAACCGCTTATAGTGCAACCTTTATCATATAAACCACATATATATATATAATAATCGCATATATAATTAACATACTCTATATTATAAGCTCCACAATTAGACATAGCTAAATTGCTATTATTATTATTATAATTAGCATATTTACCTTGTAATTTTAGTCTATTAGTGCCCTTAAAAGCATGATTATATATATATATTAAGCAGGCATTCCACACTGTTTGGCTAACAGATCGCAGGTTATCAATTTGTTGCTCTTCGCAAAATTGCTGTAAATATAATTCTATGTCATTTTCGAAACTTTCCGCCGTCTCTGTCATGTCCTTGCCTCCTCTCTAGCTATATATTATATATTATACATATACAAAAACCGCATAGAATACAGTTTAATATACTCTATGCGGTTAACCTCTTTAGTGTTTAGATATGAATAAAAAACATCAATAAAATATATATCATTGTTTTATTGATTTGTCAATGCTGATTTTTATGACCAGTTTGCGACCTGATCCCACATTCTGTTATATTCCTTTATTGCCTCCCGCTCTGACAGATCAAACAATGTTGGATAATTCCAGCTTCCGTCATTCTGTCGCCCGGCTCTGTGTTGCTCAAGCTGATCTATGCAGACACTAGCACATACATGCGAATAAGGCCCAAAATCCAACATGCAGCGCGCCCGGCCGTTTCCCTCTTCAAAGATCGCGAATATGTCACACATAGACGCCGGGGGCAGTCCTTTTTTCTGTGCTGATCTGTTATACTCCTTTATCATTGTTTGACAGTTCTTTATATTTAATTTATAACAATAACCACGTTTCAACATTTTTCTATACCTCCAACATTTTAAATATATAATAAGCATAAAAAAACACGGTTATTATATCAATAATAACCGTGTGGCAAAGTTCGACAATGTTTTTTACTTGTTATAAAAATCATTCGCGGCACTAGCCATAATTCTAGCCGTGTTGTATTTCCCATCTGCTCCAGATATCCAATCAAAATAAACGTCCGTGACCTCGCAATAATTGCCCGGGTTATTATATATTCCTGCCGGCATAGCCGCGCCGCTTGTATGTATCACAAGATCACCATTTTCTTTTATCCAGACTTTGTTTACATTATTCTTTTTTTCTAACTGCTCATTTACCTTTTTAATTGTTACCATTTTTCTTGACCTCCTCAGTATCGTATATTATTATATAGTAGTCTCATATCATGGTTGCTTGATATGATGGACCGCTAGCAACTCCAGCGGTCACGGATTGAAACAATAAGGTTTTTAATATAGCGGGTATAAGCTCGCTATATTATTTTTGCATTTTGCCGGCACTGTAACAGCTGTAAAAGCTATCTACAAGTTTTCCCAGCTGCTCCGGCGTCAACTGTTCTTGTAAATCTTCCGGAATCCGTTTGAATGACTCTCGGAACGTATCGCCCATATTTCCAACTTTTGAATTTTTCTTTATAAGCTCCAGCTTATACATTTCGCCGAGCTCCTCAATTGTGACCTCCCCGGCTTTTACCGCCTCGCGTCCTTCTTTTGTCAATATTGACAGCGCTTTATTTTTGTTTATAACTCCTATTCCTTCAATTTTCATTTTGTCCTCTCTTTCTCCGCCTCTGGCGGTTTAAAAATTAATCAAGTTCAAATGTTCCGAGGTTGGAACATTCGGCCTTTTCTGCCTCGTGCTGTTCTTTTGTCCAGATCTGATTTTTCCATGCGGTAGGTTTTCCCACCGTCACGGAACCCCACTGGTCGCCGTTTTTGGCAATTATGTATTTTGTGTCACCCACAAATACATAAATAAAATTCTGATCCATCTTATATGGTCCTGTTATCTTCATCCCTTTGCCTCCTTTGCATTCTTTCTTTATCTGATGTATGCATTATATCATTTTGTGCCTTACATGTCAATGTTTATTTTGTGCCTTATTTTAATATTTTTTCTTCGCGTTCTAATTTTTCAGCAACTGCCAACTTGATAAAGTCATTTGCGCTATACTTTAATGCTTTTATGCGCTCTTTCGTGCCTTTTGCTAATCTGCAATTAATGCGCTCGTATTTATCATCATATTTATAAATAGCCTTTCGTGTTGCCGCGCTTGTTTTATATTTCATATATTATTTTTCCGCCTCCTTTTCACTTGTTGATATATCTATAATATATTGTTGTGCCTTATATGTCAAGCAGATCTATCACGGTCAAGCAGATCTATCACGGTCAAGCAGATCTATCACGGTCAAGCAGATCTATAACACATTAATATAGTGATCCCCTTTTGCTTGTTTTGTGCCTTATATATATTGTACAATTTATAAGTTGTTTTGTGCCTTATATTTGTGTATTATTCCATCTTGTTTTGTGCCTTATATCGTAGTATCATTTAACCATAGCAAAGATAACAACCTTGACAATTCCACATCACAGGCATTGATGACTTGCAAGAGCTTGCCGCCGATGCCTGGTGGATAGCAAAGCGGAAAATACAAAGGAGATAAAAAAGATGAGAAACTACACAATTAAGGACAAGACAACAAGAAACTATATAGGAACTGTAAGAATGACACCAGATCAGGCAAAGAAAGCCCAGGCAGATTTTATCATTAAGGAGGCGTAGAACATGAAAACAACAATTAAAGTAAAATTCACAGACGGGACAACAGATGTATATTATCACGATGACGATTAGGCGGAGAGGACGCGCCCGGAGTTGTTCGGACAGCCGAGATTGTCGGGGCTTAATGGCCCAATGTGGAACGGCTGGGGAGTTCTTAAGAGTACCGGGGAAACAGTGGCAATTATTCGATATGAAAAGCCTAGCAAATATTAACAGTCGAAACGCTCCAGTTTTCGGAGCGTCAGCCGGGGACGGTCTCCCGGCTCTGATGATGGCAGAAAAGAATATATTTTTAGGAGGATAAGAACATGGTGTTAAATTTAAAGTGCATGGGGGCACAGATCAAAGAAGAGGAAAGAATAAAAAAGAACACTGACATTGTGAACTATCGCCCAAGAGCGGAGTTCACAGACAAAAAGGGCCGTAAAGTGATTGTTGATTTCGGCGGCTATGCAAGGCGTGAACAAAGGGGCAAAGCTTGCCCGGTCGTTCAACCGAACGCCTTAAGCATAGACGGGTGTTTTTACGACTCTGAGGGAGTCGGCAGAGATTGGGCATATTACCTCAGACAGGAGGGGCATGACTTGACAAGATACAACTTTACTAAAAATGGTATTTTGGACTTTGTAAACGCCGTAACCGATGGCGGTTATAATTCGATTAACTATATAAATTATGCAGTAAGGGCGGTTTAATTCCGCCCCTTGCTGCTATTTTAAACAAAGGGCTACACATTCCCTTTGTTTTTGATATTATAAGTGAAAGAGGTATGAACGCATATGATATTATACAAAAATGTAGATCTCTGCGATTTACAAGCAATCGCAGAAAATGGGATATTAAGCATGGACGATTGTAAAAATGATAACTGGGTCAGCGGTCTAAGGTCTAATAATAGCACCCAAGAAGTCTATTTATTTAGTCCGTTAGGTAATCAAAATTCTTTTCCCAACTATGTGGTGGCTTTGCTTGAAGTAGATTGTGCGGCTAAAATACATATAATGTCAGAGCATGACGCGTACAAAGATATATATGATGAATATATAACATCTAAGGTTTTACAATCTGAAATAAAAAGGGTTATAATTCCTAAAATTTTTAAAGACTATATAACTGTTCCGCAAGGGGTAAATATTACATGGTGTGGATTAGGGGCCGATCGGTGGGAGCATGGCGGATTGACGGCGTGCAGCAAGGAATTTATATTGCAATTTGCAAAAACCGCGCCGTTGATGGATTCCACGCATTTTAATTTTTTTTCGAGGAATTGAGGAAAGCGGGGAAATAATTGATCTATATAATATCAGATACATTTTTTAGGGCGCATGTGCGCCCTCTAGCTGTTTCTGGTGGTTTGTGGCTGGTTCAATTCCAGCTGGGCGGCTTCCTGATCTTTGATAATATAATATTGCTATGTCGGCGCCTGTGTGCTATGCTGTTAATGTATAGCCTTATTAACTGTACAGTTATATTTAATTGTTTGAATTGTTTGTACGATTCTATGCAATTATATTGCCTATGGTGGTTTATTAATTGCACCTGTCTGCTGCCGTTTCTGGCGGTGGATCTTGCCCGGTTTATATTGCTGTTGTATGAGCAAAGATAACAACGCATTTATTTGCGTTTTAAGGCTTTTTGAATGTGTGGACGTGTAAATCTATTAACAGCGACGCGCAAAGCAGTAAACAAAAACTATCGCGGCGACAATGGCATATTACAAGTTCTGTCGACGGTGTTCTTTTGCCGTGTGGCTAATCTCGGTTTGGGTTATGCCTTACTTTGCCACGTTGAAGTGTTTCAATTCTGTTCAAAAATCTGAACAAAACTCGCATGAAATTTAGAAAAAGTTGAGAAAAAATTTTTTGACCGTCCGAAATTTTCAGAATTATTTGATAGGGGGGTATACATTAATCCGAATATTTTTTTATAAGAATTTTTGAAAAATTAATTTTTATTTTTGATTTGATACAATAACAAGAGCTTTGGCAAGATAGTGCGATTGCCCTAACTCTTCTATCAGCTTTTTCCTGGTCATTTCTGGGTTAGTTCGTCTTATATACTTTAATATCTTATCTATGTTATCCATACATTCTATCTCCCATATATCCTGTTAATATATCAACAATTTCAAATACTTGGTCGCCATATGTAGCAACAAAGTTACACAGTATCTCTTCCTGTTCTATAGGCATATATATGTTATATGACATGCAGACGCAATGACACAGCTCATGTATAATCACTTTACGCAGAAATGCCCCATGCAAACTTTTAGCCAAATATATGCAGTGGGTATTCATGTCTGTTACTCCCACGCTCATAGAGCCATCTGTACGGCTCAATAACGAACTTTTATTGTCCACCCATACAATTTGCCATTGAATACCATTTAATTCAAAATTCAATCTATATGCCCCCTTAAAACGCAAGAGAGCGACTATGCACTCCCTCACGCTTATATACATCATGTGTAATTGTTACAGTTTTGTTACAAGTGTAGACATTTTTGACTTGAGCATCGACCGCTCTTCTGGGGTCATGCTGCCGATCACATCTGTAATGTCCTCACTAACTCCTTTGAGGTACTTCTCGAGTTCCTGCATAGTTGTGTCTTTATCCTTATGCATTTCTTTCGCTTCGATGTATGATCTCCTCATCATGCCACTTTTGCCTTCTCTGCTGTCTCTTGTAGCAGTTGTTGGCTCTGTATAGTGCATTCTACCACTCATGCGGTCAAGGTCTCTCATTCTTTCCTGCATTGGCTTATCTTCCCATGTCCTATAATCGTCTGGCATTTGATGATAGTAAGGAGGCTCTATATATCCGCGTCTTGTTCCTCTGCCTTTCGGCGCAAATCTGCCATTAGCATAGCGGTAGTTATCGTAAAATCTTCTATCTGGATAATCTTCGTACTGTTCTACCATGCGCATAATATCATCGTTATCTTCTGATTTTTCCATAGCTTCAACAATTCTGTAATCCTTGTCAAAACAAGCTATGTTCTTTGCTATTTCTGTAAAATCCTTTAAATCGTCAAGGTTCTGCCCCTCAAAGTTATCTAATCCGATTGCTTCAACTTTCGCCTTAACACATTCCATTATCTGTTTAGCCCATTTATGCATATCATCAAGCCTCCCTTACTGCGATTAAGTTACTATTCTGCACTTCAATAGCCTGTGCCGATGTATTCTGCACCGCTACTGTACTGCAGCAACCGCAAGGCACATCAATATAAGCCTGTGCCGATACATTAAAGAAATTCTCAACTGCGGCTGGGGTTGCAATCATTCGTGTTGACTGCAAAGGCTCTCCATCAACTGCAATAGCAAGTGAGATAGCTTCAACTGTACCGCCTGTTGGTATCTGGATATTACCGCTATAGGATACTAAAAATCTTGCCTTGCACTGATTTGTAATGCCTCTTAGCTTGATAATCCCGCTTCCCTGTCTGTGAACTATACATTTAGTGCCACATACCGGTGTTTCTGTAAATGCAACATCTTCGCCTGCGGAAACTGTTTGTAATGCAATCCCTGTTATTTCCATTGTCTTTACCTCTCTTTCACAAAATAAGGGCAAACATATTTCAGTCTGCCCTTGGGTTAAAAAGTAATACTGCATAGCAGACATAATCATGTTCAATCGGTTAAAACCGGTTAAATCGGTTAAAATCGAGTTCAACTCAATTAAGATACTCAATTATTCGTTTTTACGTAGCTGCTACTTTTAGCAGCCACAGCCTGCATTGCAACCACAGCAAACATTGTTATAGCCATTTGCTAACACATTTGGTGACCAATTACCCAGCCCGCAAGGTGAGGCTGCTGGATATGCAGGAACTGGTGTTGGCCTTACTGCGTCAAGAATCTGACTTGTCTGTGCCGTCATTGCAGTAGTAAGAAGTGCATTCTGTCTATCCTGTGAAGCGGCTCTGCGTAAATCATTATTTTCTGCTGTAAGTGTTGCTATCTTATCCTGTGTTAAGAAATCAAGGATTGCCCTCGTTCCTGCCTGCTGGCTGTCAATAATATCTCTTGTATTATTGTTCATTGTATTCTGTAAAGCACAAGTGTTAGTTGCCATGTTGTAGTTTACACCTTGGATAGCTTCTCTTGTTTCACAGCAACAGTTTGCAAGTTGCGCCTGTAATGCATTTGTATTCTGCATATTAGCGACTGTATCAGCATTGATAGCCTGCTGAATGCCATAGCCTGTCTGCATGATATTTGTGTTAATACCATTGAAACCAGTAAGCATGCTGTTGTTCATGGCGTAAAATCCATCACAAAGCCCGTTAGAAATACCGTCTAATTTGCTGATAACTGCTGAATTATCAAATCCTCTCTGAATTTCCGCTCCTACTCCGTTGTTCCCACCGCCTCCGAAACCGCCAAAGCCGTTGCCCCAGCCGCCAAAGGCAATGAATAATACAAATACAACTATCCACCATGCACCGCCGTCACCGAAAAAGCCACTTCCGTTGTTTCCGTCGACATTCGCTACAAGTGGTACGCTTGCGCAATTTGAATTAAACATAATTTTTACCTCCTGAATTTTATATATACTTAATCTTGCAAGAATTAGTATCAAAGTTAATTAAAATGTGTTATAATATATTCGTACGGATAGGGTAGCTCCCGATAAGCTGTTTGTCCTAACAGTTTCCGTACATTACCGGTAGGACGTTTCACACTGAAAGGACAGGTGTTATTTTTATGCAAGAAATTTGGAAAGATGTCCCAAACTTTGAGGGCATTTATCAAGTAAGTAATCTTGGCAATGTAAAATCTTTGCCAAGATGTATCATTCATCGTGGTAATGTTTCCCATATTAAAGGAAAAATTATGAAACCCTTTATAAACCGTGGTGGATACAAATGTATCAAGTTATCAAAAAATCAAAAGTACTATCCGCTTAAAGTCCATAGGCTTGTAGCTTTAGCCTTTATCCCCAATCCTAATAATTATGAATGTGTAAACCACAAAGACGAAAATAAACAAAACAATACAGTTTCAAATCTTGAGTGGTGTACCAAAAAGTATAATAATGAATACGGTTCAAAAGCCTTATGGAAAAGAAAAGTTTATAAATACAACCTTAATGGAGTATTTCTTGATTCGTACGAAAGCGTTGTTGAAGCCTCAAAGGCAAACAAAATACCAATCAGTTCAATCCGAAGTACCTGTGATGGTAATGGTATAACAACTCATGGCTTAATATTTGTTTTTGATAAGAATGACATTTCAAACAGACTTGAACAGCTAAGAAAATCTAGTCCTATCGGTGTAGCAGTTTACGATTCAAATAAAAAATTAATTGAAAAGTTCGACTGTATTTCTGATGCATGTTTAAAATACAATGTATCAAAAACATCTATTCATAGGTGTTGTAAGCACCAGTTCAAAAAATGCAAAGGTTACTATTGGGAATACTATTAATTATCTTAAAGGGAATTGATTTTTGAAATCTGAAAAGGCTTTATCAAAATCAATTCCTTTCTCTTTGCATAAATTTCTAGCTATTTGCTCTATACCCTTGGAATCTCCTTTTTGAGCCATCTGCATAGCATTTCTAGCTATAGGGTTGCTCATTACGTTGTTATTCCCAATCATCTGCTGTACAAACTGTTGTGGGCCAGCTTTCATCATTTGAAAAATGTTAATTGGGTTCACTCTTCGTCACCACCTTTACTTTGTGATCGTGAATTTTTCCTCTGAGAACTTGTTAATTTACTTTCAATTTCTTCAATTTTTGAATACAGATTATCCAATCTTGTTGTAATACCCTCTGTAACGCTCTCTGATAGGTCTATTTTAAATTTTTCTGCATCAAAAGTATTATTTACTGCCTGTGTCGGTTTTGCGTCTCTAACAGGCTTATACACGATTGTTTCAATTTGCCCTTCTGCGTTCCATCCCTTAACATAAATCTCGGACAAATCTTGTTTAGGGAAAAAAGCAGCGGTGCCATCCATTGGAACATCATTTGCCGTTATTGCTTCTAAAGTTTGAACAACCTTACCTGTAAGTGGCTTTACTTGTGGCTGCATTACTTGTTGAGGTTGCTCTACTGGCATAGGCTGAACCTGAGATTGTGGCCTAGTTGTCCACGGATTGTACATTTGAGGTGTATAAGCCATTTGCGGCTGACTATAAATCATATTTTGATAAGGTGTCTGTGCTATCATCTGATTTCTCCTTTTCAAGTTCTTCGTCAATTGCGTGTATCATTGTCGATTGATATATAAGTGGCACTTTTGCCACATCTTCCCTAGAAAAAATACGTTCTAGTATTTCATCAGTAATCATAAGCCACCTCCTATACTTCTATTTTTGCATAAAAAAAGAGCGGTAACGAGTTCGTTATCCGCTCATAATCAGCTCACCAAAGTGTCATTATTGTATCACCCGGTTTATCTTTCGGTCTACCTGATGTGCTATCCGTTTTATTGTCGACACACTCATATTCATCAACTCGGCGCACATTTCATATGTGTATTGTTTGTTGCGCAACTCATACAGTTGTAATTCTCGCTCTGTGAAGTTAGCGTTTAATCTTATGTACTCATATTCAGCCTTTATCAGCTTAGATATATCAATCATCAATATACCTCCTAAGTACACAATCAACATAACATACAGCCTAAAAAATAGCAATAAAAAAGACGCATTATGCGTCATGTGTCAAAAAGAATGTAGTGTATATGCGGTATAGCACCACCTTAATGCCATAGGAACTGCATTATGTAAGTGCTAAAAGTTTTTTAGCTGAATTTCTATATCGTCCTTGCCTACAATCACCTTATCAATTATAGTTTTGAGTATAGAGTTTTTTTGAGACTTGCTGATACCATCCCAGATGTCGGCAAGTTTTTTTATATTCTCATAGACAAATTCTTTTTTCTGCTCATGCTGGCCATTTTTTCTTTCAGCTGAGATCTTTTCGGTAGTCTCTCTAATTTCAGTCTCCAAAGTCTTAATCATATCCAAAACCATGTCGTTTCCCTCTGCATACAGAGTGTATAGCCGTTTTAGCTTTGATTTTTGCTTTTCAAGCTGGTTAGTCAGTATTTGCAGCTTTGTTTCTTTTGCCTTTGGCTTGTATTGCGATAGATTTATTGAGATGTCGAGTATTTCATGCTCAAATGCTTTTTCAATATCGCTTGCCCATGCTCCGGGGTTGTCGCAATCTGCATTATAGTTTGGCAAGTAGTCCAAGTATTTGTCGTGTGAGCAACAATATATCTTGTGGATTCCCATGCCAGTTATCTTCTGGTATCGCATCTTGCAACCACAGGTTTTGCAATAACACAAACCTGTAAGCAAATGCGGCTCGGTAAAACTGTATATATGCTGTTTACGTCTACTTTTTCTCAACTCCTGAGCAAGATAAAATTTGTCGTGTTCAAATATCGACTCATGCAATCCTTTATATGTGCCGCCCTTGTATGGGATATAGCCGATATTAACAACCCCTGTGAGGATATTTCTCACAACAAATTCGCTCTTATAGCCAAGTAGTCTCTGAATTTTTACGTCGGACATGCCGTCAATAAACAAATCCATAGCTCTATTAGCCTGTTCGGCACGTTCTGGAATTGGTACAAGATAGCCAAGGTTTTTATCATATCGGTAACAGTATGGTGTATTGCCGCCGCCCATCCAGTAGCCATTTTTAACTCTCTCCAGCATACCGCCGCGCATTCTCAGCAACATTGTGTTTCTATCGTATTCGGCAACTGCCGCCATAATATGTGTTTGGAATTTGTCTTGCGGCGTCTCGTACCTGGCAAAATCGTGTACGCTATTAACTCTGACACCTTTCGGTGTAAAGAGTTTTTCAATCATGTATAATGCATCTACTGAATCCCTTGCTAGCCTGTCCAGCTTATATACTACTATGTTGTTTATTTTCGATATGTCCGATATAAGCCGTTGCAGTTCAACACGCTTGCTCATGTCCATCCCAGATAGTCCAGCATCAATATACCAATCAGTGATTAGCATTTCATTTTTCTTACAATATTCTTCGATATCTCTTTTTTGACTTTCAAGGCCGTAACCCTCTTCAACCTGTCTTTCTGTTGACACTCTTATATATGCCACACATTCCATTTTTATTACCCTCCTACGTAAAATGTGCCGCATATACACTACATTCTACGGCACATTCTACTTGTCATTTATTTACTTGTCAACCAATCATGCTAGCTATTGTTCTTGCCACATCATCAGGCAAAACAATATCAGCAATATTCACTTTTTTACCACTTTGCGTAACCACAACATTCATCTGTTTTTCCTCCGATACTCTGCCTTTGTCTTTAAACTTCTGTCTATCAAATACTTGTCAACCGCTCGACTCTTCGACCTCTCGTTAAACACTTTGCTGTTCCATTCATCATATGCTTTCTTCCATGTCAAATATTTTTCGCAGTTTCCATGGCAACCTATATGTCTGATAGGTTCTACACAATCTTTACATGGGTTATCATTTTTGCTTATCATTCATCCACCGCCTTTCTTATAGGTGGATGCCATTTAAGCTGTCGATATCCATACATTTTGTCAAAATGATCTTGGCATACCTTATAGTTGCGATAAACAGGATTATCACAATATCGGCATTTGCCTTCAACAGGAATTATTGGATGTGGTACATATTTGCTTCGCAATGTTGAATTATCTTTTTTTTGACACAAACCACATGTTATAAATCCAAATTGAGGTCTAATTTTCCCACATTTAGGGCAAAGCCCTTGAGCTTTTCGCTCTGCATATATGCGTCTTGCCCCATCTGCATGTCTTTTGTTGAGTTCTAACCTATTTTTCTGCCTATAAATTTCTTGAAAATTGTTATGTTTTTGTTGACAAGCCAAACATTGCTTTTCGTCTCCGTATAAGGATTCTTTTCTGCAACTAGGGCAAATGTGATTTTCTGCGTACCATTTTTTTGCCGTTTTGTTTTCATCAGTGTGTTTTTTGCAGCAGACCGAGCAATAAGCACCATCTCTATCTCTTGTTTTGCCACATCTTACACACAATCCAGCATTTTTAAGTTTTTGATATCTGGATTCCATCATTTCACCAACTTATTCAATTATCGTTTTATCTTTTGTGATTTTCCTAGGCTGATTGGCCCCATGCTCTGAAAGTAATTTGGAATTATTATTAATTTTCTCTATGATTTGTCGTATTTCTCTTGGCATTTTGTCTAACTCATTCTGCCGAGCAACTTCTGTTCGATAGCTGCGCATGAAATTGCTACTAACTACGTTTTCGTTATAAGACGCATCCAGCGCCCACATTCTTAGTTGTGCCGGTGATCCGACCGCCCTTTGACATGTTACCGGTAACTCGTTAAATCTATCTGTAGCATTATAGCTGCTGTCCGATATTGCCTTGTGAACCAGTGACCACGCTTCGGCATCAGTCATTTGCCGAGGAGTAGTTATTGACTTTATTTTGTCTATAACCTGTCCTATCGCCGGGGCAAATCCACTAGTGTCCGTTGATATATATGTCTTGATTGCCATGTCAACTTCTGAGTAAGAATAATCAGACAACATATCCGTCCAAACAGATACGGTAAAGTCAATGTTAATCGGCTTGTAGTTTGGATAAGCAACCATCAATACCGCTATTATCTTACGTGTTTCTTTATCGGTCAATTGCTCTCCCCTCCTTGTTATCTACTGTCATTTCATCCTTGCCGTCAATCATCTTCATCTCTCCTTATCTGCTCCATAAGCCTATCAAACTGATCGCTTGCACTCTGTCGAGACTTTGGTGGTTGAACTTTTTTTATTCTGTCCCAGGTTATCCCTTGATAGCCATTTCCAATACTCTCATCAATTATTGCGATGACAGCCTGTTCTCCGTACTCATCTGCCTTAATCTTAATAGTCTTAACCAGGGTTCTCAAGCCACTCTCTTTGTATGTAAATCTCCGTTCTTTTTTATATTTAAGCCATGTATTGATACTATCTAATAAATAATTAGATATATTAAACTCTGTAATTAATTCATCTAGTATATTATTATTT
>OAVS01000265.1_pt1 | contig 41226 bp, 40 predicted proteins | sample 1550601 | NCBI WGS metagenome assembly OAVS01 (sample SAMEA2580093, study PRJEB22360) | human gut metagenome | biome: human gut; feature: human-associated habitat; material: faeces | place: Denmark | collected 2008/2010
GCTCGCACGGAGAGCACATTAAGTGCTCTCCGGCTCGTGCGGAACTCGCGATCGATGTTGCCCCATACGCCCGCCCAGGTCCTTAGATAACGTTGCTTGCGAACGTCGCTTTGCCCGTTCGCTTTTTGGTCTGGAGGGCCGGGTGGGCTGAATACTTAGACATGGCAAGGGGCTCCCCCGTTAAAGAACGGGGGAGCCCCTTGTTGCGTTTTGAATGGTGCGCTTGGCTTTGATGATTGATGATTTTATACGATTCAGTATAATTTCAGATAGACGCTAAAATGTAACCGAAATGAAAACGGTGATTGTACATGCTGATAAACTGCCTCCCAAAAAGACTCTTCTCTTTAGAGCTCGCTATCGACCCGGAGCCAGTTGAGATGCAGATTCCTCGCATGTATCTTGAGCGGTATTCGCTTCGCTTGGCACGGCTCGGCATGTCTAAACAGGGCCGTTTTATTGTTGCGGAACCAAAGGAACCGCCCAGTGTCATTTCGGCGCGAAATCTCGTCAGTGCGGTGCGCAAGTTAGATGTTCACCCGGTGGTAATTTGCTGGGATGCTATGGATTTAGGTTTTATGCGCGCGCTTTCTTCGGAGGGAATCGCATATATCCGAGATGAGCGAAATGCGTTCCTGCCGTTTATCGGAGCCGTTATTTCCGATGAGGTGCTGGGTGCTTCTCCCGCTGCTCCGCTTTCGCCCCAATCTCAACGAATCGTCCTAAATCTCATTGCGGGACGATGGGTTGACTGCTCCGCCGGCGACCTAGCGCGTCTGTGTGGCAAAAGCGCGGCAAGCGTCAGCGGCTATCTTTCGGAAATCGCCGCTATAGCTCCTGGGTTGATTATGCGGGACGGCAAAAAGCGTATATTGTGCGACGCCGGGCTGTCGACCGAGACGTTGCTAGATGGGTTTGAGGACTATCTTCGCACGCCAGTTTTAGAGCGAATCCGGCTCAAGAAGGTTATCGAGAGAACAGAGCTACGTGCCGTTGATGCGCTGCTTTCCGGTGTGTCTGCCCTTAGCTATATGTCCGACCTTGCCCATGAAGACTCTGCTCCAACCATTGCTCTCGAAAAATATCAGCTAGAGGCCTTGAAAGAGCATATGGGCGACAGATGGCTGGAGGCTCAGTGGTACGAACCGGCGGCAGTTGTGATTGAGGTCTGGTCGTATCCCGTGGACGCGCCGTCCGATATTAGTTTTGACGCGACGGGTTTGCAGTGTGTCGACCCGTTTTCCTTATACGTTGCTTGCGCAAAAGCAGATTACAAAGAAGATCGTCTGCTCGACGCGGTCGAACAGCTCAGGAGGACGATATGTCAAAAGTGAGGGGAATAGAGCGATTTGCCGATGCCATGAGCGGCTGTAAAGGCGGTTACGTCCTTATTGGTGGAGGGGCCTGCAGCGTTCTATTTGACAATGAGGGCGATTCGTTTAGAGCTACTGAAGACTTGGATATCGTCGTAATTGTTGATGGGGAAGGCGTTGAATTCGCCACTGCATTGTGGGCATTTATCAAAGCTGTCGGATATGAGACTGGGAAGGTCGGCGATGGAAAGTGCACTTACTATCGGTTCTGTTTGCCCGAAGGATCAAGGCAAGTCCTAGACTATCCCGGCCAAATTGAGCTATTCGCCCGACATCCTGATTTTGTGCTCGAAGATGAAACGAGCGAAGTGGCACCTCTTTCCTTTGACGGGGCCGTATCAAGTCTTTCGGCAATTATTCTCGACGATGGCTACTACGAATTTATTCGCGACAACGCAACGAACGTAGAGGGCATTACGTTGCTCGATGCGCTCCATATCATTCCCCTCAAGATGCGTGCACACATTGATATCAATAGGAGCTATGAAGAAGGGCGCCATTGCAACGATAAAGATCGACGAAAGCATCGCTCGGATATTGTTCGACTTGCGGGTTTGTTGCCGCCTTCGGCTCGCTTGGAGCTAATAGAGCAAATGAGGGCTGACGCCGGAGACTTCTTTGCGGACTTTTCTTCTTATGTAAATCGGCAGACCGATCGTAAAGAGAGAGCGCGTCTTCAGGACACATTATCGTTTCTCGAAAAGGTCTACCTATAGGCACCTTGATTCGTTATGTATGGTGAGGGGCTCTCCCGTTTGATGAGCGGGGGAGCCCCTTGTTGCTTTTTGATTGTCGTAACTAGCCAGAGGCTCGCCGGGACGGGACGCGGGGTTTGGTCGATCGCGAGTTCCGCACGAGCTGGAGAGCACTTAATGTGCTCTCCGTGCGAGCAGGACTGTCCGAGCAGGCGACCAAACCCCGCGCCCCGTCCCGGCGAGCGCTTGGGGACCGGTGGCCTACAGGTGGCTGATGATCAGTTCCATCTTGCCTTCGAGGTCAATGGAGCTGACGGTGCTTGGAGCCAGCAGATGGCTTCCCTTGTGGACGGGGTCGCCGCAGACGGTGCCTTCGCCGTCGATGACCGACAGGCACATGAAGGGCCAGCGCTGGTCGAGGGTTTTGCTGCCGTCGACGCGCACACGATCGACGGTGTAGCAGGAGTTAGACTCGAGCTCGGTCACGCCGTTCACCTCGGGCGCGGTCACCGTGCCGTCGGTCGGAGCCTGAACGTCAAAATCGATGCAGTCGAGGCTCTGCTCAATGTGCAGTGGGCGCAGCTTGCCGTCGGTGCCGGGACGGTCGTAGTCGTACAGGCGATACGTCACGTCGCTCGACTGCTGCGTCTCCAAAATGAGCGTGCCGGTCTTGATGGCGTGCACGGTACCGGAATCAATCTGGAAAAAGTCGCCCTTGTGAATCGGCAACACGTTGAGCATGTCGTCCCAACGTCCTTCCTCGATCATTTGTGCGGCCTCGGCGCGGTCCTTGGCACGCTGGCCGACGATGATCGTGGCGTCGGGCTCGCAGTCCAGCACATACCAACACTCGGTTTTGCCCAGGCTACCGTTCTCGTGCTCGGCAGCGTACTCGTCGTTGGGATGAATCTGGATCGAAAGGTCGTCCTTGGCGTCCAGAATCTTAATGAGCAGCGGGAACTCCTTGCCCTCGCAGTTGCCAAAGAGCTCGCGATGCTCGGCCCACAGCCACGACAGCGTGTGGCCGGCATACGGGCCCTCCGCAATCTGGCAGTCGCCGTTGGGGTGGGCCGAGATGGCCCAGCACTCACCGATGGGGCCATCGGGAATGTCGTAGCCAAATACGGTTTCGAGCTGGCGGCCGCCCCAGATCTTCTCGTGGAAGATCGGCGTCAGCTTAATCAAATCGGACATGTTCATACCCCCATTGTGTTGCGCGGGCGCTGCGTAAAACTGTTCAAAGCGAGCGCCCGGATGACTACAAAAACCTATGCCAACGTTACGTTGTGCAACTCAAAGCGGTCGCCAACGTTGCGCGAGACCGAATACTCAAAGGCCGCGCCGCTGTCCAAAAAGCCAATCTGGGTGAGCTCGAGCAGGGGAGAGCCAGGTTTGGTGTCCAGGCGATCGGCTTCTTCCTCGGTTGCTGCCACGGCGCGAATGGTACGGTGGAAGCTCGAAATTTTCAGCCCGCATTGCTCGCGGACAAAGCGGTAGACCGATCCGTACAGGTCCTTCTTTTTAAGGCCCGGAATCAGCTCGAGGGGCATGTAGGTGTACTCGATAACGATGGGCTTCTCGTCGGCCTGACGCACGCGCACGATGTGATAGGCAAAGTCATCCTCGGCAATTCCCAGCTGGGCTGCGATGTCCGCTGGTGGATTAACAATCGAGAAATCGTAGACCACCGAGGTCACCTTCTCCCCGCGGTGCTCATACGAAAAACCCTGGGCACGGTCGTTTTTGCCCTGGAAAAACGCCTGGCCGGGAAGTCCCGCCGTGTCCTTAACGTAGGTACCCGATCCACGACGGCTGGTAATAAGACCTTCCTCGGTGATTTGCTCGATAGCTCGTTTCACGGTGATTTTGGAAACGCTATAGAGCTCGCAGAACTCAACGATGGTGGGAAGCTTGTCGCCCGGTTTAAGAGTGCCATCCTCGATGCTTCGACGGATATCCGCAGCGATCGTTTCGTATTTGGGAATCATGGAACCCCCTTTCCGGCTTGATTGAATATAAAAGAAAGTATAGTCAACGCCTAGGTATCCCTATTGCGTTTTGAAAAGTTCGAGAAGGATTATGCTAAAAGCCGCTCCGCATATAAAACTAGAGCGCTCTAAACGGATATACATGCGAATAATGTCGCGTTGAACAAATTGATTGGTCCGCGGACCGGGGCGAGTCGTTTTACCACCCAGCAAACCGAATCCCATGCCCTGCGTTTCCCCAGATAAAACCTGCCAAAATAAACCTGTCCCTTTTTGGTAGGTTTTTGCCTTGGGAGCGGTACCATACAGGCAATGTTTAAACGAGAAAGGTGGGCTCCCATGGAACCTAAGCAGTATTACATCGGCATCGACGTCGGCGGCACTTCGGTTAAGGAGGGCCTGTTCGACGAGGACGGCAACCTGCTTGCCAAGGCCAGCGTGCCCACGCCTCCCATCGTTGACGCTGCGGGCTTTGCTGCGGTGACCGAGGCTATCGACCAGGTGGTCGCCAAGGCCCAGATTCCGCGTGCCTTTGTGGCGGGCATTGGCCTGGCCGTTCCGTGTCCCATCCCGGCATCGGGCGATGCCAAGGTCAAGGCCAACATTGCCATTAACCTGCCCGAGCTGAGGATCGCCATTCAGAAGCACTGCCCCGACGCGGTCGTTAAATACGAGAATGATGCCAACGCCGCCGCCATGGGCGAGGCCTGGCTCGGCTCTGCCAAGGGCGTACAGAACGTGGTGATGGTCACCATCGGTACCGGCGTGGGCGGCGGCGTTATCGTTAACGGCGACGTGGTATCGGGTGTTGTGGGCGCCGGCGGCGAGATTGGCCACATGTGCCTGAACCCGGCTGAGGAGCGCACCTGCGGCTGTGGCGGCCATGGCCATCTGGAGCAGTATTCCAGCGCCACCGGTGTGGTGAGCAACTACCTTGCCGAGTGCAAGAAGGCGGGCGTCGAGCCCATTGAGCTCACCGGCCCCTCCGATTCCAAGGACGTGTTCCAGGCCTGCCGCGAGGGCGACAAACTCGCGCTGGCAGCTGCCGATACCATGGCTGACTATCTCGGCCGTGCTCTGGCACTTATCGCCAACGTGGTCGACCCCGAGATGTTCCTGATCGGTGGCGGCGCGTCCGCTTCGGCCGATGTCTATCTCGACAAGGTTCGCGAGCACTTTAAGCAGTACGCGCTTTCCGCCTCGCGCGAGACGCCCATTAAGGTCGCTTCGCTCGGCAACGACGCCGGCATCATCGGTGCCGCATACGTAGCCCTGCGCGCCGCCGCTAAATAGCTGCTGCAAGGGGGTCAGGTTACTTTGCACCAACATGGTGCAAAAGGGATGGCCTTGGCCCCCATACCTGCCACAAAATATGCCGTGGCCCTTCCGTCTGCGAAGGCTCGGCATCGGCGTGCTACCATAGCTACGTCTAAGTACACATATCAAGTGGAGGATATCCATGGCAAACGTTCTTGTCTTTGGTCACCAGAACCCCGATAACGACGCCATCATGAGCGCCGTCGTCCTGTCCCAGCTGCTCAACCAGGTTGAGTATGCCGGCAACACCTACGAGGCCTGCGCCCTTGGTCAGCTTCCGGCAGAGTCTGCCAAGCTGCTCGCCGACGCCGGCATCGCCGAGCCCCGCGTGATCGAGTCCGTCGAGGCCGGTCAGCTCGTCGTCCTCACCGACCACAACGAGTCTGCCCAGTCCGTCGCCGGCCTTAAGGACGCCACGGTCTTTGGCGTTGTCGATCATCACCGCATCGGCGACTTCGAGACCGCCGGCCCGCTGCACTACATCTGCCTGCCCTGGGGCTCCAGCTGCACCATCGTCACCAAGCTCGCCGGCGTGCTCGGCGTTGAGCTTTCCGACGTCCAGGCTAAGCTGCTGCTCTCGGCCATGATGACCGACACGCTCATGCTCAAGAGCCCCACCACCACCGATGTCGACCGCGCCGTCGCCGCCAAGCTCGGCGAGCAGGTGGGCGTCGACCCGGTCAAGTTTGGCATGGAGGTCTTCCTCACCCGTCCGTCCGGCTCCTTTACCGCTGCCGAGATGGTCGGCAACGACATCAAGATGTTCGAGCCCGCCGGCAAGAAGCTGCTCATCGGCCAGTACGAGACTGTCGACAAGACCCGCGCACTCGGCATGATCGACGAGATTCGCGAGGCCATGCGCGCCTACGCTGCCGAGAAGGGCGCTGACGGCATTGTCCTGTGCATCACCGACATCATGGAGGAGGGCTCGCAGGTCCTGCTCGAGGGCGAGACCGAGGCCGCTCAGAAGGGCCTGGGCATTGCCGACGAGCACGACGGCGTCTGGATGCCGGGCGTCCTCTCCCGTAAGAAGCAGGTCGCTGCCCCCATCATGGCCGCCTGCTAGGTTTAGTTCACTAAACGCCACGACCGGATCGCGGACGCCCCGCGCTCCGGTCGTTTTTTGTGCATGGCGCCGCGTCGTCTCTTGGACAGGCGTGCCCGTGCCGTTGGGCAAATAATGTTCAACCTGTGGTTCCGCTTTTCGGCCACGCCTGCGTGCTTGTCGTGCAGGGTAGGCTAGATGCAAGCGTAATACGTTAGAGCGCGGCGCCGCCACTTGGGCGGGCCGTGCTTTTTTAAGACGGGAGCCTTCCCGTGAAAGGAGCCGCCCATGGCAGCACCCGAGCAGCTGTTCAACGTCCGTGAGCGCAAGCGTTTTGAGCGTCACGACACCTGGGAGCGCATCGCCGAGAACGGCACGATTTCCGCCGCCGTCATGGTCTTCGCCGCCATCGCCGCCGTCATTTGCGCCAATACCGATGCCTACGAGGCCATCCATCACTTTTTGGAGACCCCGCTGTATGTGGGTCTGGGCAACCTTACGGCCGGTCTCACCGTTGAGCTTTTCGTCAACGACTTTCTCATGGCGATTTTCTTTTTGTTGGTGGGTATTGAGCTTAAGTACGAGATGACGGTCGGCGAGCTCAAGAATCCGCGTCAGGCCATGCTTCCCATGCTGGCGGCCGTGGGTGGCGTCGTCGTTCCCGCCTGCATCTACCTGATCTTTAACCATGCCGGCGCTCACAACGGTTGGGCCATCCCCATGGCAACCGATATTGCCTTCGCACTGGGCGTGCTGTCGCTTTTGGGCAATCGCGTGCCCAACGGCGTGCGCGTGTTCTTCTCGACGCTCGCCATCGCCGACGACCTCATCTCTATCGCCGCCATCGCCATCTTCTACGGTCAGAGCCCCAATCCGTTTTGGTTGGGCGCCGCCGCGCTTGTGACCTGCGCGCTCGTGTGGCTCAACAAGACGCAGCATTACCGCCTTGCCCCGTATTCGGTACTGGGTTTGCTGTTGTGGTTCTGCATGTTCAAGAGCGGCGTACACGCCACGCTTGCCGGCGTCATCTTGGCTTTTACCATCCCGGCCAAGTGCGGCGTCAAGCTCGATAGCCTTACCGATTGGTTGGGCGAGTGCCTGCCGTTGCTCGATGACCGCTACGATGACGAGGCACACATCCTGGGCCAGCATGACTTTACCGTCTCGACCACTAAGGTCGAGCGCGTCATGCACCGCGTCACCCCGCCGCTCATCCGCATGGAGCGTCTGATCTCCACGCCGGTCAACTTTGTGATTCTTCCGATCTTTGCGTTCGTGAACGCACAGGTTCGCCTAGTGGGCGTGGACATGAGCACGCTGCTCACCGACCCGGTGACGCTCGGCGTGTACTTTGGCATGCTGCTGGGCAAGCCGATCGGCATCTTTGGCATGACGTTCGCCTTGGTCAAGCTCAAGGTCTGCGAGCTGCCGCACAATGTCAACTGGCACATGATTGCCGGTGTGGGCATTCTGGGCGGCATCGGCTTTACCATGTCGATTCTCATCAGCGGTCTTGCCTTCCCGACGGCCCAGTTTGAGGTTCTGGCTGCCAAGGCCGCCATCCTTGCCGGTTCGGTCACCGCCGCCGTGCTCGGCATGATCTACATGAGTGTGGTCTGCAAACACCCCGCGCCCAAGGGCGAGTAAAAGCACATACAAGTTTGAAAACGCCGTTTGTGAGCACTGTCACAAACGGCGTTTCATTTATTTGGCCACGGGCCCCAATGACTAGGTTTATTCCACCGTTCCGTAGACGGCGCCCCAGCCGTGGGCGGCCAAGGCGGAGTTGAGCTGGTCGCAAAGTGACTGGCGGTCGTAATAGCCGGGCGGCAAAAGGTTGACGATTTCCATGAGGTCGGGCGCGAGGTCCAAGATCTCGGCCTGCACGATGAGATCCAGGCGGTCGATGGCGCGGCGGTCATAAAACAGTCCGTCGACCAGGCGCTGCAGGTCGCCGAATTCCTCGGCCTGGAACGATCCGTACTCCATAGTGCCTCCTTGGGCGCCCCACACCGGCATGCGCGGCGATGTCGTAATTCATTGCGATGGACTTAATCTATCACGGCTTCATACCGTTGCGGCAGTGGCGGTCTATACTTAGACGAACTGCAACGTCCCGCTTCGCGAAAGGTCGCACCCATGCAGACGATCTACCAGAAGATGGAAACCACCGAACTCGATGCCGCCATCGAGGCGCTCAAAGCCGAGGTCGCCGAGGTCAAGGCCAAGGGCCTGGCGCTCGACATGGCCCGCGGCAAGCCGTCGCCCTCCCAGGTGGACATCTCTCGACCCATGCTCGATATCCTCAATGCCGATGCCGATCTGCACGACGGCAACGTCGACTGCTCCAACTACGGTTGCTTTGAGGGCATTCCCTCGGCACGCAAGCTGGCGGGGGAGTTCCTGGGTTGCCCTGCCGAGCAGACGCTCGTACTGGGTTCGTCGAGCCTTCTGATCGAGCACGATATCGCCGGCATGTTTTGGCGCTGCGGCTCGTGCGGCAGCGAGCCCTGGGAGGCTTACGAGGCCGCGCACGACGGCAAGAAGGTCAAATTCCTGTGTCCTGTTCCCGGCTACGACCGTCACTTTGGCATCACCGCCGACCTGGGCATCGAGAACGTTCCCGTCGCGATGACCGACAACGGCCCCGACATGGACGAGGTCGAGCGTCTGGTTGCCGCCGACGACTCCATCAAGGGCATCTGGTGCGTGCCCAAGTATTCCAACCCCACGGGCATCACCTTTAGCGAGGACACCGTGCGTCGCCTGGTCGAGATGCCCACGGCCGCGCCCGATTTCCGCATCTTCTGGGACAACGCCTACTGCGTGCACGACCTGTACGACGAGACCGACGAGCTCGCAAACATCTTTGACCTCGCTCGCGCGGCGGGCACCGAGGACCGCGTGGTGGCCTTTGCCTCGACGTCCAAGATCACCTTCCCGGGCGCCGGCATCGGCTTTATCGGTGCGAGCCCCGCGGTTATCGCGGAGTTCTCCAAGCGCCTGAAGGCCGGCCTTATCAGCGCCGACAAGCTCAACCAGCTGCGTCACGTGCGCTTCCTTCCCACCATCGAGGCGGTCAAGGAGCACATGAAAAAGCATGCCGAGTTCTTGCGCCCGCGCTTTGAGGCCGTTGAGCGTAAGCTCACCGAGGGCCTGGGCGATACGGGTTGCGCCACTTGGACGCATCCCCGCGGCGGCTACTTTGTGAGCTTTGATGGTCCCGAGGGCTCGGCCCAAAAGGTCGCAGCGCTTTGTGCCGACCTGGGCGTCAAGCTTACGCCGGCTGGTGCCACCTGGCCTTATGGCAAGGATCCGCGCGACACCAACATCCGCATCGCGCCGAGCTATCCCACGGTCGATGACCTGGAGGCCGCGCTCGACGTGCTGGTGCTGGCCGTTAAGCTTGTCGCTGCCGAGCTTGCTCGTGCCGAGCGCGCCTAACGCCTAGGGCCCCGCAAGTCCGCGCCCAGTACTATCCGCACTTTCGATACGTAAAGGAGCGTATACATGGATTTGGGTATTTCCACCAACCCCACGCCGGAGATCTACACCATTAAGGTAACCGGCGAGATCGATATCTCTAACGCCGATAGCCTGCGCAATGCTATCGACCTGGCGCTCGAGCAGCCCACTGAGGCCGTTGAGCTCGATTTTGCCCAGGTGAGCTACATCGATTCGACGGGCATTGGCGTGCTCGTGGGCGCCGCGCACCACGCGGTCGACCACGGTAAGCGCTTTAGCTGCACTAATGTGCAGCCCCAGGTGATGCGCGTGGTTCAGCTGCTGGGCGTCGACCAGGAGATTTCGATCACGGCGGCATAATCTTTGCCCCCAAAAGGGCGTGCCGTTTGGCATATGTTTGTGATGCGCTCGGACGTTTTGGCGTCCGGGCGCTATACTTGACCGAATGAATAGACGAGTTCCGGCCGAATGGCGCGGTGCGGGCTCGACTCACATCGAGCCTTGGAGGTATGTGTGTTTGGTATTGGAGAGGGTGAGCTCGCGATCATCGTGGTCTTCGGCTTTTTGCTGTTTGGCCCGGATAAGCTCCCGCAGATGGGCCGCACGATCGGCCGTGCCATCCGTCAGTTCCGCGAGACGCAGGAAAAGATGACGGCCGTTGTTCAGTCCGAGATCATCGATCCGGTAAGCGAGGCCGCGTCGGCTCCGGTCAAGCCCAAGAAGGCTGCCGTCGATGACGATTCCGATGCGGACGAGGATGCCGTCGAGACGGCCGCGCCCGCAAAGAAGGAGACCTTTGCCGAGCGCCGTGCCCGCCTTGCCGCCGAGAAGGCTGCAAGCGAGGGTGCCACCGAGGGCGAAGGCGCTGCTGATGAGGCCGAGAGCGCCGAGCCTGCCGCCGCTGCTGCTGCCGCAGCCGAGCCCGAGCCTGCTGCAGAGCCGGAGCCCGAGCCCGAGCCGGCAGAGCCCACGACGGCTGACCTCTACGCCCGTCGTCCCCGTAAGCGCAAGGCTGTCGTCGACCAGCTCGCTCGCGAGCTCGAGGCCGAGGACGACGCCGCTGCCGCCGACGCCCCGAAGGGAGGCGATGAGTAATGCCTATCGGACCTGCGCGTATGCCGCTCTTCGATCACCTGGGAGAGCTCCGTCGCCGTCTGACCATCGTAGTCGTGTCGGTGTTTGCCGCCGCTATCGTGCTGTATTTCGCCACACCCGTGGTGCTCGACATCCTGGAAGACCCCATCCGCTCCTTTGTACCGGACGGTAAGTTCTACATCACCACTACGCTCGGCGGCTTTGGCCTGCGCTTTTCGCTGGCCATCAAGATGGCCGTTGTCATGTGCACGCCCATGATCATCTGGCAGATTCTGGCATTTTTCCTGCCGGCGCTTCGCCCCAACGAGCGCAAGTGGGTCGTGCCCACGGTGCTCGCCTCGACGGTGCTGTTCTTCCTGGGCGCCATTTTCTGCTACTTCATCATCATTCCTGCGGGCTTTGAGTGGCTCATCGGCGAAACCTCGGCCGTCGCTACGGCGCTGCCCGATCTGGAGAACTACGTCAACATGGAGCTGCTCTTTATGATCGGCTTTGGCGTGGCGTTTGAGCTGCCGCTCATCATCTTCTACCTGTCCGTCTTCCACATCGTGTCCTACGCTGCTTTCCGCGGTGCCTGGCGTTACGTATACGTTGGCCTGCTTGTGGGCTCGGCTGTGATTACGCCTGACGGCTCGCCCGTTACGCTCGGCCTCATGTATGGCGCCCTGCTCTCGCTTTACGAGATTTCGCTTGCCATCGCCCGTGTGGTCATTACCGCGCGCGAGGGCAAGGAGGGCTTGTTCGTGAGTCGTCTGGACCTGTTCTCGGACGACGAGGACGACGAGGAGTAAATCGGTATGCACGAGGTTGGCATTGTCAACGGCATACTCGATACAGTGATTCGCGCGGCGCGTGGGGCGGGGGCCTCGCGCGCCGTTTTGGTAACGCTGCGTATCGGGGATATGACCGAGGTCGTGCGCGAGGCACTCGACTTTGCATGGGAGACATTTCGCGACGAGGACCCGCTCACGCGCGGCTGCGAGCTTGCCGTAGAGGAAGTCCATCCACAAAGCGAGTGTCTGGACTGCGGCGAGGTCTTTGAGCACGACCGCTTCCATTGCCGTTGTCCCCAGTGCGGTGGCGCCAATGTGCGCCTACTGCACGGCCGCGAGCTCGACATCGCCAGTATAGAAATCGAAACCCCCGACGATTAGCCCGCCAGCCACCTGGGGACGGGGTATAAATGTTGGAAATTAAGGAGTGCCGAATATGGCCGAGAAAACGATTGATATCGCGTCGCCGATTCTGTCGCGCAATGAGCGCCTGGCAGATCAGCTGCGACAGCGATTTAAAGAGACAAACACCTATGTGATCAATGTGCTGTCAAGCCCCGGCTCGGGCAAGACTACCGCGATCCTGGGCACCAACGAGCGTCTACGTGACAAGGCCGGCCTGCGCTGTGCCGTCATCGAGGGCGATATCGCCTCGGATGTCGACGCCATCACCATGAAGGAAGCCGGCATGCCCGCCATCCAGATCAACACGGGCGGCCTGTGCCATCTCGAGGGCAATATGATCATGGAGGCCGTTGACGCCTTCGACCAGGCTGTGGGTCTTCAAAACATCGACGTCATCTTTATCGAAAACGTGGGTAACCTGGTCTGCCCAGTCGACTTTGACCTGGGCGAAAACCTGTCCATCATGATTCTCTCGGTGCCCGAGGGCGACGACAAGCCCATCAAGTACCCGGGCATCTTCCAGCACGCCGGCGCGCAGCTGCTCAACAAGGTCGATGTGGCCCCGGCTTTCGATTTTGACATGGATAGGTATACTAAGACACTCGATGACCTCAATCCGCAGGCGCCGCGGTTTTCCGTTAGCGCGCGTAAGGGCGAGGGCATGGATGCCTGGTGCGATTGGCTCATCGGGCAGATTGAGCAAGCAAGGGCGTAAGTCGGCCGCCATACGGGCGGGCGTAGCCGCAGAGATACGAGATAGGAGCCTCTTTTGAAGCTCATCATCGCCGAGAAAAACGACGCCGCGCGTCAGATTGCCGAGCGTCTGTCCACGGGCAAGCCCAAAAAGGACAAGGTGTACAACACCGCCATCTACCGTTTTGAGTGGAAGGGCGAGGAGTGCGTGACGATCGGCCTTGCCGGTCACATCCTTGCGCCCGATTTTTGCGACAGCGTGCTGTTCGATAAAAAGCTGGGCTGGTATTCGGTCACCGAGGACGGTGAGATACTGCCGGCCGACATGCCCGATGGCCTGGCTCGTCCGCCTTACGACACCAAGCGCAAGCCGTTCCTTGCCGACGGCATTTCTATCAAGGGCTGGAAGCTCGAAAGCCTGCCTTACCTCACCTGGGCGCCCGTCATTAAGCTGCCGGCCGAGAAAGAGCTCATTCGCTCGCTCAAGAACCTTGCCAAGAAGTCTGACAGTGTCATCATCGCCACGGACTTCGATCGCGAGGGCGAGCTGATCGGTTCGGACGCCCTCAACAAGGTGCGCGAGGTTGCGCCCGACCTGCCGGTCGCCCGCGCCCAGTATTCTTCGTTTACCAAGGCCGAGATCACGCAGGCCTTCGATAATCTCGTCTCGCTCGACCAGAATCTGGCCGACGCCGGCGAGAGCCGCCAGCACATCGACCTCATTTGGGGTGCGGTGCTCACGCGCTACCTGACGCTCGCCAAGTTTGGCGGCTTTGGTAACGTGCGCTCTGCCGGCCGTGTGCAGACGCCGACGCTTGCCCTGGTGGTCGAGCGCGAGCGCGAGCGCATGGCGTTTGTGCCCGAGGACTATTGGCAGATCCGCGGCATGGGCGCCGCACAGGGTGCTGCCGAGGACGACCGCTTTAAGATTGCGCACAAGACGGCGCGTTTTACCGACAAAAATGCTGCCGAGACGGCATACGGCCATGTTGACGGCGTTGCGACGGCAACCGTCGCCGCGGTGACCAAGCGTTCGCGCAAGCAGCAGCCGCCCACGCCGTTTGCGACCACCTCGCTGCAGGCTGCCGCCGCGGCCGAGGGCATCTCGCCTGCGCGTACCATGCGCATCGCCGAGTCCCTCTACATGGCCGGTCTCATCAGCTACCCGCGTGTCGACAATACCGTGTACCCTGCGACGCTCGATCTGGGTGCCGTGGTGAGCGACCTGGCAAAGATCAACCCGGCGCTGGCGCCCGTGTGCAAAAAGGTGCTCGCCGGTCCCATGAAGCCCACGCGCGGCAAGGTCGAGACCACCGACCACCCGCCTATCTATCCTACGGGCGAGGGCGACCCGTCCGCGCTCGATGGCGGCCAGCGCAAGCTCTACGACCTCATCGCCCGCCGCTTCCTGGCGACGCTCATGGGGCCTGCGACCATCGAGAACACCAAGCTCGAGCTCGATGTGAACGGCGAGCCGTTCGTGGCTTCGGGCGATGTGCTCGTGACCCCCGGTTTCCGCGAGGCATACCCGTACGGTCTCAAGCGCGACGAGCAGATGCCGCCGCTGGAGCAGGGCGATACGGTCGACGTGTTCGACATTAAGCTCGAGGCCAAGCAGACCGAGCCGCCCGCGCGCTACAGCCAGGGCAAGCTCGTGCAGGAGATGGAAAAGCGCGGCCTGGGTACCAAGTCCACGCGCGCGAGCATCATCGAGCGCCTGTACGCCGTGCGCTATCTCAAAAACGATCCCGTGGAGCCGAGCCAGCTGGGTATCGCCATCATCGATGCGCTGTCGCGGTTTGCCCCGCGCATCACGAGCCCCGATATGACCAGCGAGCTCGACGGCGACATGACCCGCGTGGAGCGCGGCGAGGACACCGAAGAGCATGTCGTGACGCACTCGCGCGCGCTGCTGGCCGGCGTGCTCGACGAGCTGCTCAAGCATACGCAGGAGCTGGGCGACGCCATCAGCGACGCCGTCACGGCCGATGCGCGCGTGGGCGCCTGCCCCAAGTGCGGCAAGGATTTGGTTATGAAGACGAGCGCCAAGACCCGCGGCAGCTTTATCGGCTGCATGGGATGGCCCGACTGCGACGTGACCTATCCGGTGCCGAGTGGCGTCAAGGTAAGCCCGCTCGAGGGCGAGGCCGCCGTGTGCCCCGAGTGCGGTGCGCCGCGCATTAAGTGCCAGCCGTTCCGCCAGAAGGCCTTCGAGATCTGCGTGAACCCCACGTGCCCCACCAACTACGAGCCCGACCTTAAGGTGGGTGAGTGCAAGGTGTGTGCCGAGGCCGGACGCCATGGCGACCTGATCGCACACAAGAGCGAGAAGAGCGGCAAGCGCTTTATCCGCTGCACCAACTATGACGATTGCGGCGTGAGCTATCCGCTGCCGGCGCGTGGAAAACTCGAGGCGACGGGCGAGACCTGTCCCGAGTGCGGCGCTCCCATCGTGGTGGTCAACACGGCGCGCGGTCCGTGGCGTATCTGCGTCAACATGGACTGCCCGACCAAGGAGAAGAAGCCCGCCCGCGGCCGCAAGACTGCGACCAAGGCGAGCACGGCGAAGAAAACCACGGCAGCAAAGAAGACTTCGACCGCCAAGAAGTCGACTGCCAAGAAGGCTGCCGCGAAAAAGACGACCACCAAGAAGGCGGCCGCCGACAAGTAACCGAGCACATATAGACACGGTGGGGCCGGGCGCGCAAATGCAAATGCGCGCCCGGCCCCACTTCTAAGTTGCGGTGAAATAGGGACTGTTTTTGCTGACAAAAGGCCTAATCAATCCCTATTTCACCGCAAGTTTTGATCAGTTGTTGGGATTACTTCACCTCGACGGGCTTGGCGCCGGGATAGCGGTCCTCAAAGTCCTGACGGTACTTATTGTCATTGGTGCCCGCCACGTTGTCGCGTGACAGCGGCGCCACGATCTCATTCTTGTGGTCCGCGGGCTTTGCGTACTTCAGGCTGATCTCCCAGGCATCGCAGATCGCGTCAATGCGGTGGTCCAGGTCGTCATACAGGGCAACGATGTCTTTCCAGGAGCTGTAGTTCTTGGAGCTCGTCGGGACGTCCAGGTCCTCGACGATGTCGTAATACTGCTCGATGGTGTCCTCCGTGCGCTCGGCGACGTCGGCGAGATTTTGACGGGCGGTGCGATCTTCTTCCAGATAGCTGCCATTGAAGGCCTGCGCGCAGGCGCGGACCTGGCTATCGAGATCTTCGAGCAGATCGTAGTATTCGCTCAGGCGACGGTAGAGGTTCTGCTCGGAGAGGGTTGCTTCGCCGTCGTCCTCGTCGTCATCGTCGCCATCATCGTAGAGGCTATTGGGGTCGTCGAGAGGCTTGAGGTCATCATCGTCAACATCATGGTGCAGCTTAGTAATCTCGGCAGTCGTTTGCGTGGCGGCGTTGTCGAAAGGCTTGATCACAAAAAAGATGACCAAGGCGATGATAATTGCCACGAGCACAACGATAACGGCGATAAGCGCCTTGGTGCTGCTCTTTTTGGCGGCGGGGGCCTGCGGTGAATCAGGCGCGTACGTAGATGCCGGTTGCTGTTGGGGCGGGGTGTCCGCGACGGGTATGCGCTGCGTCGTTTCGACCGCTGCGGGGCTGGCGGCGGGGTCGGGGCGATAGGCGAGGGGGTCGTCCGGCTTAGCTTGCGGCGTATCGAGGAAGCCGGTCTGCTCAAACGCGGGTTGGCCATTGCTTGCGGTTGTCTGCTCAACGGGTGCACCGCATGAGGTGCAGAACTTGGCATCATCTGCAAGAAGTTTGCCGCACGAGGCGCAATACCGAGACATTGCCACTCCTTTCGCCACATTTCAAATCAATACGATGATTATACCCAGCGTCCAAAAGTCCCCATCGTAAGTTGCGGTGAAATAGGGACTGTTTGGCGGTCTCAGAGCTTCAATCAGTCCCTATTTCACCGCAACTTTGGAAAGACACCTTTAGCCATTGGGGACGCGCCGAGCACTGGGGTATCATGGCTTGGTTGATATATCTGCATTTACGCGCCTTGTAGGAAGGGGCTGCGCTCATGGCTTTTGAGCCCGCTCAACATAGCTTTATCACGCTCGAGGGCGTCGATGGTGCCGGCAAGTCCACGCAGGCGCGTCTGCTTGCCCGCGCGCTCGAACTCGCTGGCTACCGGGTCGTAAGCCTGCGCGAGCCGGGCGGCACCGCCATCAGCGAAAAGATTCGTGCTCTGCTGCTCGACCCCGCCAATACGGCGATGGGCGACACCTGCGAGTTGCTGCTCTACGAGGCTGCGCGTGCCCAGCTGGTGCACGAGGTCATCGCGCCCGCCCTCGCGGCCGGCAAGGTGGTCCTGTGCGATCGCTTCTACGATTCCACGACCTGCTACCAGGCGTTTGCCGATGGCCTCGACCGTCAGATGGTACGCGATGCCAACAACCTGGCTGTCGCCGGTACGCATCCGGCGCTCACGCTCGTCTACCACATCACACCCGAGCAGGCGGCGCTACGCATGGCAGCCCGTGGCGCGGCAGATCGCATGGAGGCAAAAGGCATGGCCTTCCAAGAGCGCGTTTACGAGGGGTTTAGCGCCATTGCCGCCGAGGAACCAAATCGCGTAAAGCTTATCGACGCCACCGCGCCCGTCGCGGAGGTCTTCGAGAAGACGGTCGAGCAGGTTCGCGCGTACGGTCTCGACATTCCGCAAGATGCCGTCGCCGCCGCGCTTGCCAAGGAGGCCGAGTAACATGGCCCCCGCTCAGGCAAGCCTGCTGGCCAAGCTCGACACCCAACAGCGCGTGCGCGACTTTTTGACCAACGCCGTCGCCAGCGGCCGCGCATCGCACGCCTACCTGTTTTTGGGCGCTCCCGGCGCCGGCAAGCTCGATGCCGCATGGGCGCTCGCCCAAGCCTTCCTGTGCGAGCAGGACGGCTGCGGCGCATGCGACAGCTGCGTACGCGTTGCTCGGCATACGCATCCCGACGTGCACTATTACACGCCCGAGAGCGCCACGGGCTACCTCATTGCCCAGACCCGCGAGCTGCTCGATGACGTGCCGCTGGCGCCCATCCGCGCCAAGGCCAAGGTCTACATCATCGACCGTGCCGAGCAGCTGCGTGCTAACACTGCCAACGCACTGCTCAAAACACTCGAGGAGCCGCCCGAGGGCGTCATGTTCATCTTGCTGGGCACCTCGGCAGACGTGATGTTGCCCACCATCGTGAGCCGCTGTCAGTGCGTGCCGTTTCGGCTGGTGTCGCCCACCGTGGCCGCGCAGGCCGTGAGTCGCGCGACGGGCCAGGATCTCGCGCGCTGTCGCATGGCGGTCGCCGTGGCGGGAAGCCCCACACGCGGCATCGAGTTCCTTAAGAGCGCCGAGCGCCAGGATGCTCGCCGCCAGATGGTCCGCGCCATCGACTCGCTCATCGCTGCCGATGAGGCCGATGTACTCAGTCGCGCCAAGTCGCTCATCGTCGCCGTTAAAGCGCCGCTCGCCGAGGTCAAGTCCACGCAGGAAAAGGTGCTCGAGCAAAACGCCGACTACCTGTCGCGTGGAGCATTGAAGCAGCTTGAGGACCGCAACAAGCGCGAACTCAACGCGCGCGAGCGTTCGGGTATCATGGAAGCGCTGGCGAGCGCGCGGACGCTCATGCGCGACGTGCTGCTGACGCTTCAGGACGAGGCGGCAGGCGTTGTGAACGAGGACGTGCGCGACACGATCGGGCGGCTTGCCGCGGCGACGAATGTTGCGGGTGCCACCCAGGCGCTCGAGGCGGTTGCCACGGCTGAGCGCAACATCGCCAGAAACGTTACTCCCCAGCTGGCCATCGAGGTCATGCTGTTCGATATCAGGAAGGCACTGAAATGCCGTTAGTCGTACCCGTTAAGTTTACCTACGCCTCGCGCGACCTGTGGTTTGACCCGCAGGATCTGGATATCCTCGAGGCCGATTATGCCATTTGCTCCACCGAGCGCGGAACCGAGATCGGCCTGGTCACGGCCGATCCCTTCGAGGTGCCGCAAGATGAGATCGGCCAGCCGCTCAAGCCCGTGCTGCGCGTGGCGAGCGACATCGACCTGCAGCTTGCCGACGACCTGGCCATCCAGGGCGACGAGGCGATGGTCGATTTCCGCCGTCTGGTCAAAGAGCTCGACCTCGAGATGAAGCCGGTCGGCGTCGAGTACCTGTTTGGCGGCGAGAAGGCCGTGTTCTACTTTGCGGCCGAGGAACGCGTCGATTTTCGTCAGCTCGTCAAGGACCTGTCCTCGACGCTGCACATTCGCGTCGACATGCGTCAGATCGGCGTGCGCGATGAGACCCGCCTGGTGGGCGGCTATGCCCAATGCGGACAGGAGCTCTGCTGCACGCGCTTTGGCGGACAGTTTGAGCCCGTCTCGATTCGCATGGCAAAAGAGCAGGACCTGCCGCTCAACTCGTCCAAGATCAGCGGCGTTTGCGGCCGCCTGATGTGCTGCCTGCGTTATGAGTTCGAGGCGTACAAGGACTTTAAGAGCCGTGCGCCCAAAAAGAAGACGCTCATCGATACGCCGCTCGGCAAGGCGCGTATACAGGAATATGACACGCCGCGTGAGCAGCTGGTGCTGCGCCTGGAGAACGGCAAAGTCTTTAAGGTCAACCTGGCCGATATGACGTGCTCGGAGGGCTGCAAAAAGAAGGCCGCCGAGCAGGGCTGCAACTGCCGCCCCGACTGCGTGACGCGTGACGTGCTCGAGCGCATCGAGTCGCCCGAGATGCGCCTGGCGCTCATGGAACTCGATCGCGAGAACGGCGTCGACGTGGGCGATGGCCTGTCGAGCGCCGATCGTCTGGCCGGCACATCGATGCCCAAGCGCCGTCGTCGCGATGCCGAATCCGATGCTCGCGCTGCTCAGGGCCAGGGCGAGGGCCGTGGCCGTGGAAAGGGCCGCGGCAAGGCCGAGGCACCCGAGGCCGAGGAGGCAGCCGGTGGCCGTCGCCGCCGCAAGCGCGCGGCGTCCGTCGACAATGGCGAGGCCGCGGGCAAGAACGCTTCCCGCGAACGCGAGGCTCAGCAGCCCCAGCAGCAAAACCGCGGCGGCGGCATGAACCCCACGCGCCGTCGTCGCCGTCACCTGTCGAGCGAGGAGCGCGAGGACGCCTTCCGCGCCGCAGCCGCTCGCGAGGCCGGTGCCGCTCCCAAGGACGCCTCGGCCTCCGACGCGCCTGCCGACAAGGGCGGCAAGCCGCGTGGCGAGGAGGAGTGGGCGTCACGTCCGCGCCGTCGCCATTCCTCGGGCACGCAGCAGAAGCCCTCGGTTCCTTCTGTGGCCGATCAGGTTTCGGATGGAGAAGTCAAGGTCACGCGCCGTCGCCCCGGCGATGGTGGAGGAGCTGCCGCCAAGGCTTCGCGCGGCGGTACTCGCGATGAGCGCGAACCGCGTGAGGATCGCGGTGGCGAGGGCTCGACCGACCAGGGTCAAAAGCGCCGCCGTCGCCGTCGCTCCCGCAAGCCGCGCCAGGACGGTGGTGAAGGCTCGACCCACACCTCGTCCGCACCGCAACCGCCTGCCGGCGAATAACGTCCGTAAGCGGATGTAACCCGCCTGACCCCAGCACCTCTGGGTATCATGGCTCTACACCGACAACCCTCCCTTCGCCTTCGCGTAGGGAGGGTTGTGTCATGAAGAGACATCTGAACGTATTGACTCGCTTGCAGGACGCAGGTGTCCTACCGTTTGCGGACGAATTGCTACCGCTTGCCGAGCACGCGACATACGAGGCGCTCGAGGCGTTGTCGCCTACGCGATGCGCCGGCTGCGAGCGTTCCGGTGCGCTGATCTGCCAGGATTGTCTGGCATCGCTCGCACTCATCGACCCGTGCCATAGCTGCATCCGATGCGGCGCCCCGTTTGGGGATTTGCTGTGTACCGAGTGTTCGGTCGAGGGCGCGTCTTCGGCAATGGCCGAGGCGCTCGACCGCTGCCTGGCGTGCGCCGTCTATGCGCATCCGCTGCCGCGCATCATTAAAGCGTACAAGGATGCGGGCGAGCGACGTCTGGCACCGTATCTGGCGGAGCTACTCTACGACACTGCCTTGCATGCCCAGGTGGCAGCCCCCGATCGCTACGGCAGTGTGCTGTCCGGCGCCGACGCGGTGGTATTTGTGCCCGCGACTGCGGCAGCGTTTCGGCGGCGTGGATTCGACCATATGGAAGCAATCGCGCGCTCGTTTTGCGATCTTTCGGGTGTGTCGCTGCTGGACGCCCTGGTCAAATACGGTCACGGTGACCAGCGCGAGCTCGGTCGCGATGAGCGCCGGGAGCATGCCCGGGGCATGTACGAGACGGTCGAGGATGTGCGCGGCCGCCGTCTGCTGCTCATCGATGATGTTATTACCACGGGCGCGACCATGGCAGCAGCCTCGGCGGAGCTCAAGCGTGCCGGCGCCGCAGCAGTCGATGGCCTCGCTATCGCACGCGTTTGGTAGGGGGTGGCTTTGTGGCAGTGAAGATAGCGCGTGCGGCCCGTCCCGACCTGCGAAATCTGTACTCGCGATGCGAATAACGTCCCTAACCTTAAACTATAGCTTGAACTTAGCTATAATGCGCTACGTTCCTGCCAGGCTGTGGTTGCGGACGGACGAAATGCCCATCCTAGTCCAAGACAGACGCGGTCAAAGGGATCCACGTAAGCGGCCGCGTGCGCGCGGCGCGATCATGGCGCGTCCTAGATGTAAGCCGCACCGTCCGTTCTACTTTCTTTGGGGCAATACCGCCTCGCGGGCGAGCGGGCCAGTCGTGAAGGTGGCTGCGGCCTCCCGAGCAAACGCCCCGGTGCGCAAGTGTGGGGTCAAATACCAGGTCAGCTGGTGGGAACAACCCGATATTCCGTGCGGGGCACGGATCGTATACGACACAGAAGGCAGGGTAGTGGACATGGTGAGGGGCAGCTTGATGCATGCGGCTCGGTTGGGTGCTGGGACCGCGGCGGTCATTGCCGTTTTGGGCCTGAGCGGATGCGCGTTCAATCCACTGTCCACGTTCACGACGCCCACGATTGACCAGATCGAGCGCGAGACCGTTACCCCCACGGTATCGGACAATGCCCTGGTCACGCCGGGAACCCTGACAGTCGCCCTCGATACTTCCGATGCCCCGCAAGCCATGCAGGATGCCGACGGAAACCTCACGGGCTATGCGGTCGATACCGCTCGTGCCCTCGCGTGCCGCATGGGTCTCAAGGTTGCTTTTGTCGATGCGTCCTCGGCCGATTCCGTGCTCAGCGATAAGAAGGCCGACATCTTCATTGGCGACGTTAGGTCCACGGACGGCGACATCAGCTCGCTTGGCACCTGTCTGTACGATGCTGCCGCCGTGTTCGGCAAGACCAGCGACGGAGAGTCCCCGAGTGTCTCAACCGACACACTCAACACTGCTACCTTGGGCGTTCAGACTTCCTCGGCCTCGCAGGAAGCGCTTGCCAAGCAAAGCATCACGGCCAACCAAAAGACCTTCTCCAACATCAACGAGTGCTTCGAGGCACTCGAGTCGGGCGAGGTCGATTACGTGATCTGTGATTCCACGGCCGGTGGTTACCTCGCGCGCCTGATGAGCCAGATCTCCTATGTCGGCACGCTCGAGGCGCCCTCCACGCTTGGCGTCGCAGGCCTTAGCTCTAACGATGAGCTGTGCAGTGCCGTGAGTGATGCCCTCGACGGTATCACGGTCGACGGCACGCTCGAGGCGGTCCACTGCGTCTGGTATGGCCAAATGCCCTATGACCTTACCGCCAAGACTGTTTCGGGGGCCAATGTGCAGGCATCCGGCTCCACGTCCAACGAGACCGAGTCCTCCGATGGCGACGCCTCTGATAACAACGGCGACAGTCCGTCGTCTAGCCAGGAGGGCGCCATCACCGACGATGACATCAACAAGCTCAATAGCTAGTTATTGGTAGGGGTGGCGTCTGCCATACACCGAACAAGGCGCTTCTTCACGGTTTCAACACGCATGGCCGGGTCTCCCAAATAGGGGAGCCCGGCTTTTCTATTTTGGTAAAACTAGCAGGTCAAAGCTAATTTCCAGGAGAAAAATTAACCCCGTCGACGCCTTCCTATAGCGCACTTTGTCACGGAAAAGTGCGAGACTTCGGTATGCGGTATCAAGCAGTCGTTATTCGGGTCTTTGGGAATTCGCGTGATTAAATGCACGGCAATGGGTACATAGCCAGTACAGTAAGTCCCCGAGGCAGATTGGAGCCACGTATGGATATCAAGGTTTCTGGACGCAAGACGACGGTAACCGATGCTCTGCGTGCGCATGTGGATGAGAAGATCGGCGAGGCGCTCAAGGTTTTCGACATCGAGCCCATGACAGTCGACGTCGTGCTTCGTTATGAGAAGAACCCCTCGAACCCCAACCCGGCAATCGTCGAGGTCACGGTTCGTGCCCGCGGCTCTGTGATTCGCGTTGCCGAGCACGGCGCAGATATGTATGCCGCCATCGATCTCTCCGCCGATAAGGTCACCCGCCAGCTGCGCAAGTTCAAGACCAAGGTCGTGGACAACCGCCAGGGTGGTGCCAGCGCCGCGGATGTCGCACCGGTCGAGCGCGTCGAGGATCTGGCCGACCTGCTGCTGCCCGAGGAGGAGGACGACCTGCTCGTCCGCGAGAAGGTCATCGATGTCACCCCGATGACCGAGGAGCAGGCGCTGGTGCAGACCGATCTGCTCGGCCACGACTTCTACGTGTTCGAGAACGCGACGACTGGCCTCATCAATGTGGTGTATCACCGTAAGAATGGTGGATATGGCATCATCAAGCCCCGCATCGAAACACTTGACGAGTAAAATACGTTAACTTGCATGAGTTAACGGTTGGCGGCCATCCCATGCGGGTGGCCGCCTTTTTACGTAAGGAGTCGCTTTGATGGACAAGGCCGCATCCGCCGGTCATTCGGACCGTTGCCGCATCGTCGTCGATACCTGCTGCGACTTTAGCCCCGAGGTCGCCGCGAACCTCGATGTCGATATCCTGGGTTTCCCCTTCATTATCGATGGCGAGGAGCGCACGGACGACATCTGGTCGAGCATGAGCCCTAAGGAGTTCTACGACCGCATGCGCGCCGGCGCCCGCGTGTCCACCTCGGCTGTGTCGCTCGGTCGCTATATCGAGTTCTTTACCGAGTGCGCCAAAGAGGGCACGCCCACGGTCTACCTGTGCTTTACCTCGGCGCTGTCGTCGAGCTACAACTCCGCGTGCCAGGCGGCAGATGCCGTGCGCGCCGAGTATCCCAACTTTGAGCTCTACGTGGTCGACAACGCTCTGCCCTGTGCGACCGGCGCGCTCTTGGCGCTCGAGGCCGTGCGCCAGCGTTCGGCGGGACTGACCGCCAAGCAGCTGGTCGATTGGGCAAACGAGGCAAAGACCTACGTGCACGGCTACTTTACGCTTGAGAGCTTCGACGCACTGGCTGCCGGCGGCCGCATTCCGCCCGCGGCGGCGCAGCTCACGGCAAAGCTCGACGTCAAGCCCGAGCTCTCCTACGACCTGGCCGGCTCGCTGTCGCTGATCGGCGTCAACCGCGGCCGCAAGAAGGCGCTCAAGTCCATCCTCAAGTCGTTCCGCGAGAACTACGTGCCCGACCGCACCATGCCCATCGCCATCATGACTGCCGATGCCGAGAAGGATGGTGACTGGCTCGAGGCCGCAGTTCGCAAGGAGGAGGGCTGCGCCGACGTCACGATTATCCGTAGTTCCGTCGGCCCTACCATCGGCTCGCACGTGGGGCCCGGTATGGTGGCACTTGCGTTTTGGGGTAAGAACCGCGCCGAGAAAGCCTCGCTTTCCGACCGCATCGCTCGCCGCGTGCGCGGGCAGTAGGCAAGCGATGCGTCCGTAATCGCCCTCGACTCACAGCCCAAACGCTGGCACCGAGTATTCAACCTGGTAATAACACCCAACCCAAAAGGAAAGGTTTCATGGCAAACAAGCTCTCTGTCGCATTTATCGGCACCGGAATTATGGGTGCCCCCATTGCCGGCCACATTCTGGACGCTGGCTATCCCGTCACGGTCAACAACCGCACCAAGTCCAAGGCCGCAGCGCTCGTTGAGCGCGGTGCCGTCTGGGCCGATACGCCGGCAGATGCCGCGGCGAACGCCGACGTCGTCTTTACCATGGTGGGTTATCCCTCCGAGGTCGAGGAGCTCTACCTGGCGGGTGACGGTCTGCTCGCGTGCACTAAGCCCGGTGCGGTCCTGATCGACCTTACCACGAGCTCGCCCGAGCTGGCGCGCGACATTGCCGAGGCCGCCCAGGTCTCCGGCCGCATGGCGTTTGACTGCCCCGTCACCGGCGGCGAGTCGGGTGCCATCGCCGGCACGCTCACGGCTATCGTGGGCGCCACCGAGAACGACATCGCGCCGGTCCGCGACATCCTTTCCACCTTTGCGGCAACCATCTGCTGCTTCGATGGCGCCGGCAAGGGTCAGGCTGCCAAGCTTGCCAACCAGGTGTCGCTGGGCGCCTGCATGGTTGGCATGGCAGACGCCATGGCGTTTGCCGAGCTGAGCGGCCTTGATCTTGAGAAGACCCGTCAGATGATCCTGGGTGGCACCGGCAAGTCCGGTGCCCTGGAGAGCCTGGCGCCCAAGGCGCTCGACGGCGACTACAAGCCCGGCTTTATGGTCGAGCACTTCATTAAGGACCTGCGCTTGGCGCTCGCCTATGCCGATGACCGCGAGCTTGCGCTGCCCGGCGCCGACGTCGCCTTTACGCTCTACGACATGCTCGACGCCATCGGTGGCGCCAAGCTGGGCACCCAGGCCATCACGGTTCTCTACAAGGAGGAGGCCGACGCCATCGCCGCCGGTCTGGACTGGTCGCAGTATCGTCCCGAGGAGCATGGTGCTCACGAGGAAGGCTGCGGTTGCGGCGAACATGGCGACGATCACGAGTGCGGTTGTGGCCACCACCACGACGAGGGCCACGAGTGCTGCGGCGGCCACGGCCATGATGATGGCCACGAGTGCTGCTGCGGCCACCATCACGGGGAGTAGCGCCCATGAGCTGGACGTTCGTGGTGCTCGCGCTGGTGCTCTTTCTCTTTGCGATCTACATTGGCTTTTTGTGCGGCCAGTGGGCGTGCGAAAAGCGCGTCATCACCAAGCGCGACTACTGGATTGCCAACTTTGCAGGTGCGGCGGCAGTCGTCCTGCTGACCTGGGTGTTTTCGCTGTTCCCGTTGGTACAGTTTGCGCCGATCGGCTGGCTCGGCGGCTTTATCGCCGGTCTTAAGATGAGCTTTGGCGAGTCCGTCGGTCCGTGGCGCAAGCACGACGAGGTCTTTAACGTCAACAAGGCTCATCGCGCCGCCGCCGACGCGGGCGACGCTGAGGAACGCCGCCGTGCGCGTCGCAATGGCGCGGCCGACCGACAGCTCATCTCGGTCACCGATGACAGCAAGGGTGCTGGCAAGCACGCTAAGAAATAGTAAGAAGAGGTAACTATGGCAGAAAACAAAGACGAACAGCTCACCGACGAGGAGCTGGCACAGCTTCAGCTGGCAGAGGAGAACGAGAACGCCGTCGACCGTCTGGTCCAGGAGCTCGGCTGCCCTACGCGCCGCATCCGCCAGTTTGCCGCTCGTGTGCTGCACCTGCTTGCCGAGCGCGATCCGCAGCGCGTCGTGCCCTGCGTGCCCGCGCTGATCGAGGCGCTCGACCGCCCCGAGGCGCAGACCCGCTGGGAGGCCCTCGATGCCCTGACGGCGCTCGCTACCACCTGCCCCGAGCAGCTGGGCGATGCCTTTGAGGGCGCCGAGACCGCACTGTTCGACGAGATCTCCTCCACGCTGCGCTATGCCGCCTTCCGCCTGCTGTGCGTGTGGGGTGCCACGAGCGTCGAGCGTTCGCGCGAGGCTTGGCCCATCCTGGACGAGGCCATCCAGTGCTACCACGGCGACCTCGAGTATCGCGACATGCTCGGTTGCCTGTACGAGTTTGGCCAGGGCGAGATCGACGCCGAGGTCGCCGAGAAGCTCGCGCTGCGCCTTAAGTTCGATGCCGAGAACGGCAAGGGCAGCTATCTCAAAGCCCGTTCGAGCGAGATTTGCGAAATGCTTGTTAAACGCTTTGACCTTGATCTCTCCAAAAAGAAGAAGCGTGCTAGCGTTAAAAAATCTGACGACGCCGAAAACGAGGAGTAACAGATTATGGCGCACGATGTAGTCCTGATTCCCGGTGACGGTATCGGTCCCGAGATTACGCAGGCCATGCGCCGCGTGGTCGAGGCCACCGGTGTCCAGATCAATTGGAATGTCCAGGAGGCCGGTGCCGGCGTCATGGACGAGTTTGGCACGCCACTGCCCCAGCACGTGCTCGATGCGGTCGCCGAGACCAAGGTTGCCATCAAGGGCCCCATCACCACGCCGGTCGGCACGGGTTTCCGCAGCGTCAACGTGGCCCTGCGCAAGTACTTTGACCTGTACGCCTGCGTGCGCCCCTGCCTGTCGCAGCCGGGCGACGGATCGCGCTTTCGCGACGTCGACCTGGTCATCGTGCGCGAGAATACCGAGGACCTCTACGCCGGCATCGAGTTCGATGAGGGGGCTGCCGAGGTCGAGGAGCTCTCGCAGCTTGTCGAGCGCTCGGGTCAGAAGACCTTCGCCGCCGATTCCGCCATCTCGATCAAGCCGATCTCCATCGCCAAGAGCCGCCGCATTGTGGAGTATGCCTTTGAGTATGCCCGCCGCTGCGGTCGCAAAAAGGTGACGGCCGTGCATAAGGCCAACATCATGAAGGCGACCGATGGCCTGTTCCTGCGCGTTGCGCGCGAGGTGGCCGCCAACTATCCCGATATCGAGTTCAACGACAAGATCGTCGACGCCACCTGCATGGGCCTGGTCCAGAACCCCAACGACTTTGATGTCCTGGTGCTGCCCAACCTGTACGGCGACATCGTGAGCGACCTGTGCGCCGGCCTGGTGGGTGGCTTAGGGATGGCCCCCGGCTCCAACATCGGTGCCGACTGCGCCATCTTCGAGGCAACGCACGGCTCCGCGCCCGATATCGCTGGCCAGGATATCGCCAACCCCACGGCCGAGATCCTTTCTGCTGCGATGATGCTCGATCACCTGGGCGAGAACGACGCTGTCAATCGCATTCGCGCCGCCGTATCTGCCACGCTCGACGAGGGCGAGCAGGTTACCGGTGACGTGCGTCGTGCCCAGACCGGCTCCGTCGAGGGGGCCGTGGGCACGCAGGCCTTTGCCGATGCCGTTATCGCGCACCTGGCCTAAGGTAGGCACGTTGCAAACGCCTAAATAGTACTTAAGTGTTTGCGTATAACCTAAGAATCAATACGCCCGGCGCTCTGTCGGGCGTATTCTATTGAGGACTATGTTTCCTAACAAGGAGTAACCGATATGGGTCTGATTCAAAAGAAGGACGAGAAGGACGAGATCGACGGCATCCAGATCATCGAGCGCGGCGAAGGCCCCGACGGTGATGAGGACGAGAAGATCGACCTGGTCGCCGGCACGTCTGCCGAGCATATTGCCGCCGGCACGACCGCCGAGGAGGAGGACGCTCGCCTGGAGGCAAAGATCGCCGCGGACGCTGCTGACGAGAATCTGATGCCCGAGGAGCAGGATGAGGACAACGACTCCGACTTGGACGACCACGCTTGCAAGCACAAGAAGACGATGATTGCCGCCTTTGTGGTCGCCGTCGTGATCGCTGCCGTGGTCGGCTTCTTTATCGGCAATGGCGGTTTTGGCGGCAAGGGCGTCGGCTCGGCGACCCTCACCGAGGACCAGCTCGATTCGACCGTGGCAAGCTACAGCTACAACGGCAAGAAGAGCGACATCACCGCGCGCGAGGCCATCGAGAGCCAGTACAGCCTCGACACCGTCAAGGATAGCGATGGCAACTACACCGCTCCGTCTGCCGACGTTATCCTGTCCTACGTGCGCAACAAGATCCTGCTCGATGCTGCCGAGGACGAGGGCATTACCGTCTCTTCCAAGGAGATGAAGAAGTACGCCGAGGATTCCATCGGCACCTCCGACTACAAGACCATGGCCACGCAGTACGGCGTGTCCAAGGATCAGGCCAAGCAGATTGTCCGTCAGTCCGCGACGCTGCAGAAGCTCTACAAGAAGAAGGTCGGCGACAGCTCCGCAAGCATGCCGACCGCCCCGACCGAGCCTGCTGACGGCAACGAGGAGACCGCGAGCAAGGACTACGCTGACTACATCATCAACCTTGCCGGTGACGAGTGGGATAGCGAGAAGGGCGCCTGGAAGGATGCCGACAGCACCTATGCCAAGGCCTTCGCTGACGATGCCTTTACGGCCGATAGCGCTACCTATAAGCAAGCCATGACCGCCTATTACACTGCTTATCAGCAGTATTCCTCGCAGGCTTCGAGCGCCAGCTCCAAGTGGACCGAGTATGCGAACGGCCTCTACGCCAAGGCCAACATCAGCATCTACGGCCTGTTTGCGTAAGGTTTGCCTGCACTACTGCGCGCTAACCGATCTACCTGATTGAGCCCGCTAGAACGGACAACGTTCTAGCGGGCTTTTTGCGTTGAGGGCGTGATTGACGGCTTAATTATGACTATTCATCTTTAAGCCCAAAAAGGCTATCGGCTTCATCGTCGGATATATATTCCAGTACATCGCCTGGTTGGCAGTCGAGTGCCCGGCATATCGCGTCAAGAGTTGAAAAACGTATGGCAGAAACCTTGCCCGTCTTAATGCGTGACATATTGACCTGGGAGATGCCCACGCGTTCCGCAAGCTCTTTGGATGAGATCTTGCGTTCGGCGAGCATGCGGTCAAGCCGCAGAATAATCATGGATTTCCCCTAGAGCAACTCGTCATCTTGCTTTTGCAGGATATACCCGTAGCGGAAGATGCTGGCAATCAGGCAAATAATCAGGCCTGCAAAGAGCATGGAGGGCTCGAATAACTGGCCGACGAACGCATCCGTAAAGCTGCCGCCAAATCCTGAGAGTATCATTCCCGTGATTACGGCGCCAAGAAGCCTCACGGCAACGCCGCCGATAAGGAATAAATGTCCTACTCGACGAAGTGTCTGGTTACATTCAAGGTCAAAGGGCCTGCCTTCCTTTTCAATGTTGAGGAAAAGCCTGCGCACGCTTATCGCGATGGTAAGCGCGAGGCATGTCATCAAGAGGCTCCCTATGGCAGTGTGACCATCGTGTGCGACGAGCATAAGTGGGGCCTGCGCATCGGTACCGACGATAGCAAGGCACGGCCCTTCGCCGGCTTGAAGTTCTACGGATTGGAGACACGAGCCTTGGGAGAGGCCAGGCAATATGAGTAGAAGGTCAATCGCAATGACTGCGAGGAGCCCCAGAGCGAGCGCGGTGGTAATGCAGATCGTGGCCCATTTGCAGATGCGAGCGAGCTTCCTCAGTTTGGCTACCGTCTGTTCGCGGCTGATGGTTTCATTCGATATAGATGCGTTTCGATGGACCATAACCCCTCCAATCGGCGTTTTGGATGATACTTGTATCTTATCAGAATTAATGACAAACGATAAATAATTACGGATACTGAGTATGTAATGATTGAAAACGATTAGCGTGAGCTATTAGCTCATTTTGGATGCCGGAGTTTGGCGCGTGGGGGATAAGGACAAATGCCAAAATTTCCTGTGATCGCGCAAGCGCTCCATCGGGTTCCCCTAATTCATATGGGAAAACAGCTGCAAACGATTGCAAGTAACCGGTGAACGGTCGAAAACTACCGTTCACCGATAATCTCAAAACTGGTTCTAACTGGTATTAAGTCAAAAAGACCAATTCACATATCTTCACAATGACCTGCAATTTTTCTACACGCTATTTTTAGCCGCCCTACGTTGTTTAGACACAGGAAAAGATCAGATTTTTTGCCAAAGCATTTCGAAACGGTTTCAAAACCGCAGGTAGAAGTGTTAACGACCGGTAAACGGTCGATTTATCACCGTGAGCGGTGCAAAAACGTTTTACCGTATGAATCAACGAAAGCGACCTCTTCTGGGGTGATATAGTGACAACAACACGTCACGTGGTTACTACCAGTTTAGAAACCACTGGTCTTCAAAGAACGCTTTCTAAGAAGCTTTAAGGGCGAGCGCCCGCTGGCTTCCGAAAATCATCGGACTCAGATCGTACACACCTTCGGAAGGGAAATTTGAATGGTTGGCTTTATTCTTACCGGTCATGGACAGTTCGCACCCGGTCTTGCAAGCGCTATCGCTATGGTTGCCGGCGACCAGCCTGCTTTTACCGTCGTTCCTTTTGAGGGCGACCAGGCCGCATCCTACGGTGAGGATCTCCGCGCCGCTATTACCGCCATGCGCGAGGAGTGCGATGGCGTGCTTGTCTTTACCGACCTGCTTGGCGGCACCCCGTTCAACCAGTCGATGATGATTGCCCAGGATGTCGACAACGTCGAGGTTCTGACTGGCACCAACCTTCCCATGGTTATTGAGCTTCTGTTCCTCCGCGGCAATGCCACGCTCGCCGAGCTTGGCGAGCAGGCCGTGACCGTTGGCCAGACGGGCGTCACCGCCCAGACGGTCGCATCCGTTGCCGGCTCCGAGGAAGAGGATATCTTCGGCGACGAGGACGGCATTTAATGGCCGATTTCGGAGCCAACGTCCTGAGCTCCTCGGTCGCCCTTTTAGGCCTGCTTGTCATCATGGGCTTGATTTACACCATCTGGTCGCAAATCAACATGAAGAAGAAGCAGAAGTACTTCAAGGAGCTGCACACCGAGCTCAAGCCGGGTCAGGAGGTTCTTTTCGCCGGCGGTATCTACGGAACCGTCAAAGGCTTCGAAGGCGAGAAGGTCCAGATCAAAGTCCGATCCGGAGCCGTCGTAGATGTTTCGCGTTACGCGATTCAGGAGATCAAGTAACTGTCGTCAGCAAATATCGAAAGGAAGCTGATCAACATGGCAGAACCCAACATTCTTCTTACCCGCATCGATAACCGACTGGTTCATGGTCAGGTTGCCACCCAGTGGAACTCCACTCTGGGCTCCAACCTCATCCTCGTCGCCAACGACGACGTGGCGTCCAACACCATGCGCCAGAACCTCATGAAGATGGCCGCTCCCGCCGGCGTCGCTACGCGTTTCTTCTCTCTGCAGAAGACCATCGACGTCATTGGCAAGGCGAGCCCGCGCCAGAAGATCTTCATCGTGGCCGAAACACCGGAAGACGTGCTTACGCTCGTCAAGGGCGGTGTGCCTATAAAGAAGGTAAACATCGGCAACATGCACATGTCGGAAGGAAAGCGCCAAGTCGCCACCTCCGTCGCAGTTAACGACGAGGATGTCGCTGCGTTTAAAGAGCTGCAGGAATTGGGGGTGGAGTTGGAGATCAGGCGCGTTCCGAGCACGCCTGTTGAGGACACGAGCAAGCTCTTCTCGTAATCCTCGTGATCCACGTTGTCAGGAGTGAAACCCTGACGTTCTGTACGTGATATCCAAAGTGCGTACATTCATTTTGAAAGGAGGAGCAAGATGGAATACTCGATCATCCAGATCGCTCTGGTCTTCGTCGTCACGTTCATCGCGGCAATCGACCAGTTTGACTTCCTCGAGTCTCTCTATCAGCCCATCGTCACCGGCGCCGTCATCGGTCTTATCCTTGGCGACCTCAACACCGGTCTTCTCGTGGGTGGTACTTATCAGCTCATGACGATCGGCAACATGCCGATCGGAGGCGCTCAGCCGCCTAACGCCGTCATTGGCGGCATCATGGCAGCCACTATCGCTATTGCTACGGGTCTCGAGCCCAACGCGGCAGTCGGCCTTGCCATTCCGTTCGCTCTGCTTGGTCAGCTCGGCGTTACCCTGGTCTTCACGCTTATGTCCCCGCTTATGTCCACGGCCGATAACATGGCTCATAACGCGGACACCAAGGGCATCGAGCGCCTGAACTACTTCGCCATGGCTCTGCTCGGCCTGATCTTCGCTGTCGTCGTCACCCTGTTCTTCATCGCTGGCGCTACCATCGGTCAGACCATCGCTTCCGCCATCCCGACTTGGCTGCAGACCGGTCTGTCCGCTGCAGGCGGCATGATGCGCTTCGTCGGCTTCGCCGTCCTGCTCAAGGTTATGATGAACCGCGATATGTGGGGCTTCTTCCTCATGGGCTTTGGCCTCGCGCTCATCACCGTTGCCAACGATTCTCTGGCAACCCCTGCTCTGCTCATCCTCGCTCTCATCGGCTTCGGCATCGCTTTCTGGGACTTCCAGCAGCAGACCGAGCTGAAGGGTGCAGCTGTTTCTGACGGAGGTGACTTCGAAGATGGCATCTAATGAGTATGTGATCCCGGAGCACTACGAGGATCTCACTCCTGCTCCGCAGCTCGACCAGAAGACCCTCAACAAGATGGCTTGGCGCTCCTGCTTCCTGCAGGCCTCGTTCAACTACGAGCGTATGCAGGCCGCCGGTTGGCTCTACTCCATCATCCCCGGTCTGGAGAAGATCCACACCAACAAGAACGACCTCGCGGCTTCCATGAGCCACAACCTGGAGTTTTTCAACACCCACCCGTTCCTCGTCACCTTTGTTATGGGCATCGTGCTTTCGCTCGAGCAGAACAAGGTTGACATCCCCACGATCCGCGCCGTCCGCGTCGCCGCAATGGGCCCGCTCGGTGGTATCGGTGACGCTCTGTTCTGGCTGACGCTCGTGCCTATCACGGCCGGCATCACCTCCAACATGGCCATCAACGGCAACGCCGCTGCGCCGATCATCTTCCTGGTGATCTTCAACGTCGTCCAGTTCGCTCTGCGTTTCTGGCTCATGAACTGGTCCTACAAGCTTGGCACCAGCGCTATTGACGCTCTGACCGCCAACATGCAGGCCTTCACGCGTGCCGCTTCCATCATGGGCGTCTTCGTCGTCGGTTGCCTGGTCGTCACCATGGGTGGCACCCAGATCAACCTCCAGATCCCCAACGGCACCACCCGTGGTCTCTCCGCTACTACCGTGATCGTCTCCGAGAAGGAGGCCGAGAACTTCACCGGTATGGAGGGCATCGATACCGAGACCGCTGAGGCCGGTACCATCGCCATGACCGATAAGGACGGCAACGCCCTTACCGCTTCCGATGCCGACGGCAACGCTGTCGAGTGCGGCGTCACCGATCTGGGCAACGGCATGGAGTCCGTTACCTACGGCACCGTTACCGAGGATCCGGTCAACTTCTCTGTTGCCGACACCCTCAACACCATCGTCCCGAAGCTCGTCCCGCTTATGCTTACGCTGCTGCTTTACTACATGTTCGCTAAGCACAGCTGGACCCCGACCAAGGGCATTCTCCTGCTCTTCGTCCTTGGCATCCTGGGCGCTGGCCCGCTTGGTCTCTGGCCGAGCATCTGGTAAGGCTCTAGCTTGAGGGGTGTGTCCCTACGCGGCTCACACCCCGACCCCTTAAGCCATGTGTATGTTAAAAGCCGCGTGCTCGAAAGAGCGCGCGGCTTTTGTTTTCTTGTTGATTCGGGTGTGGCAGACAGATAATGCATAACACCCTAGGTAGTTAGCCGAATTCGAGCAAAAGGGAGGATAGGATGGCGATCGGAGCGCGTAAGCAACCGCTGTACGATCAGCTGGTCGATATTCTGACCGAAAAGATTGACCATGAATATCGCGCCGGTGACATGATTCCTTCCGAGCGCGAACTTTCGGAGCGCTATGGTCTCTCGCGCACTACGGTACGCCTGGCTCTGCAGGAACTGGAGCGTTTAGGACTGGTGGTTCGGCAGCACGGTCGCGGTACCTTTGTGACCGACCGTTCGGCAAAAGCAACCAATCTTATGCAGTCCTACAGCTTTACCGAGCAGATGCGCGCGATGGGTCGAGAACCCGAGACCACGATTCTCGAGTTTTGCGAGATGGAGGCCGATAAGAATCTGGCCGAGCATATGGGATTGCGCATCGGTGATCGCATTTTTAAGCTCAAGCGCCTTCGTTCTGCCGACAACATGCCCATGATGGTCGAACGCAGCTATCTACCGGTTCGTCAATTTCTGTCCCTAAAGCGACCGCTGCTGGAGCGTAAGCCGCTTTACGATGTGATTGAGCAGGACTTTCAGCAAAAGATTCGCGTGGCCGAAGAGGAGTTCTATGCGAGCATAGCCCGTCCCACCGATGCCCACCTTTTGGGAATTGTCGAGGGCTCGCCTGTGCTCGATTTGGTCAGGACTACGTATAACGAGTCAAACGAGGTAGTGGAGTACACACTCTCGGTTGCTCGTGCCGATCAGTTTAAATACAAGGTTTACCACCAGCGCAGTAACTAGTGCTCGCATCGTTTCCATATGGTGATTCTTTGCATTTAACTGGTTACTACCAGATAACCAACCGAAGTGTATAATTGCACGTCAGAGGATTACTTCTAGAGAGAGGTATTAAAAATGTTCGAGAAGAGTGTCGAGGAGCTCACCGAGCTCGGCGCCCAGATCACCACGGCCGAGATTGCTCAGCAGCCCGAGCTTTGGCGTGATACGCTCAACATCTATCGCGAGAATAAGGAGGCCATCGAGGCCTTCCTGGCCGAGGCTCGCGCTATGGGCGAGGGTCGTCTGTCCGTTGTCTTCACCGGTGCCGGTACGTCCGACTACGTTGGCGATACCTGCGCCCCGTACCTGCGTCACGCTGGCAACACTGATCTCTACGACTTTAAGCCCATCGCCACGACCGACATCGTGAGCGCCCCGCGCGACTTCCTGCGCGCCGAGGATCCCACGCTCGTGGTTTCCTTTGCCCGCTCTGGCAACAGCCCCGAGAGCCTTGCCGCCGTTGCCGTTGCCAAGGAGCTCGTCCACAACGTCAAGTTCCTCAACATCACCTGCGCTCCCGAGGGCAAGCTTGCCGTCGAGTCTGCCGATGATCCCAATGCGCTGACGCTGCTCATTCCGCGCGCCAACGACAAGGGCTTCGCCATGACCGGTTCTTATTCCTGCATGACCCTGCTCTCCACCCTTATTTTCGACACTGCCTCTGACGAGCAGAAGGCCGAGTGGGTCGAGACGATTGCCAAGATGGGCGAGGAGGTCATCTCCCGTGAGCCCGAGATCGCCGATTACCTGGCTGGCGATTTCAACCGCGTGACCTACTTGGGTTCTGGCTCCTTCGGTGGCCTTGCTCAGGAGAGCCAGCTCAAGATCCTCGAGCTCGCTCACGGTCTGGTCGCTACTTCCTACGACACCTCCATGGGCTATCGTCACGGACCTAAGTCCTTCGTCGACGATAAGACGCTCGTCTTCGTGTTCGTCAACAACGACGCCTACACCCGTCAGTACGACATCGACATCCTCAACGAGATCGGTGGCGACGAGATCGCTCAGCACACCATCGCCGTTCAGCAGGAAGGTGCCACCGTCTATGAGGGTGAGTCCTTCACCTTTAAGGGCTACGAGGCACTTCCCGAGGGTTACCTTGCTCTGCCGTTCGTGATGTTTGCCCAGGCTATCAGCCTGCTCAACTCCGTCCGCGTGGGCAACACGCCCGATACGCCGAGCCCCACCGGCACGGTCAACCGCGTGGTTAAGGGCGTGACGATTCACCCCTTCACCGCTTAATCGCGTCCCCCTGTAAGGGCGCCCGTCCGCTCATAACGGCGGGCGGGCGCTTTTTGTTTTACGTGAGCTGGGTATAAGCATTACCACAGTCAACTGCTTTAGAAGCGAGGAGTGCATATGAGCACGTACGCAATTAAGGCTGACAAGTTCTTCTTGCCGGCAGGCCCGCAACTGGGCGGCTATCTTATGGTCGAGGATGGCGTTTTTGGCGCCTGGCAGGCCGACGAGCCCTCTTGCGAGATTAAGGACTACACGGGATCGTGGATCGCACCGGGTATGGTCGATACTCACATCCATGGCTTCTACAACCACTCAACTACCGATAACGATCCCGAGGGCATCGATATCAGCTCAACCGAGCTCGCCCGTCGCGGTACCACCAGCTGGCTGCCCACGACGTTCACCGATGGCGTCGAACAGATCAAGGACGCCTGCGCTGCTATCGCCAAGGCGGACGAGGGCCGCGGCCCCGACTTCTGCGGTGCCCGCATTCAGGGCATCTACCTGGAGGGCCCCTTCTTTACCATGAAGCACGTGGGCGCGCAGAACCCCGCTTACCTGATTGACCCCTCCGAGGAGGTTTTCGACCAGTGGCAGGAGGCTGCGGGCGGTCGCATCGTTAAGAGCGCCATGGCCGCCGAGCGCGACGGTGCCGCTGCTTATGCGGCTGCTCTGAACGCCAAGGGCGTGGTGACCAGCATCGGTCACTCCGACGCCACCTACGATGAGTGCATCGCCGCTATCAATGCCGGTGCCAGCTGCTTTACGCATACCTATAACGGCCAGCGCGGTCTGCATCACCGTGAGCCCGGTGTCGTGGGTGCTGCCATGTCTACGCCCGAGACCTACGCCGAGATCATCTGTGACGGCAAGCACGTAAACCCTGCCGCCATCAAGGCGCTGCTGCAAGCAAAGGGCTGGCAGCACACGGTACTCATCACCGACTGCCTGGGTTGCGGCGGCATGCCCGAGGGCAGCTACACCAGTGGCGGCATGGACGTCATCATGAAGGACAACCTGTGCTGGCTCGCCGACGGCAAAAGCATTGCCGGCTCGGTGCTCACGCTTGCCCAGGGCGTCAAGAACATTGTCGATTGGGGCATCGCCAGCGCTGATATCGCCATTCGCATGGCAACCGAGGTGCCGGCTCGCTCTGCGCACATCGAGGATAAGTGCGGCAGCATCATGCCGGGTCGCGACGCCGACTTTGTCGTGTTCGACCATGAGCTCACCCTCGTCGAGACGTATGTTGGCGGCCAGAGCGTCGGCAACGCCTTTACCGATTAACGATAGAAAAAGACGGCGGGCCCGAATCTGCTCGGACCCGCCGTATGGGTTAAACGCTCAAAAGCACCTTAACAGTTACAGCTTGTTAACGATCTTCTTTGCCGTGCGCTTGACGCCGGCCACAAGACCCCCCGCGGGATGCTCCTTTTCGTATGCTAGACGCTTCTCGCGCTTGGCGTACTCTTCGACGATGATGTCGCCATACTCGTCTTCGATCTTGTCGAAGAAGTCGACGGCGCCCTTAATTTCCTCAGCGGTCGGGTGTCCCTTCTGGACGCCGCCGGTGAGTTTGAACGGCCCCCACGTATCAAAGCCGGGACAGCCGTAGACGCCCATAAAGATGGCCTGCCTCATGCGGCAGATGCCATCGATATCCTTGCCGTACCACTTGTTTTTGCCACCGTAGGTCATAAGGCCAAACACCTTGTCCTGCGGCTGCAGCACGTTCGTGAGCACGCGTGCCATGTCCTTGTCGATCTCGGAGTAATAGATGCCCGTGGCAACACCGATCAGATGGTATTCGTGCAGGTCGGGGTACTCGTTTTTACCGAGTGACTTCACGTCGAGGGTATCGATTTCGGGGTGCGCCTCGACGATGGCGTCCACGAGCTTTTTCGTATTGCCGTGGTGGCGTGAGGCATAAAGGATGATGGTTCGCATAAGAAGGCCTTTCAGCTGTAATTGCATCAATGTCTGTATGGTACCCCGTTGCATGCCTGGGAAACCGGACGCATCGATGAACGTGCGGGTTTGTCCTTTGGTCAAGGCCGAGACGGGTTCTTGCGAGCAAAAAGCAGTTGTTCGAAAGGATGGACAATGGAATACGCTCTCTCCAACGATTCGATTTCTATCAAGGTCTCCACGGCCGGCGGCTCGTTTACCTCGATTGAGGCTGGAGGTCGCGAGTACTTGTGGCAGGGCGATCCCGCCGTGTGGTCCGGCCAGGCACCGATTTGCTTCCCGATTTGCGGAGGTTTGCGCGATAACAGCGCCATGACGTTTGCCGGACATCATGTGAAGCTCGCCCGCCACGGCTTTGCGCGCAAGCAGGAGTGGAAGCTGTTGAGCCAAAGCACAAACGAGCTGGCTATGTGCCTGGCATCCGAGGATAACGCCGCGCTGCTGAGCGATTATCCGTATCCGTTTAAACTTGTCGCCCGCTATACGCTCGAGGACGCCGCCGTGCGTGTCTCCTATGAGGTTACCAACGAGGGCACCGAGGACATGCCTTTCTTTATCGGTGGACACCCCGGCTTTAGGTGTCCGCTCGACGAGGGTGAGTCCTATACGGACTACGAGTTGCGTTTTGAGAAAGACGAGGCTGCGGAGCTCTGCACCGCCGTTCCCTCGACCGGATTGATTGATGTGGACAGGCGCTCCAAGAACCCCATGGTGGGAAAGACGCTGCCTTTGTCGCATGAGCTCTTCGATTTTGCGGAGACCATCTTTGACGTGCTCGAGAGCCGTCAGGTCACGCTTTCCAAAAAGGGCGAGGACAAGGGCGTTCGCCTGAGCTTTGAGGGCTTCCCGTACCTCATTGTGTGGAGCAAGCCCGAGGGTGATTTTGTGGCAGTTGAACCCTGGGGCGGCCTCTCGACCTGTTCCGATGAGGATGACGTGCTTGAGCACAAGCGCGGCTGCCTTATCGCCAAGCCCAAAGAAACCATCGTGCGCTCGTTCACAATCGAGATTCTGTAGTCGCATGTAGCCAATTCGTTTTGCAAGGCATAAGGAGCCTGCGAGATAAGGAGCTAGAAATGATCCTCACCGTTACGATGAACCCGTCCGTCGATACGCGCTATCAGCTCGATGAGCTCATTATCGACGACGTCAACCGCGTGACGCCCGAAAAGACCGCCGGCGGTAAGGGCCTCAACGTGGCCCGCGTCCTGGGCCAGCTGGGCGACGATGTCGTGGCAACCGGCCTGCTTGGTGGTCATATGGGCGCCTATATGGCCGAGCTCATGGATGCTAACGGCATTAAGAATGATTTTGTGCCCATCAAGGGCGAGACTCGCATTTGTCTCAACATCCTCCACGCCGGCAACCAGACCGAGCTGCTCGAGAGCGGCCCGACGATTGCCCCCGAGGAGCTCGATGCCTTTACCGCCAAGTTCGCCGAGCTTGCGAGCAAGGCCGATGTCGTTACCATCTCGGGTTCGCTGCCCCGCGGCGTCGAGGCGGACTACTACGCTAAGATCACGGGCATTGCAGAGAACGCCGGCGCCAAGGTGCTGCTCGATACCTCGGGCGCCTCGCTCGAGGCTGCGCTCAAGTCCGAGGTCAAGCCTGAGCTGGTTAAGCCTAACCTGACCGAAATTAACGGCCTTCTGGGCACGAGCTTTACCACCGACGATGTGGACGAGCTCCGTTCCGCGCTCGCCTCTGACGCCCGCTTCTCCGATATCCCCTGGGTCGTCGTATCTATGGGCGCTGCCGGCTCCGTTGGTTTCCATAACGGCCGTGCGTTCCGCGCCAAGACCCCCGATATCCCCGCCGTTAACGCTACGGGCTCTGGCGATTCGACCATTGCCGGCTTCGCACATGCGATTGCTGCCGGAGCCGACGACGAGACGGTGCTGCGTACCGCCAACACCTGCGGCAAACTCAATGCCATGGATCCCATGACTGGCCACTTGGTTATGGATCGTTGGGACGAGGTTTACAACGGCGTTGTCGTGACCGAGCTGTAGGAGCTTGTGCTGCGGCCCCGGCATCGGTTGCCAGCTCATGTCGACGACAAGTGCAGTAGCATTATGCCGGGGCGCGACGCCGACACTGTCGTGTTCAATCCCGACCTTACCCTGGTCGAGACGCATGTGGGTGGCAACAGCGTCGGTAATGCGTTTGCCGAGTAGCCGCCAAAGAAACGATCCGAGAGGGGATTTAGATGATTTACGGTGCATTAGGCGATATCGAGGAGTACCGCGGAATGCTCAAGGGCCTCGACGTGCTGATCGACTGGCTCGAGGAGAACGACCCGGCGGAGCTCGAGGTCGGCAGCCATCCGATTCTGGGCGACAAGGTCTTTGCGAACGTTATGGCTCCCACGACGCGTCCCGAGGCCGAGGCTCACTATGAGACGCATCAGCGCTATCACGACCTGCAGATTGATGTTGAGGGTCGCGAGGCCTTTAAGGTCGCTACGGGCAGCCTGACGCTGGTCCAGGAGTTTGACGAGAAGGACGACTACGATCTGGTCGATTCCGACGCTTCGATCGCCGGCGATCTTGCCGACGACAAGTTTGCGCTGTTTGTTGCCGGCGAGCCTCACATGCCCACGCTCGAGTTCCCGGGCGATGGTGCGCAGCCGGTCAAGAAGATCTGCTTTAAGCTGCTTGCAGATGCTTACTGGGAGGAGTAGCGCGTTGCTCGGCTGAGTTGTTCGTGTTGCGAGCGTTGTCCCTTGGAGGAGCGCGCTTGGGCCCCGCTGATCGCAGTTTCCCGTTTGGGGGCTTATAGGACAAAATGTGTGTCCCGATAGAACATCCGTTTCCATCCATTAATC
>OAVS01000290.1_pt1 | contig 39168 bp, 58 predicted proteins | sample 1550601 | NCBI WGS metagenome assembly OAVS01 (sample SAMEA2580093, study PRJEB22360) | human gut metagenome | biome: human gut; feature: human-associated habitat; material: faeces | place: Denmark | collected 2008/2010
CCGCCGTTAAAGCATCCAGAAACACCCGCACCGACTGGACCTGCAGCAAAATAATTGTGATATCGCAACAGTACATAGGGCCTGGGATATCCCCGGGCCTTTTTTTAATAGGAGGTTATAATGGTACAGAGTGAACAGAGCAGAGAACTTGGAGAAAAGTGGTTTAAACAGCTGCAGACCGAAGTGGCAGCGGCACCGGCAGAGAATCTGGAGGACTTCCGGACGGCCATAGACCCGGATACGATGGGATTTTATGGTCAGGAGGGAGTGGACGATGATGATTAATAAACTGCTTACCCCATACAATTATAACGACGGTCAGATTAGCCGTATCAAGTACATTGTAATCCATTATGTAGGGGCTACAGGCGGAGCAAAAGCCAATTGTGAGTATTATGCAAGCAAATACATCGGGGCAAGCGCCCACTACTTTGTGGGCTTTGAGGGAGAGATATGGCAGTCGGTGGAAGAGCGCAATATTGCCTGGCATTGCGGAGCCAATGCATATAAGCATCCCGAGTGCCGCAATTCCAACAGCATCGGCATCGAGCTGTGTGTCCGAAATAAGGGCAGTCAGGCCGATACCAGCCGCGATTGGTACTTTGAGGACGCCACGGTGCGTTCGGCTGTGGCCCTGACCAAAGAGCTGATGGAAAAATACAAGATAACGGCAGACCGGGTGGTCCGGCATTATGATGTCACCGGTAAAATATGCCCGAATCCTTTTGTCTATAATCATACGGATCATACCTGGGAGGAGTTTAAAGCCGCGCTTAAATCAGCCGGTTTCACACCGGGCTGGGAGAAAGATACTTTGGGCAGATACCGTTATGTACAGGCAGACGGCACCTATGCAGTTAATAAATGGCTGCTGGTTAACCATCATTGGTATCTGTTCGGGAAGGACGGATACATGTTGACCGGCTGGCAGCGGTGGAACGGCAACAGTGTCATCGGCCCGGATGAACCGGGAGACTGGTATTTTCTCGACAATACGGTGGATGGGCCGTTGGAGGGAGCATGCTGGCATGAACGAGCCGGAGGTTTTGGCGGCCTGGAGATATGGAAAATTAACTAAATCATTTTGAGTGGCTGGGGACATCCTGGCCACTTTTTGTGTGGTGGGAGAAAAAGAATAAAGAAAAGAGTAATGTAACAGCAAAATAAAATCAGAGAAAGGATGAATTTTATGTTAGTAGAAATTACGAAATTAAAAGAAGGGGAATTCTTGACAGTAACCAGTCGCGATGTGGCAGAGGACTTTGGAAAAAGACACGATAATGTGGTACGGGATATTGAAAATTTGATTTTAGGATTGGGGTCTCCTCAAAATTCAGCAGGCCTGTTCGTTGAGTCCAGTTATGTTCATGAGCAGAATAAGCAAATGTATAAACAGTATTTTCTAACCAGAGACGGTTTTTCACTTTTAGTAATGGGTTTTACAGGGGCCGATGCGCTTCAGTGGAAATTGAAATATATTAAAGCTTTTAATATGATGGAAAAGGAATTGAAACGCCTTTATGCTGAGCGCCAGAAATGGGAAATTGAACGCCAGAAGGGTGTTCTGGTTCGTCATATACTGACCGACACAATCAAAATGAAGGTGGCCGACAGTCCGCATAAGAAATTTGCTTATCCTAATTACACAAAGCTCATCTATAAGACTATTTTCGGCAAGACAATGAAGGAGCTCCAGGCACAGTACGGTGTTAAGGGCAAGGAAAGCATTCGGGAATATGTGACGGCAGACGAGCTTAAACAGATTGAATCAATGGAAATGCTGGTCAGTAGCCTGATAAGCTGCGGATGGGGATATGACCAGATAAAAGATTTTGTGCAGACCAACGCAACGAAGATGCTGGCGGGGTAGTGGTCACAAAATTAGACCCATATCCGTTTGTTGGATATAGAGGTAAAAACATGCCAGCGCTATAATTAAAGAGGGGTGATGCCAGGAGATGTGTCCTCCGTTGGCCTCGCCCCACATATCCTATTACTCCGTTGGCCCCGGACCCTCAACCGGGGCCTCCTTATCTTTTAACTCTTCAGCGATTATTCGTATTTCTTCCCGTATTTCATCATGGCTGTATTTTTGTGATTTTTTAGGTATCCTCCGATGCTTTACGACATACCGGACAGTAAAAGCAAAGCCAGTTATCGCAAGGTCGATAGCAGATAAGTAGTACAGGATATCAAGCTTAAATCGGCTCCATTTCTTCATGTCAATCCCCCTCCCCTTATAACCTTATCATACTACTTTGGTGCAGCAATGACGCTGGAATTTTATGGTATTAATTGTAGTAGTATTATAACGTAATCATAAAGTAAATACTATATGATATAAAATCTAATTTTTAAAAAGAGGATAGGTTACAATTATGATATAAAATATTACAGAGTTGGGAAGTAAAAATGATGGATGCAGGTTATGTGCTGGAGAGAATTGAAGAATTATGCGATAAAGAGGGCTGGTCGCATTATGTACTGGCAAAGAGATCAGGCATATCACAGTCTACCATATCAAATATGTTCAGCCGAACTAATCAACCGACATTTATCACAGTGGCAAAGATTTGTGACGCCTTCGGAATCACGATGGCCCAGTTTTTTGATTCTAAACAGCACCTTGATTTGAACGCGGAGCAAGAAGAAATTTTGCGCATGTTTGATACTATGCCTTCACAGAAAAGAGAGTTGGTTAAGGCTTTTATGCATGGGCTTATAAAAGGTTAAACAGGCGGCCAGGAGTGATCCGGGTTTTAAAATATTTCAGAATGTCTAAGTTTTGTCCAAGTACGCCCGTTCCGCCCTTATATAACAAGGAAAGGAACCGTGACTTTTAATCAAGTTGTCCGGGGTTCGAATCCCCGATGCCTCATGAATGAAAGATAGCGGAAAACCTTGTAATTACAGGGCTTTCCGCTTTTTTTGACGGTAAAATTATCTAGGCAATTTTATAGAAAAACAACGAAAAAACATGTCTAAAATCTGTCCAAGTAAGCAAAATTTTTCAGGATGTCTAAATTCTGTCCAAGCTGTCACAGCGCAATCGCTGTTTTTACGACCTCCTGAACGTTCTCTTTTTCCTCCATAATGTGGCTGTAAACGTCGATGACCATCTTCTCTGTGTCGCCCAGCAGCTCCGCGATTTTCTTTGTGCTGATAGCTGGAATCTGGTAGCACAGCTCCGTACAATAATTGTGCCTGAAGATATGTGCAGTCAGATCGTGAATGACGTACAGGTTTTCAGTTCCGCCGGCGGCCAGATTCATCTTATTAATAATACGCTCCCACATGCGCCGATAACTGCTTTTGGTCATCATGCGGCCGTCCTGGGTGTGCATCAGATACGGTGCTGTCAGGCCTTTAAGATACTCCTTTAGATGGACGGCCAGAAATGGAGGGATAGGCACCGTACGCACCCCGTTTTCGGTCTTTGTATTCTTTACCCCGGGATTATTCACCCGAAACTCTACAGACCCTCTAACGGTCAATTCAGACGTTTTTAAATTGATATCAAGGGGCTTCAGGGCCAGCACTTCGCCGCGGCGGAGGCCGCAGCCGTAGATAATCAGAACGAATGCCTTTTCCATCGGCGTGAAGTCAGCAGCCTTGATTGCCTTCTTTTCGGTGGCGGTAAGGGGCCGCTTTTCTTTGGCTTTGTACTTTGGCCTGTTGATTTTTTCGCACAGTTCCCGAAACGCCTTTTCCGGGAGAAGTCGTTCATCCACAGCAGCCCGGATAATTTGTTTATATGTCAACATGATTTGTTGGCATATGCGAGGTTTTTCGGATGCATTGTTGATAAGTAGCTGTAAATGTACTTTTCTTAGGTCCTGCAGCTTAACGCCTTCCAGCGCGGCAAAGTGCTTGTCTATTATATTTTTATACATCATCCTTGTATTGTACTCCCGGACAGCCTTGCTGGTCTCCAGCCATTCATCGGCGTAGGCCAGAAAGGTCATATCCGATGTCTGGATTTGATTTCCTTCTTCAATCCGGCGTTTCAATGCATTGACCTGTTTTTCAAGGTCGGCGCTGGACTTTCTTGATTTCAAGTTGATTCGGTGTTTCTGGCCGTATTCGTCATAAGTACCGTCCCAAGCCTTAGTACGATAAATACCATATTTGTCAGGTTTGTATTTTTGCTTTGCCATTATATCATCCTTTCCTGTTGCGATGTCGCAACTATTTTTGGGTATAAAAAATACGCCCCTTGCCAGGACGCACTCTGGATGATATAATTTAGGTGTCTAAACTAAACCTATCTTTCCGGGAGCATCCGGCAAGAGTATTATGTGAAAAGCTTCTGTGTTACCAGCACAGGGGCTTTTTACATGCTATTGTAGTAGTTGCTTTTTCTTAATATCAAATTCTTCTTGAGTAATTGCACCCATGTCTAAAAGTTCCTTCAATGCTTTTATTCCTTTTAATGCATCTGTCATTTCCTTTGAAGTAGAAGATACAGATGATTCTTTTTCGATGTTATAGCATTGAATTTGTGAATCAATATCTGAATTGCAAACGATAGTAATAGGAAAGATTATACCATCATTTATTCTTTGTAATTTAATAATAGCTGTATTGTTCTTTTCTACTCGTTTTTGTAGTTGTTGAGTAGAGGATTCATTCATACTCTGTGTTTTGGACTTTCCTTTCCCACCTGCACCAATAGCGGCGCCAACTATAGTTCCTACGCCCGGAAACAAAACAGTTCCGATAAGTGCACCTGTTGCCATCTTCCCTGATTTTCCTTTTTTTGTTGTTTCAGAGTTCTCGGATCCTTTTGTGTTGGATGTCGTCATGAACTCATAATCCGGACCCTTCCAGTCATATGAAATAATTTTATAGAGGACAGAATCATCATAATTAAAATAGACTTCACCACTTAACTTTTGGCGAATGGTAGCATTATTACTTAATCCTAGCTCTTTGTTTCCAAAAGTTATATTTATTAGGACACTTCTATCCTTCGCACATTCGGCCTGCTTCGATAGCCGTGCTTTATTATTTTCTAATTCATTTTTTGCAGCGTTCACTAAATTATCCATCAGTCCCATACTGTAATCCCCCTATTATTTTAATCTCAACTTGAGCAATTCTTCTGGCAATCCAGTACAATTACAGAATTGCTCTTGTGTATATCCTTCATAATCTTGTAGCATAGCATCATTAATTAAAAGATGAGCGGCAAATAAATTAGCTTGACTTTCAAGCTTAGATGTAAGCAATAAAGTATGACGACTCATAAATGCACAGTTTTCTTTTGGATGCATAATTGCGTGACCTAATTCATGAGCTAGAACTACGTGCAAAAAAATCTCATCATCTATATCAGCATTAAGAAAAATATATTTGCGTCTATTTATTAATTTATAAAAACCAGCGGCCGCATCGTCAAGAGGCATCCTTATGAGAGTGACTCCTAAAGACTTGGCTATTTTCTCTGGATTATTTGTGCCAAGCATTTTTACATAATAAGAAACAAGTCTCCTGATTTTATCATTCAAAAATTATTCACCATCCTGTGATGCCTGCTTCTTTTCAGGCCTTGGCTTATATTTGTAGGGTCTGTACGTTACTTTGTTTTTTTTCTTTGCATCCTCCAAGGCAACTTCTATAGCTTGCCGAAGCAATTCCAGTTTTGAATCAGGTATGGGCTCACCGTTATAACAAAGCGGGGCATCTTCGCCGGACGCCAATTCATTCATTATACGATCAAGGTCTTTTGCAATGTCTCGCCTATCGTTATTACTAAGCTCAGACTCAATCTCCTCTTTTCCTGACATAATAAAATCTGTTGAGACTCCAAGATATTTAGCAATACTGGCTAGCCTATCTGATGGAAAGACTCCCTTTCTTAGCTGACTAATATACCCATTTGAATATCCCAGATCCTTTTCCAATTTTGAGATAGGTATTTTACGTTCTTTGCATAATTTTTTTACTCTTTCAACGCTATTCACAGAATGCCTCCTAATTTTAGAGAAAACCCATAAAAATGGTATTGACAAATTAGAGAATAGCCTATATAATGAGTTTAGGATTTAGAGAAAAGCCATAAAACATAATATAGGGAACTCTCGAAAAATATGTATCTGACAATTCATATTTTAGATTATTCTCTAAAATTTGTCAATGCTTTTCTCTAAAAATCCAACTAATATTTTTAGAAAGGAGGCTAAATTTTGCTTTACGACAAAATATCACTTTTTTGCAAAGAAAAAAATATTCCCCTTTACCTTTTTGAAAAAGAGTGTGGATTAGGAAATGGGACTATAACAGGCTGGAAATCTTCTAATCCTAGAATTGATTCTCTGCAGAAGGTAGCTAAGCAAATGGGTGTCTCAATCGAAGAGCTTCTGAAATAAAAACACATGTTCGATAAAACCAATATATCACCATAATATGCATGTGTCAATGGAAAGAGAAAGGAGGACGAGAGATGGAGAAAGATAAAAACCCACATATTCCGGCGTGGAAAGCGTGGGTTCTGCTCATTACAACTGTACTGGCAATTAATACTGTTCAGAATTATTGGGTTCATTCGCGGATGTGGGAGGAAATTCATCGTTCTCAATCCACAGTGAATCAGGTGTTGCAGGCTGATGTTGAATATCATCAGAATATGAATTTTGCTTTGGAGCTAATTCTTCGGAAGCTTCAAGAGCCTTGAGAATGGCTTCTTGGCAGTCAGTCAGCTCTGAGAGATATTCTAGCATCTGTTGTACCTGGTCTTCTGATATAGGAGTAATGGCTTCCACATCCTCAGTCTGCGAAATGGATTGTTCAACAGCATGATTCCAAAAAGGGGCAATTAATGTCATTAGCAAGACTACGATCATATTTATGACATTTAGCGCGTCAGACAATGACATTCTTTTAGCGGCTGAAGATTTTTCTGCGTCTTGCTCTGCGACGCTTTCCGAATTATCAGGAACTTCTTCATACAGGAAATCATCAGGAATAAAGGATTCTGGCATATTAACGTAATCTTTACATACCTGGATTTCAAAAATAGACTTTGCAATCGAGGAAAAGTCTATAGATAAGAGGCTTTTTGTAATTTCCAAGCTGAATTCTTTTCCAAGCTGACTAAATGAGGATATGAGCTGTGAGTAGGCCTCAGATGCTATGAAAGTTTCATTTATGGACATGAAACAAGATTCAACCATTTCCGTAATTGAATTAGATAACGTGTTAAGTGCAGAAATTTGGCTAACCATTAAAATTTCGGACGTTGAAATGGATGTTTTTTCTAATTGTTCACTTAAGCTTATCAAAGCTGTACTTATCAGATTTATATTATAGTTTTTAGGTGACATAACATACCTCTTTTTGTACTTGGCGCGGAAACGCCTGTAAGTGCATTATAGGACAGGAGGGGGGCAAAATCAAGAAAGGAGTGTAAATTATGCTGGAGTTTCCAAAACCAGTCATGAAAATGTCAGAACTGGTCAATATGGGGTTCCCGGAAACCTATCTGAAGCGGGCTTACGGGGATAAAAACCAGACCTTCGCCACAAAGATGAATCCGGCATTAACAAAGAGTCCGGTTATTTTCGACACCGCTGGCTTCAAAATCTGGTGGGAAAAGCAGATTGAGGCACAGGTTCGGTCGATGCCCAGGAGAAGAGGGAGGTGATACCAATGCACAAGCATAACTATACCGGCCCACAGGTCGTGCGTTTAAAGAGAGAACTGCGGGCCGAGAGAGCAGAACGGCTATGGATGTACAAGCTGCTGGCCGTGTCGGTAATTATCTGCGCGGTACTAACCGGGACACTGCTGGCTGTGGCGCAGGCGGCAGGGATTTTGTGAGAGGAGGGACAAGGATGCTTAGAACTACCACAAAAGAGATTCTGCTGACAGAGCTATCGAATCGGAAACCAGAGGAGATCCGCTTGAGCTTTGCAATCGGATGGATGCGGGCAGAAGAAAACTTGTTGTACACAAGCGGAGAGGTTTTGAGGCTACTAGAGGCAATTGAAGGAGAAAATGAGCCCACCGGCGGCAACCGGACAGGCTCAGATACATAAAAAATAATTTCACAGCCTCATTGTAACACGAGGAGATGGAGGATGCAAGAATGAGATTATACGATTTAACAGAAGAGTACGCCGCATTACAGGACATGCTATATGATCCGGAGGTGGACGAGCAGACCATACAGGACACAATGGAGGCCGTCTGGGGTGAAATTGAGGACAAGGCGGAGGGGTATGCCAAAATCATTACGGGGATGAAGGCAGATGCCGAAACCTTGAGGGAGGAAGAGAATCGACTGGCTGCCCGTCGTAGGCATCTGGAGGCCCGTTCCCAGTACCTGAAAGACACGCTGGAAGCTAACATGCGCGCCGTTGGTAAAACCAAATTTAAAACTGCCCTGTTCACCTTCAATATCCAGAAAAACGGAGGATTACAGCCGCTTGTCATTGACGGATTAATTGATGACATTCCTGGTGAATTCCTGATTCCGCAGCCGCCGGTTCCGAACAACGAAGCGATCCGAAAGTTGCTGGCCGAGAAGCAGGTTGACTGGGCTCACCTGGATCCCCGCGGTGAAAGTCTGAGGATACGCTGATGGATGGCGAAAAAATCACACCTTTCCGAATGCAAGCGCTGATGGAGATTGCTGCCAGGGTTGTCAAAATCATGGTAACAGGAGCCTGGCATCTGACCTTCGAGGAGATGGAGATTGTCCTGGGGATGATTCAGCGTGAAATAGAGGAAAGCAGGAAGAAAAACGGCGAAAGAAGCGAGGAGGATACATAAATGTTTTTGAATATCACAGCGTTAAAGAAAATTTTGACGAATTCGTACAAATCAACCGGACTGACCGTAGGCCGGTTGCATCACCAACTGATAGTGTGCAATACCTGCTTGGGCTTCCAGATTGATGTGGATTTTGTTCCCAACAAGTTAAAGGGAATTCTGGCGGAGCTTATCGGGGACCTTCCGGAGGAGGGGGAAATCTATACCTACACCAAAGAGGGACAGCAGGCAGAAATGGAGCTTGCACGATATGACTTTTATGAACGTTGGAGGGCCGCCAAAGATTTTGTCGAGAAAACGCCGGTCATACTTCGGAGACATATCAATGATTTCCGTTTGCTGCAGCTGAACAGCTCCGGGAGACTGATTGCAGTTTATAGGGAGTTTGTGGACTTGGTCAGCATGAAGGATCTGGAAGAGACAGAGAGTATGCCGGGGAGGCCCAATTACAGAGATGGAATTCTGTATTGGAAAAATGACAGCATGATTTATTTCGCCACGCAGACCGTGTTAAAAGAAGACATCGCTCAGATTCTACTCCCTGCGCTGGAGCAGTTCCGATTTACAGAGAAGACGATAGAAAGAACTGCGGAACCGGAAGAGGACCTGAAAGATGCTCTTCCCTATAAATAAGGAGGAAAAGCGATGGCGACACCTGTATTAATTATTGGCCGGAGCGGCGCCGGGAAAAGCGCCAGCATGCGTAACTGCGCAGGGAAAGACTTTGCACTAATCAATGTGCTTAAAAAGCCGCTGCCGTTTAAGGGGAAGATACCCGCTGTTCAGACGGACGACTATGCAAAGATTATGAATGCCCTGAAGGGATGCAAGCAAAAATCAATTGTGATTGACGATGCAGGATACCTGATTACCAATCAGTTTATGCGCGGACACAGCAACGCCGGCAAGGGGAATGGGGTATTCTCCCTGTACAATGATCTGGGAGACCGGTTTTGGAGCCTGATTCAGTTTGTAGTTGGACTTCCGGAGGACGTAATCATCTATTTCATGATGCATGAAGATAAGGACGACAGCGGGGACGTGAAGCCGAAAACGATAGGACGACTGTTGGACGAAAAGGTTTGTGTAGAAGGTATGTTTACGATTGTGTTGCGTTGTGTTCTGGACGGTGATAAGCATCGGTTTATAACTCAATCGGCCAATGGAGCAGTCAGCAAATCTCCGATGGGAATGTTTGACCAGCTGGAAATTGACAATGACCTGTTCCTGGTGGACAACACCATCCGGGAGTATTACGGGATTCAGAATCCAAAGAATTTAGAGGAGGAAAAATAGGATGATAAAAAAACCACAAGGATATGATGCAGCAGCTGCGTATACAGGAGAGTCGCAGCAGCTTCCAAAGGGAAAATATGTATGTGTAATCAAGCAAGTAGCCGTCCAGGAATCGAGAAACGGAAATGACCAGTTTGTGATTCTTTATGACATCGAAGAAGGAGAGCAGAAGGGCTTTTTCCAGAAGCTTTTTGATGCGGATAAAACACAGAATCCCAGTGGTGCGAAGTGGCGCGGCGTATTTAAGCAAAACATGGAAGGGAAAGGTCTTAGTTGGTTTAAGGGGATTATTACGAGTATTGAACGCTCCAATGCGTTTGTATTTCCTTGGGATAAGGATGGCAATGAGAAAACGTTGGTCGGAAAGAAATTCGGTGGAATTTTTCGGCGCCGGCAGTATGAAGCGGATAACGGAAACCGTCCTGTCGTGACAGAGCTTTTCCGTATTCGTAGCCTGGATGGACTGGAGGAGGCGGAGGTTCCGGAGGACGAGCTTCTTCCGCAGGACGGCCGGACGTCCACGAATACGAATGTGTCGGTACCGGACAGCGACGGATTCATGAACATCCCAGAGGGGGCAGATGATGAGGGAATCCCATTCATGTAAAGATCCAGACCTCTATCGGAAAGTCAAAGAGGGGGTAGATATCAGCCAGGTAGCGGAATATTTTGGCTTTCCGCCGAATGCAAAAGGGCTGTGCCTCTGCCCCTTTCATCAGGATAAAAAGCCCAGTATGAAACTATATCCGAACGGAAAAGGGTTTTACTGTTTTTCCTGCGGTACCGGAGGGGATCAGATTAAGCTGGCGGCGCTCTATATGGGAGTTTCCAATACAGAGGCAGCGGAAGAATTGGCCGTTGCCTTTCAAATACCTGTATCGGTGCCGGTCACATACCGAGAGAAGCGGGAGGCCGAATTGAAAATGAAGAAGCGCAGGAAGCTGGCGGACTTCCGGAAGCGGGCCGGGATGTACCTGCAAATGTACCGTATCCTTCTCTGTGAAGCCAGGAGGCAGCCGGATAATCCCCATTTTCTGGAATCGGTTCATGGACTTGAGTATATAGACTATTTAATCGAATGCCTGAAAGAGTGCCCGGAAGCGGTATACCAGGATGAAAGGGCGGTGAGAAGAATTGGAGAAATCGAAGGACGAATTGCTGAGTGGTATTTCAGCCCTGCAGCCGACGGAGCCATTCCCGGATGAAATTTTCTATCAGATTTTTGAGATAGAAGATAACGTGGAACGGACACAGTACATAGAGGCATTGCGAAACGAGGCCAGGCGGATAAAACGTGCCACGGAATTTAATAACGTGTTTAAGTCCTTCATGCTTGATTACGCCCAGCGTCAGAAACAGACCGGGAATAAAACGAAGTTTACAGATCAGCCGCTGGAACTGGTTTGCGGAGAATGGACGGCTAATGACATGGGCGTCAGAGCCATCCGTTATGACAAGAATGCGATTCCTGCCCCCTTCCAGGCCTGCAGCCATCCCCTTCTTCCAGTAGAGATTCTGAAAAATGTGGACACGGCTGAAGAACGGATCACACTGGCCTATTTTAAGTCCGGCGTCTGGCAGCAGATCACGGTAGACCGGAGCGTCTGCGCCAACACCAACAAGATTGTGGATGCCCTGAGCCAGTACGGGATTGAGGTAACATCGGACAACGCCAAAAACATGGTGCGGTATATCTCGGACTGTGTAGGCCTTAATCCTGCGATATTGAACCCAAAGAAGTCCATCAACCGCCTGGGATGGGTAGGCAATTCCTTTACGCCTTATGCAGAAGACATCCGGTATGAGGGGGATATGGATTATGAGGTGATTTTCCGGAATGTAAAAGAGGCGGGAAGTTATGATGCATGGAGAAGCCTGTGCGCCGGCCTGCGGGAAAATATTCCGCTACGGATGATGATGGCAGCCAGCTTCGCGTCGGTACTTCTGGAGCCGCTAAAGGTGCTGCCCTTTGTACTACATGTTTGGGGAACAACCGGGACGTGCAAGACGGTAGCGCTGATGGTATCCATGAGTATCTGGGGAAACCCAAAGATGGGCGGCCTGGTCAAGACAATGAATATGACCAAAAACGCTATTATGCGTAATGCTGCATTTTTATGCAGCATCCCTTTTGCCGGCGACGAGCTGCAGACAATTAAGGATAAGTGGCAGGGGAACTTTGACCAGTTGATATACCAGATTACAGAAGGTGTAGACCGTGGCCGGGCCCGGGCCTATGGCGGCGTGGAGGAGACCAGGACATGGAAAAACAGCTTCCTGTTTACAGGGGAGGAGCCGGTCACGAAAGCCAACTCCGGTGGAGGTAGCAAGAACCGCGTTATTGAGATTGCGATTGACGGGCCTTTGGTGAATGACGGACACTATGTCAGCAGCGTGGTACAGGAAAACTACGGGTTTGCCGGGAGAAGATTTGTGGAGCATTTACAGGAAATGGAGACAGGGCAGCTGACGGCCAGGTACCGGGAACTGTTCGAAGAACTTTGCCGTCTGGATACGACGGACAAGCAGGCGATGGCAATGGCCTGCATCCTTTTGGCGGATGAAATTTCCACAGAGTTATTTTTTGATGGAGAGCCGCTGACCATAAAGACCGTGAAGAAGTACCTGCAGAACGCTCGTGAAGTTGACGTGGCAGAGCGCGCTTACCAGCAGGTCCTAAACTGGGCTGCAAAGAATCCGGTGCGGTTTGAGGATCCAAAGGTGGATAATTCCCCCAATAAAGGGGAGGTCTGGGGGAAAATCGATGGAGAAGTTTTGATTTTGAACCGGGATGTCCTTCTGGGATTTCTGGATCAGAACGGATTTGATTATACCGCGGTGAGCAGAAAGTGGTCGGATAAAGGGTATCTGGTTCGAAATTCCCAAGGAAAAAACGTACATCAGACAAAGGTGTATGGCATCAAGTCCAGCTATATAAAATTCAGGCTGCCGCAGGATGACGATGATACGGATTCAGATGGCTTTATGGCCATAGAGGCGGAACAGATAACCCTGCCGTTTGACTGAAATGTCTTACCAGATTTGAAAAGGTAAGACATTTTGGGAAAAAGGTAAGACCCATCTAGCCCGCATAAAATAAGGCTTTTTAATATAAGGTCTTACCTGTCTTACCAGTCTTACCTGTTTATATATCTCGTAACGCGAGAGAAAAACTTTGTATAAAATTTAACATATGTATTTTGCTCTAAAAATGTTGGTATATACAACAGGTTTTTAGGTAAGACAGTAAGACCCATTGATAAATAAAGGGATTTCAGAGTTTTTCAGGTAAGATTCACGTAAGACAAACTGGAAAAGAGGTAAGACAAGCATGAATTACGACGGCGCCATAAGGATTATGGAATTTTTATATGCACTAAAATTAGTGATAGTAGCCAGTAAGCGATTAACAACTGATGATATTGCTGCCTTAGAAGAAGTAAAGAAAATAATGCAAAAAGGGGAAAGGGGAAAGGGAACAAAATGAGTAACAAAGCAGCGGGAACAAAATTCGAGAGAGAATTCGCCGGCGTCTTGGCCAAAAACTGGTTCTGGGTGCATCTCTTCCAGGATAATAAAAATGGCCAGCCTTGTGATGTGATTGCGGCTAAGAATGGCCGGACATATCTGATTGACTGTAAGAACTGCGAGACGGATCATTTTATTCTGGGCCGTATTGAAGAAAATCAGATGAATGCAATGATATTATTCAGCATGACGGGAAACCTGGTTGGAATGTTTGCAATTCGGTTTCCGGATGGAGCGATATATCTTATGCCATACACGAAAATTCAAGAGCTGCAGGAGGCGGGATTTAAGCGAATCAACGGTACTGTATGCAGGACACAGGGCATAGCATTGGAAAATTGGTTGAAATGGAGTGATGAAGATGCAGGTGATAATTGGAAGTGAAATCCGGGTAAAGGATGCGCCGAAGGCCCTGTATGACTGGTGCAGCGAAAACCTGGTTCTCCCCAATCCGGAATATGCAAACCGAGCTCGCCGGGGCCTATGGCTGGGAAACACGCCACAGTATCTTTGGCTCTACCGCGTGGACGGCAGCGACCTGGTTCTTCCGGTCGGAATCGGAAAACAGCTTCGGCAATTCATGACGGCCAGTGATTCTGTAGAAATTCATCTGGCTGACAACGGGATCCTTTCCTATGCTGGCAGCGTTCCGCTCTATGATTATCAGCAACCGGCGGTGGAGGCGATGATGGCTGTCAGCTGCGGTATCCTTCAGAGCCCCTGCGGTTCCGGGAAAACACAGATGGGGATTGCCCTGGCAGCCAAGCTGAGCCGAAAAACCTTGTGGATTACCCATACCCAAGATTTACTCACTCAGTCCCTTGACCGGGCGGCGCAGTATTTTCCCCGGGAAGTTCTGGGAACCATCACAGCCGGCAAGGTGCATATTGGTAGCCACATGACATTTGCCACGGTGCAGACGCTGTGTAAGCTGGATTTGGACCGGTACCGGGATTCCTGGGATGTTATCATCGTAGATGAGTGCCATCGGCTGGCTGGCACACCAACGCAAGTGACGATGTTTTACAAGGTTATGAACAGTCTGGCAGCACGCTATAAGTACGGATTGAGTGCCACGGTACACAGGTCTGATGGCATGATAAAAAGCACCTTTGCGGTGCTGGGGCCGGTGGTTTACCAGGTACCGGATGCGGCAGTGGCAGAAAAGACGATGCGGGTCCGAATTGTCAGACGGGATACCGATATTAAAACAGACCGATGCTGTCTGGATACGGACGGGACATTAAAGTATAACAGCCTGTTGGAGTATCTGTCCGGGAGCCGGGAGAGAAATCAGGTAATAGTAAAAGACCTGGTCTCTCAGGCGGGACATGCCGGACTGGTGTTGTCCAGCCGTTTGGCGCATTTAAAAACGATTATGGAGATGCTTCCGGCAGAGCTCCGGGAACGGTCCGTCAGGATTGATGGACAGATGACCAGCAAGCGGGGGAAGCAGCAGCGGGAGCAGGCCATAGAGGATATGAGAGCCGGCCGAAAGGATATTTTATTTGCCAGCTTCGGGCTGGCGAAGGAAGGGTTAGACATCCCCCGACTGGATCGGCTTTATCTGGTGGCGCCTCAGAAGGACTATGCAGTGGTGACGCAGTCTATTGGCCGCATCGCCCGGGTATCTCCGGGAAAAGAGGATGCAGTCTGTTATGACTATGTAGATGCTATCCAATTTTGTGAAAATCAATGGAAGCGGCGCCGAGCACATTACAGAAAGGCGGGATGTGAATTTGCTGGATAAACAGGGAGTAAAAAATATTTGGTGCGAAAGTTATTTGTTTTACCTGAAATATACCGGACAGCCTTCGGAACCAGGGTTATGGGATCGGGTGGTGACAGACTTTTCGGCGGCCATGAAAAAATATGAGGGTTGCCGGATGGTCTGCCAGTTGTATATGGCAGCGTTGGAGCAGTTGGAGTTGGAAAGCGGATTACATTCAGATGGTGGGAGGAATTAAATATGAGTAATCCATGTGAGGATTGTCCAGCTAAAAACAAAAGGCTTGAAGGTTTTTATAAGTGCTATGCACCTTGCGTTTATGCAAGACAGTGGTACGAGAATAAAGCAAACAAAGGCAGGAAGAGGACAATGACAAATTATGAGAAATACGCCGGCACGCCCAGCCGATTTGCAGAACTGATTATGCAGATGAACTGTGAAGACGGAATCGGAGAGGCATTGACACGGCAGTTCTGTTTAGGGAAATGCATCAATGGCGATGGGGATGTGGAGTGTACAGAAAAGAATCTGAAAAAATGTATTATAACTTGGCTTTTGGAGGAAGGTGGAGAGCCTAGTAAAACTTGTTGGAATTGCCTGCATGAAGAGGCGTGCAGCTGGGAGCCTGCGGGGGATGGAGACTGCTGCGAGAGGTGGCAGCCGGAGCTACTGCGGGAAGCAGGGACTGAAGCCGGGAAAGATGCTGCGGCGCCGGTATTGAGGCCAGCAACGTAAAATGAAGATTTAGAGGAGTGAAGAGATGTTAGATGTAATTTTGGATGTAATCTCATTCTGTTTTGCCTGTAGCTTTTTAATTGACATTTCTGGAAGGAGAATAAAATGAGGATAAAAATTATAATGCATGTACCAACGAGCCCAAGCCCGGCGGTAGGCCAGGAATACGATGTTATAAGGGTTAAAGAGCGGACAAATCGAGAAGGTGGCAACATTTATTTTGTAAACTGTGAAGGACAAGAAGTAGGCGTATTGACTCGTGAAATGACAGTTATAAAAAAAGACTAAATGAGGATTTAAAGGAGGTGTGGAATGCGACTGATTGATGCGGATACTTTAATTGAGGAGTTGGAATCACGTGCCGAGACTTGTCATCGTGATTTTAATCGAGCAAAGCATAAAGTAGATAAGGATATGTTGATGGAGGCCCATGTAGGCTATATAAAACTGATCGGCATAGTAAAAGCTATGCCAACAGTAGATTTGGAAAATTGACATTTAGCAGAGCAAAGAGGGAGGGATTGCAACGAGTAAATCAGATTACATAAAAGTGGCAGAGCAGCGGCGCCGTCGGGCATCCATCCAGAAGGGGCCGCGGCCGGAGACCTGGTCGGCGGTGATGCCGGCGTATTGTTACACGGAGCTATGTCCGGTGCCGGGGCTGCGGGACAAGCCGGAGGATAAATCAAGAGGAGGTGATGCCAGTGGACAAGGAGATTCTGACCCAGTATATAGACGCCTGTGAGTTAATCAAGGAGACGGAAAGGGACATCCAAAGATTGAGGCAACGGCGCAAGGTAATTCTTCAGGATTCCGTCAAAGGCTCCATGCACGAATTCCCGTACGCAATGCAGAGTCATCACATTGAGGGGCTGGCATATGCGACGGTGCAGACACCGGGGCTATTGGATGAAGAAGAGGAGCTGCTGGAGGAACGGAGGGCGGCTGCAGCGGGGATTAAGGTACAGGTCGAGGCGTGGCTGAATACAGTACCGCAGCGGATGCAACGCATCATCCGTCTGAAGGTGTTTGAGAAAAACTCCTGGGAGCAGGTAGCTGCGAAGATGGGAAGAGGAGCGACGGGAGAGGGTGTACGAAAAGAGTTTGAGAATTTTATGAAAAAATGATTAAAGTTTTTCCGCTTTTTCCGTTTTTTCCGGTTTTAAAATGTTATAGTATAAACTGGAACAACTGAAATCCTCGTAAGCCCCAGTTTTCCATCATTTCTCGGCCGCCGGGTGCAGCAGCCTTGCGGCCGATTTTGGTTCTGATATCTCATCCGTAGATAAAAAGATATCCGGAGAGCCAGCTCCGCGACCAACTGGTGCATACCGGCGATGAGCCGGTACTGTGTGGAGCATCCCACCAATGGCAGGTGGACAGGGGCGCGCCCTGGGTTCTGGTTCGATTCCGGATGCACCGCTTTGTATCTGGTTTTATCTCCCAAAGACATTTCCAGATACGGATTAGGCACTTGGCTTATGGCTGAGTGCCTTTTCTATTCCTTTTTGGTATTTGAACAATTAGAACATATGTTCTATACTGATTATACAAAATAGGCGTCAATAATATGGGAAGAATTTCCAGAAAGGATGTGGTATAATGTAAAAAAATGTCGATGGGAGAGAAGCACAATGCCGTCTATTGGTTTGTCTATTTATTCACTGAGGGTTTTAAGATTCCGTGGAGAAGATGCTGAGTTACATAATTTGAAGGATGGAAAAAGTCTGTTTGATTTTGCAAAAGAGTTTATCGAAAACAATATGGAAAATTATGTTGATGAAGAAGGCAACGAAAATATATTTGCATTTTCAGATTGGGATATACGTACAATAATTGACCAAAATAGCAATAAGCTTTATACTCTACTTTATGGTAGAATTAAATCGGGCAGTTATGGCTCGGAGGGTGAACTTGTGGACAAGGAAACAGGAAAAGTAACGCACAAGATTACATCGAAGGAGGCTCCAGTTCTTCCGTTCAGCTTTTGTATTTCGGTTGCTGATTGTGAGAAAGATGACGGAGTAACAACTGCCATAGCTATTTTTCAGAATATCGGAGGAAACGGAGTTAAGACTATTTTCGAAGAACACTTCAAGGCGTTTTTAAAAAAGCAAGATATAGGTTTAACACTAAGTTTAGGTGCTTTATATCCAAAGGAGTTTATAAAAGCATATATGCGAGAGGGGAAACTGGCTAAAATAAATATGATTCAATATGCTATTCCAGATGACATCGCAGATCGTGTAGGAATGAACCGGGGTGTTAAGAGAGCAAAGCAAATACTGACAATTATGAATCCTGTAGGATTTCTGAGCAGAAATGAGTATAAAATTCATGAATGCATGCAAGGGAAAAGGGCATATGATAAAATAATAGAATTTCCAGATTTTGACTATGATGATTTGAAATTTGTTTTTAGTATAGCTGGGAAAAATAGAACTGTTAGTATGAAGAATATTGACAAAACCGTTGTCGTGAAAGATATTACAGAAATTGTATCAAAGATAGGCGGGAATCCAGAAAAAGAATCAATCATTGTATTGTTTGAAGAGTATTCACGGGAATATCTTTCTGATATGGGACTTATAACGCTTCAAGAAAACATGGAATATAAAATGATGGTGAAGGAAAATAATTCGAATAAAGAGGTGAAAGCAAATGAAACTATTATTGAGGGGGGTGAGTGATCCCACTATTTGGATTTTACTATGTTTTCTAGTGCTTTTTATCTCAAAAGTAATTTTTAAATCGAATTACTTTAATATAACTAATATTATTGTTAACCATGTAGATGCATTTAGAAATGAAAAGGATAATAAATTTAATAAACCTCAATTTGTAATAGCCTTTATTGTGCCTGTTTTTTTTGCGGGAGCTTTTGCAAAGATTAGAATAGTAGATGAAGACACTATAAATATTCTTACATTAATAATTTCTGTTTTAACTTCAATGTTCTTTACTTTATTAGCGATAGTGATAGATATTAAAGCAAGATGGAAAGAGAATAAAGGAAATAAAAGCTCTTCTGAAATGAGCGTAATAGGGAGAATATTGCAGACGGTTTATTATGCGGTCATGTTTGAGATATTACTTTCTATAATACTACTCATATTGTGTTTTGTAGCAGTATTTACTGCAAAATTTTCATTTCTGCAAAGCATTTTGATATATTGGTTTTCAAATATGCTTATAATGAATTTGTTTATGGTGTTAAAAAGGATATTTATAGTGATAGATAGAACATTAAAGTAGATATATTATAGCTAGAACCAGGAGCCACCACCGCGTGGCTCTTTTTCCATATCCAGAAAGCGAGGTGAGCCTGATGGCATTAACTGAAAAACAGAAAATATTTGCCGATGAGTATTTGATTGATCTGAATGCCACAAGGGCTTACCGCGTTGCATATCCGTCTGTGAAGAAAGATGATGTAGCCGCAGCTGCAGCTGTGAGATTGTTAAGAAATGTTAAGGTTGCAGACTATATTGAGAAGCGCATGCAAGAACGTCAGGAACGAACGGAGATTACACAGGATCGTGTGCTTAAAGAACTGGCTGTTATTGCCTTTGCTAAAGCAACGGACTACGCAGAAGTCAAAAACGGGGCGGTTTTCATTCGAGATACCGCAGAACTATCGGAAGCGCAGGTGCGGGCGATTGCCGGTATCAAAGAAGGGAAGTTCGGTATCGAATTGAAATTGAACGACAAAGAAAAGGCGCTGGAGCTTCTTGGCCGCCATCTCGGCATGTTTAAAGATAAAGTGGAACTGTCCGGTTCGCTGAATTCTGAGAAAACCAAGCTGGATGACCTTATCAGTCAGATGCGAGGTGGTGGTTAATGAGTGATAACCGACTGCTACTGTCAGAGAAGTACAAAGCTTTCCTCCAATGTGACGCTCCTGTGGAGTTCCTGGAAGGGACCACAGCCGCGGGGAAAACGACAGTGGGCCTGTTTAAGTTCATGCTGAAAGTGGCCGAGAGTCCGAAGAAGCTGCACATCCTGGCGGCGGATGACACCGGTGCCGCGGAAAAGAACATCATTAACAAGGACTTAGGCATCCTGGATGATTTCGGTGTGCTGGTGGAGTATAAGGGAAACGGCTCTGGAGAGTATAAGATGCCGCATCTTCTTTTTCACACCAATGCCGGAGATAAGATTATTTTTATTGTCGGCTATGGAAATAAGCGTAAGTGGAAGGATGCGCTGGGCGGTCAGTACGGCTGCCTGTACATCGATGAGATAAACACGGCGGATATTGACTTTGTGCGAGAGGCAGCCATGCGATGTGACTACTTGATGGCCACATTAAACCCGGATGATCCGAATCTGGACATCTACAAGGAGTATATTAACTGTTCCCGGCCACTGCCGGAATGGGAAGACGAAACACCGAAAGAAATATTGGAAGAGCTGAAAGAGGAACCAAAGCCCGGCTGGGTGCACTGGTTCTTTTCTTTTGCGCATAATCTGGGACTTCCGGACGAGAAGCTTAAGAAGATTATCCAGAACACGCCGAAGGGCACGAAGATCTGGAAGAACAAGATTCAGGGCCTGCGCGGAAAAGCGACCGGTCTCGTGTTTTCCAACTTTGAGCGTTCCAAGCATGTAGTCACAAAAGAATATGCCAAGCAGTTTGTAAAAGATGCGAACAGGCGGCATCAGACAGAGTGGTTCATATACTTCTCTGCCGGACTGGATACGGCGTACTCTCAGAAGTCCCCGGATACCATTTCCATGAGCTTCATCGGTATTACCAATAAGGGCAACTGTTTCATGCTGGATGAGAGGTCTTACAACAACGCAGAATTGGGTGTTCCTCTGGCACCGACAGATACCGTGAAGAATTTCATTGACTTTCTGGAACGCAACCGGCGTGAATGGGGATTTGCCAGAGACACCTTTATTGATAGCGCAGATCAGGCAACTATTACGGAGTTTTTAAAGTATAAGCGGCGGCATGGCTGCATTTATAACTTTAACGATGCCTGGAAGAAGGAACAGATTATTGACCGTATTACCAACCAGCTGAACTGGTTTGCTGATGCCGGGAACGGTCCATGCTTCTTTGTGGTTGAGACTTGCAAAAATTATATCCGAGAACTGGAAGTCTACAGCTGGTTGGAGGATAAAGACAATACGCCGGAAGACAAGAACGATCACATGGTTAACAGCGTACAGTATGCTTGGCTTCCGTATGAAGTAAAAATTGGAATTGGAAGGAGGAAATAGGGATGAACTGGTTTAAAAGTATCATTTGCAAGCTGTTCCGGATAGTCCCTGCAGTAGAACAAAGGGTAACTATTAAGGAGGCTTTATCATTTCATGGAAATGTGCTTAAGAACCGGATATGGTACAGGGGAGATCCCTATGAGCTGGAACAGTTCTTTAAACAAACTGCTTATTGCGATGTGTTTAAAGCGAGGTTCTGGGCTTCGGTTCCATTTCGCAAGGTTAGGAAGATTCATTCCGGAATCGTCTCCATTGTGGTTGACCGGTTTTCGGATATCATAACAACAGACTTCAATGGAATCAATTTTGGTGAGGATGGGGAAGCTACCCCGCTGAAAGATTTATGGGAAACAATCGCTGAGAAGAACGGGTTTGAGGATTTAATCGGTGGGGCGGTGTCAAGAGCTCTTGCACTTGGTGATGGCGCTTTTAAGATTAGCCTGGACGAGACAAGCGATTATCCGGTCGTTGAGTTTTACGAAGCTGATCAGGTGGAATATCGTTATCTGCGCGGTGGATTAAACGAAGTCGTTTTCCTTACAAAGTATCCCTACCCGAATAACAGTGAAAAGGAATATCAGCTGGAGGAAACATACGGAAAGGGGTACGTAACGTATCGTCTTCTGGATGATGGCGGGAAAGAAGTGCCGCTGCAGACACTTCCGGAGCTGAAAGGGTTTGAAGACACCGCTTTTGATGGCGATTACATAATGGCCGTTCCGTTGATTTTCTTCCCTTCTCAGAAATGGAAAGGAAGGGGAAAGGCACTTTTCGACAGCAAGACGGACGACCTGGATGCCTTGGATGAGGTAATCAGCCAATGGCTGGATGCGGTCCGTAAAGGCCGCGTGAACCGTTACATTCCAGAAGATATGGTTCCGAGAGATCCGAACACCGGCGAGCTTTATGAACCGAATGATTTCGATAATGATTTTATTGCGGTTGGCTCTGTAAAGAAAGAGGGAGCAGGCGATAAGATTGAGGTTTCACAACCTGTAATTTCTTATGAGGCCTACCTTAACAGTTACCTTTCTTTCATGGATCTGGTTCTGCAGGGAATTATCAGTCCTGCAACATTGGGCATTGATTTGAAAAAGACAGACAATGCGGACAGTCAGAGGGAAAAAGAGAAGATTACACTGCACACCCGCGAAAAGCTGGTTAATGCTTTGACCAAAGTGATTCCGGAGCTGGTGGATAAGGTAATGAAGACCTATGACCAGATGTATGGACACGCGCCGGGAGAGTATGATGCGTCGGTAACATTTGGAGAGTATGCAGCTCCGGGCTTTGATTCTGTGGTGGAGACCGTTGGAAAGGCAAAAAATCTTGGCGTTATGAGTACGGAGAAAGCAATCGACGAGATGTATGGTGATACACTTACAGATGAGGAAAAGGCCGAAGAGATTAAAAGAATTAAGCTGGAACAGGGCATCGCAGAAGTAGAAGAACCGGGAGTGAATATGGCTGCCGGCTCTTTTAAGGTGAACATGAAGGAGGGACAAACTGATGGAAGTAACGGTAATGAACCGGGTGTACCGGATGAGCCAAAAGGAGTACCAGGGACTTCTGGAAATAGCCAGTGAGCAGGTTCCGTTCGGTATTTACGCGATTGAGAAGCAGGGAAAAGCAGAGCTTCGCTGTGATAAGTGCAGCAGTGTTACTCAGCTTAAGAACCTGACCCGGCAGTTCAAGGCGCAGGGATTTAAGGTCTATGCCAATGGGAGGTGATTCCCCTGAATGAATACGATATTGTAGATGCTTTCCGCGTCATTGAGGATGAACTGATAGCTTCCATGATTCGCAACATGGATCGCCACAGGGCAGAAGAGACTAAAGAGGGCATAGAGTGGTCCATGTGGCAGGCAGAGCAGCTGCGGGCGCTGGAAAAGTATAAAATCCGGAACCAGAAGAAGTACCGGAAGAAATTTAAGGTACTGAATCGGGAGATTGAGGAGCTTATCCGGCAGGCCAAGCGGACCGGCAACATGCAGCAGGAAATCCGCATACTTCAGGCCATCCGGAAAGGGTACAAGGTTCACGGAAATAACAAATCTCCGGCGCACAAAGCAATGGTAGCTGAGTTCTTCCGCATGAACGAGGAGAAGCTGGAAGCACTTATCGAAGCAACCACTCACGACATGCAGAAGGCAGAGACGGCGATTCTGAGAATGGCGAATGACCAGTACCGGAAAGCTATCTTTAATGCTCAGGTATACGCCAACACCGGCGCAGGAACCTATGAGAAAGCCGTGGACATGGCTACGAAGGACATGTTGGCAGCTGGCCTTAACTGTGTTGTCTATGCCAACGGTGCCCGGCACACGCTGTCTGATTATGCGGATATGGCGCTCAGAACAGCGTCCAAGAGAGCTTACTTGCAGGGCGAGGGTGAGAAGAGACAGGAGTGGGGCATTGCTACGGTAATTGTAAATAAACGTGGAAATCCATGTCCAAAGTGCCTGCCCTTTTGCGGAAAGGTTCTGATTGACGATGTGTGGAGCGGCGGCAGCAGAAAAGATGGGAAATACCCGCTGATGAGTAAGGCCATCGAGCACGGCCTTTATCATCCAAGATGCAAAGATTCTCACACTACATACTTTCCGGGCATCTCCACAGCAGATGATACCTGGACAGAGGAAGAACTGGAGAAGATTGGTCAGAACTACGAAAAAGAGCAGAAGCAGCAGTATGCAAAGCGACAGGCGGAGAAGTTTGGAAGACTGGCGCAGTATTCTCTGGATGAGGGAAATCGGAAGAAATATGGGCTGAAGGTTGCGGAATGGAATGAGAAAGCTGGAGAAAACAAGGAAAAGATAGACATCCTCAAGGCTCATGCGGATTTTATTACCAAGTTACAGTCGGATGAACATCCAAGTCTTCATAAAGATAAGATGATAATGTATTCGGAGTTTACAGAGATGCAGGAAGATGAAAAATTAATGGCTCCGTTTGCATACATGCCCGATGAAGATGTTATAAAATACAATCCTTACGCCCCGCATATTCAAGATTACGATATGAATTATGTGTTTGCCCATGAGACAACACATAGGATGGATGAAATGGAATATCATAGCTGGGAGAATGAAAAGTTTCTTAATGCTATTGAATCCTGTTCTCAGAAGGTGTATGCTCAAAGAGAAGAAATTCAAAAATGGTTTGATTCAGGCGGAAAGTATGAGAGCAGTTTCGCATTGTCAGATATAATTAGTGCATTGGGGAATGGAGAAATTATGGTACCAGTTGGACATAAGAAAGCGTACTGGGACATGGACGAACGCTTAAAGCCTATGGAGATATTTGCGAATTTAAGTAGTATCGATGTTTTGAATCTGGATGAAGAAGAAGCTATTCTACATGAGATTTTTGAGGCGTATAGGGGGTTGATAGGATGAACGGACTAATACAGAAATTAAAAGATGAGGAAGTACAGAAATTAAAAAAACAGTATCACGACATAACCGGTGAATGGCTTGGCTTTCACTGGGACTGTTTTGGAAGCATTGATGAGTATAAAGATTATATGCGTAAAGTCATAAAAGAACATGAGACCACCAGTCAGTAATGGCCGGTGGTATTTTTATACCCATTTGCGACGTCGCAAGAAAGGAGAAGAGATGAAGAAGTATATTGGAACAAAATTAATTGAAGCAGAGAAAATGTTGAAAGGTGTATACAACCAGACAAGAGGGCGTGATGTGCCAGGAGATCCGGAGGAAGATGGATACCTGGTAAGATATCAGGATAGCTACGAGTCCTGGTCTCCAAAAGAGGTATTCGACAAAGCGTATCTGGTCGTGGATGATAATGAGAATCTTCCGTCCGGCGTGAGTATCGGGCAGAGGATGGTGGATGAGTTTATTTCTTACACTGAGACTCATACAATGGGTGACCGGACTACGGTAGTTCGTTGCGTACTTCGTAATGGCTTTGAGATTGTGGAATCCAGTTCTTGTGTGGATCCTAAGAACTATTCCGAACAGATGGGACATGATATCTGCATGAATAAAATCAAGGATAAGATTTGGGAACTTCTGGGTTTCCTTCTTCAGACAGCATGGTGCGGGATTCAGTAGGAGGTGATCCGACATCTCCCATCTGTGGGTGAAACAGAAATGGAGCAGTTATGGTAGAACTCTATTGCAAAGACGGCGTCATTTATACCGACGTTGCCATGAGCTTTGAAACGATTGAACACATTATGACGAACAATGTGGTACGGGATAATGATTTTGTCACGTTTCAGTTTGAAGATGGCAGCCGGGGCGCTGTAAGAAAACGGAATATCAACGGATTCTTTGAAATAACGGAATCCAATTAAGCACGCGGGCAGGTTCCGGGTGTTATTTTTATGCCTTTTCCTGACAGGCGTTAAAGAACAGGGGAAAGGAGCAGAAAAATGAAGAAAGAAGAGTTTGTTGCACTTGGAATCAGTGAGGAACTGGCGGGAAAAGCGGCGGAAGCCTCAAAAAAGGAGCTTGAAGGATATGTCCCTAAGTCAGAACTGGACACAGCGAATGCCGCAAAAGCTCAGCTGGAAAAAGACATTTCTGAACGGGATAAACAGCTGGAAGAGTTAAAGAAAACCAGTGGGGACAATGAGGAACTGTTAAAACAGATTGAGACTCTGCAGGAGGAGAATAAGACCGCAAAAGAGCAGTATGAGAATGAGGTTAAGGATCTTAAACTGACCAGCGCTATCAAAGCGGTTCTGGGCGATACTGCTCAAGATACAGATCTTGTACTTGGTCTGATTGATAAGACAAAGCTGCTCTTAGCAGACGATGGAAAAGTAACTGGCCTGGATGAGCAACTGAAAGGCTTAAAAGAGTCAAAATCGTTCCTGTTTAAGAGTGAGGAACCGGGCAAGGGTAAAGCATCCGGTTTCCGCAAACTGGGAGCGCCGAAACCAAATGGAACACAGTTAAAAAATGAAGACGGCAAAGTGGATATGAAAGCGGCCATCGCTGCGAAGATTCAGTCCCAGATGCCAGCAAACAATTAAGAAAGGAAGTATAAATTATGCCAGTAACATTAGCAGAATCAAAGAAAAACGTGCAGGATGACCTGCAGCTTGGTGTGATTGATGAGTTCAGAAAATCCAACTGGATTCTGGATCATATCACATTTGATGACGCCGTATCCCCGACCGGCGGCGGCGCGACACCGACTTATTCTTATACCAGATTAAAAACTCAGCCGACCGCAGCATTCCGTGCGATTAACACAGAGTACACTCCGAGCGAGGTTACCAAGGAGCGCCATTCTGTAGACATTAAAGTATTCGGTGGAGCTTACGAAATTGACCGTGTAATTGCCAACATGGGCGGTATCGTCTCTGAGGTGGAGCTGCAGCAGGCTCAGAAGATTAAAGCTGCGCAGGCGTTGTTCAATGATACCTTTATCAACGGTGACAGCGCTGTTGATACCAATGCATTCGACGGTCTGGACAAGGCTCTGACCGGAAGCTCCACAGAGTACAACACCGGCGATAGTGTGATTGACTTATCCACTTCCCAGCTCGTAACTGATAATTTCCAGTATTTCCTTGATATGCTGGATGAGTTCCTTCGTGGTCTGGATGGAACCCCGTCTTTCATTGCTGGTAATACGAAGCTGATTTCCAAGCTGAGAGCCTGTGCAAGACGCGCAGCCATGTATCAGACAACTCTGAATGAGTGGGGTAACAACGTAGAGTCCTATGGAAATATTCCGTTTGTGGATCTGGGTACAAAGCCGGGAACCAATGATGATGTAGTAGCAACAGATGCGGATGCCGGAACTACTTCCCTGTACGTGGGCCGTCTCGCTATGGATGGCTTGCACGGCGTTTCCTTTGCGGGAGTTGCACCGGTTCAGACATGGCTTCCGGATTTCTCTACCGCGGGCGCTGTAAAGAAAGGCGAGGTAGAAATGAATGCTGCGATTGCACTGAAAGCGTCCAAGGCTGCAGGTGTATTCCGTAACATCAAAGTAAAGTAGGAGGTGCCGAATGAAGGTATATGCACCGAATAAAGATTATACCGGCGTTTCTGCGTCGGTATTTTTCTGTAATGGAGTCGGCGAGACCAATGATCCGCGTCTTCTGGATTGGTTCCGTAAACACGGATACAATGTGGGAGAGTCGGCATCTGCAGCAGAGCCTGGAAAAAAGCCGGCTAAGAAATAGGGGGGTGTCCCTGTGGCTTATGAAGCATATGCAGATGTAGTTTATTACAAAGAGACCTACAGAGGCAGCACCGTGCCGACCGATGACCTGGAAAAAGCACTCCGCCAGGCCAGCCAGCACATTGATTCCCTGACCTACAACCGTATTGTAGGCCGGGGATTTTCCAATTTGACCGAGTTCCAGCAGGAAGTCATCCGGGAAGTGGTCTGCCAGCAGGCGGACTTTGAGCATGAAAATGCCGACATGATTGATTCCGTACTGTCCGGGTACAGCTTAAATGGCGCTTCTGTGCAGTTCGGCGATAGCTGGAACGTGTACGCAGATAAAGGTGTGGCCATGAAGAAGGATGTCTACGCTCTGCTGTCTCAGACAGGCCTTTGCTGCCGGTTAGCGAGGTGAGGCTATGAAATATCCATGCTTAGTGCCGAAACGGCTCTGTAAGACTGATATCAGCGTCCACTTGGAATCAGAAGAACTGGACAACCAGGGCAGTCCGAAGTATACGACGGATCTGGAACTGAAATGCAACTTCCAGGATAAGGCCAAGACTCTCTTGACGGCTGAGAAGAAGTTGGTGCAGATAACCGGTACGGCCATGTTTCCCGGTGATATCGCTCCTGATTTTCCAACTTTAAGCGGGGGTACCGTTACTGTATTTGGTGGAGAACGGAGGATTGAACTGGGGATGAAGGCCAGGAACCCGGACGGGACGGTGAACTATTGCCAGTTGGAGGTGGTCTGATGCAGGTTAAATCAACAGTGAAGATGAACTTCCCACGGATTAAGCAACTGACACAGGCGGCAGTGACTGCTCTGGAGATGACTGCCGAGGCATTGCATACCGAAGTGGTTCAGGCACAGGTATTCCCTTTTGATACAGGAAACTTGCAAAATGAAAGCACCTTTGTGGATTATAGCGAAGCAAAAGACGGTAAGGTCGCGTTGATATCCAGCACGCCTTATGCCCGGCGCCTTTATTATCATCCGGAATATAATTTCCAGACAAAGGAAAATCCGAATGCGAAGGGGCACTGGTATGAAGATTGGATGCAGGGAGGCAGCAAAGCAGATTTTGCGCCAAAAGCTTTTAAACAGCTGTATAAGAAAGTAGGTGGCGTGTGATGCTTAGAATCAATGATATCCGCGGCTATATTGCAGGTCTTGGGATAGCGGCGGATGATAATGTGTACATCGGCAAGATGGACGGAAAGAAGCAAAAGTCCATTGGTGTGTACAGCCGCCCAACGAGTGGCAGCCCTAATATTGCACTCGGAGGACTGGACTGCACCACCTATGACACAAAGCCGATATCCCTGCTTGTGCATTGGAGCAAGGACAAGGGAGCGGCTGAAGCAGCAGCCTGTGAGCTGTTTGAGAAACTTGAAAGTGTAACCAGCCTGTCCATAGGAGGCACCCACATCAATTATCTGCGCCTGATGGTTCCGGAACCGCAGGACGTCGGTACGGATGATTGTGGGGTGTACGAATATGTGATATGGCTGGATTTTATTTATCAGAGAAAGTGAGGAAATAAATGGACGGAACAGTATATCCGGTACATAATAACAAATTTAAGTTTGGTACGGCCGGTCTGCTTAGTACAGACGCGGAAATGGTAGTGCCGAAAGATTTAACCAACTTTGCACCGACGATTGATGGAACAACGGAAGAGTGGTATGCAATGGATGCGGAGGGATGGGCGAAGTCAGCGGTGACAGGAAAGAAGCTCAGCTTTTCGTTTCAGGGAAAAAGAAGCGTGGGCGATCCGGGCAACGATTATATTGCCAGCCTTGCATTATGCATGGGCGAGGATGCAATGACGAAATTTGAGTGGGAAATGGTATCCGGTGCAAAGATGAAATTTGACTGCGTTGTAAACGTAACGACACCCGGAGGTGGGGACAGCACAGCACTGGATGCACTGGAATTTGAAGTAACCTGCTATGGTAAGCCTGTGTTCACGCCGGCAGCGTAAAGGAGAAAGAAAATGGGAAAAGTGGTTGATATTACCGAGAAACTGACATTTGATGGAAACCCATCGCTGGTGATTAAGGGAAAACACTTGGAGGTAAATGCAGACGCCCCAACAATGCTGAAAGTCATGGGACTGATGGGAGACGCAGAGCCGGGAGTAAATGAAATACTGGAAACATATGATTTGATGTTTCCTGAAAAATCCAAGAAAGAAATCGAGAAACTGAAGCTGGGATTTAATGACTTGATTGTCGTCGTTCAGGAGGCAGTCGGACTGATTATAGGGGAGGATGAACAGCCGGGAGAGCAGTGACCCGTACTATGATTTATTCGGAGACTGGGACTTGATTATATCCAGTTTCTTATCACAGTACGGGTTGCGCATCAGAACGAAAGAGTTTGAGAGTGTCTCCTGGGATGAGTTTAAATCCCTTCTGGCCGGAATGGCCCCGGAAACTGCCCTGGGGCGCATGGTGGCCATCCGGTCGGAGACAGATAAAGATGTAATCAAGCATTTTACCAGGGAGCAGAAGCGGATTTATGACGATTGGCGGAACCGGAAGGCGGAACGCACCAGACAGGAGCCGCAGACTTATGAGCTGCAGATGAACTATCTTGAAAGCATGATGGCGGCAATATGCGGAGGTGGTTGAGATAAAGGCAGGTGATGTAAATGGCAGCTGACAGCGTTGGTCAGATTGGTCTTGACCTTGTAGTAAATAAAAACGATTTTGACAAGCAGATGAAGGGTATCCAGGGGCTGGCTAAGAAAGCTGGTGCAGCTCTGGCGGCTGCCTTTGCAGTTAAGAAGCTGATAGACTTTGGGGCACAATGTATCGAATTGGGCTCCGACCTGCAGGAAGTGCAGAACGTTGTTGATGTAACGTTCCCGCGCATGTCAAAGCAGATTGATGACTTCGCAAAGAATGCGGCGGTGCAATTTGGTTTATCAGAGACGATGGCAAAGAAGTTCACTGGAACCTTCGGAGCGATGTCGAAGGCATTCGGCTTTGGCGAAAAGCAAGCTTATGAGATGGCCACGGCACTGACGGGGCTGGCTGGCGACGTGGCGTCGTTTTACAACATCAGTCAGGACGAGGCCTATACAAAGCTGAAATCCGTGTTCACAGGAGAAACGGAAACCCTTAAAGACCTGGGCATTGTCATGACGCAGAGTGCCCTTGACAGCTATGCCCTGGCTAATGGGTACGGCAAGGTAACGGCTAAAATGTCCGAAGCGGAGAAGGTAGCCCTGCGGTATCAGTTTGTGCAAGACCAGCTTACCCTGGCATCCGGGGACTTTGTCCGCACGGCTGATGGGTGGGCCAACCAGGTCCGAATACTGAAACTGCAATTTGACAGCTTTAAAGCCACAATTGGACAGGGGCTTATCAATGTCCTTACGCCGGTCATCAAGGTAATCAATACGATTATCGGCAAGCTGATGTCTTTGGCCAACGCCTTCAAGGCCTTCACAAACCTGATCTCCGGTAAAAAGGGTTCCGGAGGCGGCGCATCGGTGGCGGCGGCCGGTATGGAGGCCGTGGCGAAGTCAGCAGACAACGCAGGCGCTGCAATGGGCGGAGCCGGTGGAGCTGCCAAGAAAGCAGCAAAGGACATCAAAGGTGCGACAACAGGTATCGATGAACTGAATATTATTCAGCCATCAGATTCTGGTTCAGGAGGCGGCGGGGCCGGTGGAGGCTACGACGCAGATGAGTTTGACATGGGAGAGATTGACACCTCTCCAGTCGACGAGATGGATGCCAAGTATCAAGGACTGATTGACAAGGTAAAGGAGCTGGCCGACCTTTTTAAATATGGGTTTAAAATTGGCTTTGGTGACACATCGGTTCTGGATAGCATCCAGTCTTCGATTGATGGAATTAAGAAAAGTCTGAAGGATATTTTTACGGATCCGGCAGTAATGAAAGGCGCCGACAACTTTGCAAAACAGTTCTCGTATAACCTGGGGAAGATAGCTGGAAGCTTTGCCTCTGTGGGAGCTACGATAGCTGATAACCTGCTGGGCGGAATTGACAAATATCTACAGCAAAATAGTACCAGAATAAAAGATTTCCTGGTATCAATGTTTGATATCGGAAGTGATATATCTATGATATCTGGTCGTTTTTCGGAGGCTACTGCGGATATTTTTTCCGTGTTCCGGAGCGATGCAGCAAAACAGATTACCGCTGATATAATAGCTATTTTCTATAATGGCTTTATGGGGACGCTTGAATTGGGCGCTGCTTTCGGCCGCGATATTCTGGATTTAATAACTGCACCAATTATCGAAAATAGCTCTGGATTTAAAGAAGCGTTCAATGGAATTTTGGAGGCGGTTCAGACTATAACAGGTTCAATCAGCGAGACGTTTTCTAAGTTTGTAGACGCTGTATTAGATGTATACAACAAAAATATTTCGCCATTGATTGAAAGTATCAAAACAGGGCTGTCGGATATTGCAAAAAGTGCATTAGAAGCATTTAATACACATATTCTTCCAGTTATTCAAAACGCGGCAGAGCGTTTTGCTGAGTTTAATACAAGTACTTTGCAGCCACTTATCGAAAAGTTCGGCGAGTTTGCCGGAAAGGTAACAGAGTGTATACGGACGGTTTGGGAGACAGTCTTACAACCCTTCATCACGTGGTTTATTAATAACATAGCACCGATAATCGCCAGCAACCTCAAAACCGCTATAGATAATTTTTTTACTTTCTTAGATAGTGTTTCGGAAGTAATCAGCAATGTTTTGGATGCCCTTGGAGGTCTATTAGATTTTTTGATAGGCGTTTTTACCGGGGATTGGGAACGGGCTTGGGATGGAATTAAGCAATTCCTTTCGTCTTGTTGGGAAGCTATGAAGGCCTTGGTTCGAGTTGCCTTTGATACAATTAAATTATGTATTGACACGGTACTCAATACTATAAAAGGTCTTTGGGGACTGATCTGGAATAATATAAAGTCCTTCGCGGAAGAAACCTGGAATGCCATTAAGAATAAAGCAGCAGAGATATTTGAGGCTTTACGCGATAAGCTTTCCGAAATATGGGACAATGTCCGTTCTACCGTTGAAGAAAAATGGAACGCCATCAAAGAGTGGTTTGAGGACATCTGGAATAAAATTAAGGACGTCTTCAAGCTGGATGAGATGGTGGAAATCGGTAAAGACGTCATGAATAAACTATGGGAAGGCTTAATAGTAGTCTGGGAGGAGATAACAGTGTGGCTTTCCGGCATTGTGGATACGGTCAAGCAGATATGGCAGGATGTGTGTGACACCGTCAAAAATATATTTAAGAAGTCCAAAGAAGCAGAAGACAGAGATAGTGACAGTGGCAGCGGTTCTAAAAAAGGTGGTGGCAGCCGTGGTTCTTCCACTGGCCCTGCCAGTGAGATTACCGGACGAGCGAGCGGAGGCTTCCCCAAATCAGGGCAGATGTTTGTGGCGCGGGAGGACGGTATCCCCGAGATGGTCGGCAGTTGGGGCGGCCGCGCAGCCGTGGCCAATAACATGCAAATCACACAGGGTATTACCCAGGCGGTACAAAGTGGCATGCGGAGTGCAATTGCGCCGTTGGTATCCATAATGACAAATGCGGCCAATCATGCAGCTCCGCCGCTTGCAATGGTCGGTAGCACGGTACCTGTATATTCCCAGGATGACAGGATGCAGGAGATGGTCAATCGAGCCGTTGCAATGGCATCCGGAACAGGCAGCACGGGTGATGAACATCTGGCTATTATGGTAGAACTGTTGCGAAAGATTATCGAGCTAATCGAAAATCTGGATTTGGTGGTCAACATCGACATCCGGGAAATCCGGAAGAAACTGAAAGATTTAGAGAAGCGCACGGGTTATGGATTTACGTAAGGAGGCGGTGAGATGGCAGTAATTACAATCAATGGCCGAGAGTTTCCCGCCCCCGATATTGGCGGGAACCTGGTAGTGGCTACGAACGTAAGTGACGGTAAGAACGCGAATGGCGAGTTCGTCGGGCAAAAGGTGGGCCGGGACCAGTATAAGTTTGACGCTCTGCAATGGAAGTTTCTGGACGCTGCTATCTGGTCCGCTATGTTGCAGGAGTTTGACAAGTTTGTGGTAACAGCCCGGATACCTGACATGGTACATAATAATTGGATAACGATTCGGATGTATCCCGGGAATCGGACAGCTACGCCGATAGAGTTTGATTCCGATGGCCTTCCGACGAGGTACCGAGACTGCAAGGTGAATATTGTGGATTGTGGGGTGATGGAGTAATGCAGGCATGCAGCCAAGCCTATAAAGCGGAAATGAAAAAGGAGTATCGTAACCGTTCCTACGTGCGAGTGACAATCGGTTTGATTAACCAGGAAGCCCAGGCTTCCGCTTTTGTTCCGAATCCGACCAATTACGCCTACTACAGTAATCTAAAATGGCCCCTGGACAATTATTCGGTGTCTGAACTATACGCCACTTGCGACGAAGATTACAGCAAGGTGGATGGCAGCATGTATTTCCTGCCTCGCCGTCGGCAGGACGTAGTGTTAAATGCCGGTATTGTAACAGAGGAGCTATCGGGGAGTATTCTGATTCATTTCCCGATACAGTACAATATCAAGGGATTGACTGTAGAGTTTGGCAAGGCGTATCCAGTAGATTTTACAATTGAATCCGACAATAACACAGTGGAAATAGCCGGGAATGCGTCTGGACATTTTGTAACAGAGGAGATTTTTACGGCGGCTACTTTCCTGCGATTTGCGCCGTCAGTCATGGTCAACGGCCAGAGCCGGTTCCGCATTCATCAGCTGACAATGGGGATCGGCATTTACTTTGATAATAAAAAAATCAAGTCGGCCAGCAAGAAGGAGCATATTAGTCCTATATCAGAGGAATTGCCGACGCTTGATTTTGACCTGACGGTGGAAAACAAAGACCGCGCCTATGATGTGGAGAACAGCGAAAGTACGGTGAATTTCCTGGAGCCGGGGCAGGAGATATCGGTGCTGTATGGGCAGGAGTTGGATGACGGGACCGTGGAGTGGTTGCCAGGTGCTACTGTGTCCCTAAAAGAATGGTCTGCGGATGATGAAGAAATGAGTTTTTCTGCGTCCGACCGTTTTGATGGAATGAATGCGACATATTATAAGGGGCTGTACCGGGAGTCTGGTATCAGCCTGTATGATTTGGCCACAGATGTGTTTGACGACGCCGGCGTGGATCACCGGACGTACTGGCTAGACCCATACCTGAAGGATGTACTGGTAAAGAATCCTATGCCGGTTGTTACACACAAAGAAGCACTGCAGATTATTGCTAATGCGGGCCGCTGCATTCTGTATCAGGATAGGAACGGGGACATTTTCCTGAAGTCCAGCTTTATTCCGGATATGGAGGCGGCATCTGACAAAGAGACATATTTCAGCCATGCCGGGCGGATCCTGGATAAGACAGAAAAGGAATCCTATGCAATGGCAGCACAGGACTACAGTGATACGAATCGGACGCAATATTTTCTCCCCAGAAATGACGCTGGTGAAGTTTATCTTAACACGGGGTATGTGTCGGAACAGATGGCAGACAGTGCCGGGGCGTTTATGAATAATCCAACGGTGGTTATCACCTTGGAGGCGGCTTTTAAATGCTTTGGCTTGACGTTAGAGTTTGGCCGGAACCATCCGGAGGCAATGACGTTCCATGCCTATTATAACAACGCACTTCAGGAAGATTACAGTGTAACCGGGTTAGAGCAGATATCCGTCATCAGCCATGAGTTCCCAGAGTTCGACCGGTTGGTGCTGGAGTTTACCAAGGGATACCCGAATAACCGAATTGTGGTGGATAATATATCCTTCGGCGAGAGTACGGATTATGTAATGGAGTACGGTGCGGAGCTGACGAAGACGCCGAAGGGAACCCAGGTTGCCAAGACACGGGAGCTGCAGGTGATGCGAACCTTGTATAACCCGGGCGAAGAACCGAAGGAGCTGGCGAAGGAAACCATTACGTTATCCGCGATAGACAACCGATATACCTTCTATTTCTCGAACCCGTCTTATGACCTGTCCTGCGCCATCACAGAACCGCAGGCCGGGCAGGCAGCGGCGATTGTGGAAGCAAGCAATTATTACGCCACCGTGGAAGTGACCGGTGCGGCCGGGGCAGTTGAGGTGACCATAAACGGCAGGGAATACGGAACGTCGCAGGCCAAGGTCAGCCGTCAGCTGAACCCGACGGGGACGCTGGAGACGTGGAAGAACCCCCTTGTGTCAGACACGAGGCATGCTGCTGATTTGGCGGACTGGATCGGCGATTACATGAAAGCGGATCGGGAATATGCGCTGACTTATCGCGGAGAACCGAGGATAGATGCAAACGATATTGTGTTTTTAGAGAATCGGTATGTCCCGGATTTGCTCCTGAGGATTTACGACCACACACTTAATTTTAACGGCGCCCTGTCAGGGAGCATGAAGGCAAGGAGGGATATGAGCAATGTGGCAACAGCCAAAAACAGATTGGCGGGAAAATGATTTTTTTAACATACAAGATTACAATCGCATAAAGGGAAATCTAATTGAAATCAGGTCGCAGGCACTTGTCCTCTGGCCGAATTTTCCGTTCGAAGAGATGGGGGAGGATAAGACGTACCAGGATTATGGGTTTTATGCGGATGAGATAAACCGGTTTGGGGCCAATCTTGACCATATCCGCACAGGCACTTTCCCATTCGCGATAGGCGAACAGCAGACTTATTATGACAACCAGCCATTTATCGACTGGCGGGAGTTGAACCGGATTGAGGAGGCATGCCGCTTTATACACAACAATATTCAGAGCAGGATTAACGGTCGGAAGAAGCTGGCCTTTACGTTAAATGGAGGTGCTTTTTAAAATGATTTTAAAAACAGACTATAAGGATGCGATGTACGATGGGGCACGGAAGTGGCGCATTACCCAGAATTCAGACGGGACATCCGGAATTGCAGATGAGACAAGTTATACACAGGAAGGCGATCGGTTTGGGGCTAATGATATTAATTCCACCAATACTGCTATCAATCGGATTAACCATGTGACCGAAGTAACATTAACGGCATCTGGGTGGGAGGGTGGTGCTGCTCCGTACACCCAGACGGTAAGTGTGCCAGGAGCTACGGCCGACCTGGATGCGATACTGGTTAGTGCGCTGGCTGATGGGGCGAGCGTCACCACCCAGAAGGCGTATATAAAGGCATTTGGGATTATCTCCAGCGGAACTGCATCGCTGGGAAATGGGACGGCTACATTTAAAGTATACAAGAAGCCGGCAACAGATTGCCTTGTGGGATTGAAGGGGGGTGTAACGCATGGGGAAAATATTGATGCCGGGCGGCGGAGGCGGTGCCGACCTGGATGTAATAACAGCCGGCGCAGAGGATGTTCTGGCCGGTAAAGTAATCGTGGACAAAAACGGGGAGCCGCTGACCGGGACGATGGCGGACCAAGGTAACTGGAACTTTTCAGAACTGGTGGCCGGCTCTGCAGTGACAGTTCCTGGTGGAAAACACGGCGGCGGTGGAAAAGTGACAGCAAAAAGCCTGGCCAGCCAGACTCCGGGCGATTCGGCAGCTGGGCATATCCTTGCCGGAAGAACGGCATGGGTAAACGGTAGTAAAATCACTGGGACGATTCCCAGCCAGGCGGGAGGAACATTGACACCCTCCACGTCAGCAGTAACTGCAAACTGTTCTGGCAAATACATGACAAGCAATTACACCATTCCAGCCTTCGCCTTACCGCCAGCAAACGCTCTCCGTAAAGGCTATTCCTACACCTTGTACGGAAAGACAGTTACTGGGACGTTTGAAGGATATGTAGCCTCTCCATTATACTTTTTTAATAATGGTACATGGTCTAACCTTCAAACTACTGGGATGACGAATACAACGGCTACGGGGACGTATCTAAGCTTAAACTCGGGGTCTATTGGAAGACTAAATCAAACGGTTGATTTAACAAACTATAAATACTTAAAAGTAAAGGCCCAGACAAAAAACCCATCCTCGGCAGGTTATAAATTTTATATTGGAATATCAAAATCGGCATCGGAAACCGATAATAGTATATCTGTATATAACGTTTTTAACTCAACAAGTTCCGCGTTAGGAGTTAATATATTTGATATAACATCGTACCAAGGCGGGTATTATATATATATATTTGGTTTTATTAATTTATATAGTGGTTCGGCTGCGACTTCCATTGGTTCTATCTATGAGATATTTTTATCTAACTCGTAAGTAAAGAGTTACTGGCATTTAAGCTGAAGTCATAAATACTAGATTGTTTAATTACTAGTTAAGTGTTAGATAACGTTACTTCGTGTATATAAGATATTTTAGTCCCACCAGTACCTATAGCGTTTGTAGTACCTGTAACCTCAACGTATAAAAAATATTCTCCGCTCAAGCTTGATACATCAAGAATTAGTACCCCTTCATCCACCGAAAGACTGGTAGAGCGTGTATAAGCAGTGGCGTTAGAGCTTTCCGATACTCCAAGCACGTGGGTAACAGAACCAGAGGCAAGATTGTTTTTCATGACCCTACATTTAATATACTTATACACACTTAAATTTATTGCACGGTTAAAACGTACTGATGCAGTGCCAGTAGTTCTTGTATTATTACCAACAGTAATAACATAACTGTTAATATAAATACCTGTTGTTTGTTTTACCGCAAAAGTATTAAACCCGGAAAACATTTTAATGCCAGTAGCTCCATTTGTATTATCTACCGGGGTACTAGTACCGTCCATAAGGAATACATATGGTGATGTAACATATCCTTCCCATGTCCCAGTAACTGTCTTTCCGTACAAGGTGTAGGAATAGCCTTTACGGAGAGCGTTTGCTGGCGGTAAGGCGAATTATAATCAAGAAAGAGAGGTATCCTATGTGAATGAAGAATTAATCACCGACAAAATCAACACCCACGAAAGACGCATTAATAATCATGCGGATCGACTGGACAAACTGGAGCTGCATGAGGCAGCTCGGGACGTAAAAATTGACAATCTCTGCGAAAAATTGGAGAAACAGACAAGAAGTATCTATGGCCTGATTGGCATGGTAGGTACCGCCCTGGTCAGTTTCTTTTTTTATGCGGTTCAGCAGGGGTTATTTCATTAAGAAAGAGAGGAATCAAATGGATTTAACATTTATTACACAGCATTACATACCAGTTGTTTTAGTGGCCTGCCTGGTGGTCGGCTACTGCATTAAGCATATCAAATGGCTGGAAGCGGTCAGCAATCAGTACATCCCGTCAATCCTGGCAATCCTGGGGGCAGTCCTGGGCTGTGTGACCGTCGGAGCAGTAAGCCTGGAAAGTATCGTGTACGGGGCCGTAACGGGACTTGCCAGTACCGGCCTGCACCAGGTTTTCAGCCAGATAATTAATAAAGAATAATAAGTAACCTGGGGAGCCGATTGGCTCTCCCTTATTTTATAAATTAAACCATGAAAAGGAGATTAAAACTATGACAAACTGTAAGAAACACAAAATCAATGATGCAAACCACTACAAACACGTAACACCGGACACAGACTGTACTTGTGATGTTGGTATTAATGGCCCAGCAGGGGACCCGGACTTAATCGCGAAGGGGAGCGGAGGGTATGACCATCCGCAGACTCCGCCGGCGAAAGGGCCGGGAGCAGATCCGGAGCTGCTGGCGAAAAGTAAGCCG